>Ga0099364_10010095_pt1 | contig 13024 bp, 10 predicted proteins | sample TergutTh196P3_FD_73070 | JGI IMG/M metagenome (GOLD analysis project Ga0099364, IMG submission 73070) | Microcerotermes parvus P3 segment gut microbial communities from Pointe-Noire, Republic of the Congo - Th196 P3 | ecosystem: Host-associated > Arthropoda: Insects > Digestive system > Gut ...
TTTCACGGTTTCAACAGTGATTTGCATTGTTTGTTGTTGTTCTGTGATAATGTCAGGCAATCCTGTTCCGCATTTCTCGAATTCCGGCATCGCCAAGGTGTTATCTAAAATCCCCGTTTCACCCAGACACCCATCCGTCCCCCTTGTTTGATATAATGTAGCCATCAACAGCATAACTACACTAAAACAAGGGGGATTGTAGATGAAAAAAGGCTTAACGGAACTGGTATTCATTCTCGACCGAAGCGGTTCTATGGATGGGCTTGAGAGCGACACTATTGGCGGTTTCAACTCAATGCTCAAGGAACAGCAGGCGGTGGATGGCGAGGCAGTCGTGACGACGGTGCTGTTTGACGACCGTTACGAACTGCTTCACAACAGGATTGACATAAAGGCAGTCGCGCCTCTGACAGACAAGGATTATACCGTTCGCGGAACTACGGCGCTGCTTGACGCCGTGGGTAAAACCATAAACAAAGTCCGAATGGAGCAGAAACATACGGCTGACGATTACAAAGCGGAAAAGGTGATGTTTGTCATTATAACGGACGGCTTGGAAAACGCGAGCCGCAAATACACGGTGGAGCGGGTCAAGGCGCGGATCGAGCGCCAAAAGCAAGAGTATGGCTGGGAGTTTATATTCTTGGGCGCGAACATGGATGCTGTGGCGGAAGCGGGCAGACTAGGTATCTCCGGCGACCGCGCTATGGGCTGGCTGGCAAATGCAGCAGGAGTCGACACGGTATTTGGCGCTGTGTCCGCTGCGTCTGCAGCGGACAGGGAAGGCAATGGGTTGGACGAGTGAACTGGGGTCGCAATTTAGCAGTTAAATTTGAGGATACGTGTTTTATAGGGTGGTTGTTAAAAAGGTCAACATGGCGTCATTCTATTAATTTTCTTGGAATCGTAAAGTCAGCAATCAAGTTTTCTGTGTCAATTTTCTCACATATCATTGATGCGAAAATATCAGCATCAATAGTTATCCCTTTTGCGATATAGGTAAGCCGTTTATATAAATCATCGCCGTGCGGCTTCACAAAGACTGCCACAACTTTACGCCGCGTTGCCTTGGATGTTATATCGCGAATATCCATTTTTAGCGCAGTATTTGGAATATAGAGATCATTAATATTTGCAAAGCCCATAGCCATTGTAACAGTTCCTGCAAATTTGTCTGCAACAAGTAAAGGCTTTGCATTGTCATAATCTCCTACCATACGCGCTAAAACGTGTATTGACATCAGTCTAGTAGTCCATTTCCGAAATAACCTCACAAATATTGTAGTGGATTTTTCCGGCTGTCTAGGCAAAAGCCCGCCGGAATCCCCACCATGGCGAACGCCATAACCACTATAAATGGGATTGTATCCCACAATCCCACAGCAATACCACTGGTATTTCAAGGGATTTTAACGACGTCAGACGGGAAAAGACGCTGCAAGGTTTGTGGGGGTATTTCGGAAATGGACTACTAGTAAGCGCAAGGACGCGCCGCCTAGCGACAAGGGGCAGAAAATACACATCTTTTCCCTGCCTTCTCCCCGCAGTCTTATTGCGGGGAGAAGGCATTGCACTGCACCAATGGTTTCGACACCGTGTGAAGCGCAATTTTCCGCAAGCGGCGGCATTTATTCCTGTTTGGAATAAATGCCGCCGCTTCTATAACTTCTATGTATTTAACATCAAATTAACAAAAGCTTATAATATGTTATTACAGAGAGGGGCTGCATTATTAATGGAAGAAAAAAGCTATAGCCAGAAAATTTCGGAATTTTTTATCAACGCGAATAACGATGCCATACCACAAAGCGCTATAGACCACACTAAGAGGGTTATTCTTGACTGGGCAGGGTGTGGCATAGGCGGCGCAAACGTCAACTCCACGCAAATGGTCAAGAGCGTATTCTTGTCACAGCCGGGCGACTGCACAGTGTTCTGCGGAGAAAAAGCCCCTATTGAGCGAGCGGCGTTTATAAATGGTGCTGCGAGCCATGCGCTCGAAATGGACGACTCGAGCTATGAAGGAGGAGGCCACCCCGCAGTCGTTATCATATCAGCTGCCATGGCCGCAGCGGAGATGATGAACGCCACAGGACGCGAATTTCTCTTGTCGATCATCTGGGGGTACGACATGATGACACGGGTCGGACGCGGGATCGTGCCGGACAACAGCTTTGAACGCGGCTGGCACCCAACTGCGATCTGCGGGATATTCGGCGCTACTGCAGCCGTATCGCTGCTACTGAAGCTCGACGCCAACAAAATCGCAAACGCACTCGGCATAGCCGGAGGGTTTGCATCCGGAAATCTTGAGTGCTATGCCGATGGCTCAATGACAAAGAGGCTCAACCCGGCAAATGCCGCCATGGGAGGGGTTAATGCAGCGCGCCTCGCGGCAGCGGGATACACGGGGCCAAAGTGGGTTTTTGAGGGGAATCACGGATTTTTCAAATCATACACGGACAACCCGACCCCGGCGCGCATGCTGGAAAAACTTGACTACAGTGAATACCCGATAGAGTCCGCCTCGTTTAAGCCATATGCCTGCTGCCGTCACAGCCACGCAGCGATTGACTCAATACTGGGGATAATGGCGGAAAACAGCCTGAATGCCGACGATATAGAAAAAATTGTAATTGACTCGAGCAGTCAAGCCATCCGAGCAGTCATAGAACCGAGGGACATCAAATACAACCCGCCCAACGAGGTGGGCGCGCAGTTCAGCCTGCCTTACACCGCAGCTTGCGCAGCTCTGTTCAAGGATGTATCGGTCGTACAGTTTACGGATGAAAAGTTGAATGACGCAAGTATCCGCGAGTATTCATTAAAAGTCGAAATGATATATACAGGCAAAATGGACCTGTACCTCCCTACGAGGTTTGCCGCAGAAGTGACGATCCACACGAAAAACGGCGGGGAGTACACAATGCTGTCAAAAGTCTGCAAGGGAGACCCGGAAAACCCATTTACTGATGAGGAGCTTAAAAACAAGTTCATGAGCCTGAGCCTGATGACGCTGTCAGCCGGCGCTGCCGAAAAAATATATGATGCAGTCATGGACATCGATAATCTAGGCTCGGTCAAAGACCTGACAAAGCTTTTATAAACATAGCCATTAAAGGGGGGACGGAGCGATGAACGATATTGGAAAGCCGCTAGGCATGGGATGCCTTCGCCTGCCGCTGTTTGACGAAAAAGAACCGGGCATGATCGACATGGAAATGGCGAAAAAGAACATCGACATTTTCATGGCGAACGGGTACAAGTACTTCGACACCTCATATGTGTATCACAAAGGGAATTCCGAAAAGGCGCTTGGCGAACTTCTGGTAGACAGGTATCCGCGAGAGTCTTTTCTAATCTCAACAAAAATGCCCATCAAGTGGATGTCAAAGCCCGAACAGATGGAGACACAGTTTTCAGAGCAGCTGGACCGCCTGCATCTGGAATTCCTGGATTATTATCTGATCCACATGATGGAGCGCGTGACCTATGACCGTTGCGAGAAATGGGGCGCATTTGAATTCCTGAAGAAAAAACGCGCTGAGGGGAAATTCAGGGAGTTCGGATTCTCCGTCCATGACACGCCGGAATACCTTGACGAAGTTCTGACTAAGCATCCCGAAGCCGACTTCGTGATGCTTCAAATCAACTATGTGGACTGGGAGAACAAATCTATCCGCGCAAAAGAGTCATATGAGATAGCCTTGAAGCACAACAAGCCCATTATTGTCATGGAACCCTGCAAGGGAGGGACATTGGCAGTCCTGCCGGAAAAGGCGGAAGCGCTCATGAAAGCATACGACCCGGACGCATCAATAGCGTCATGGGCGTACCGTTTTGCAGGCACACTTCCGGGCGTGCGGATCGTACTTGCCGGAATGCCCGCCACAGAGTTCCTTGAGGACAATATAAAGACATTCAACAATCTCAAACCCCTGAATAAAGAAGAACTAAGAATCATAGACCAAGTTATTGAAATCATCAACGAGAACACAGTAATCCCTTGCACAGCTTGCCGATACTGCGAAGAAAACGGCTGCCCTAAGAATATACCGATCTCAGATTATCTAGGCCTCGTCAATGACTTCAAACGCTACGAAAACTCCAGCAATGCCGGGAACATCAACAGGGTAAATGTGCAGGCTGACTATTACGAAAGCTGGCTGACCAACGGCGCCGGCGCAGCCGGTTCCTGCATAAAATGCAAGAAGTGCGAGCAGGTCTGCCCGCAGCATCTGCCTATCGTGGATCATCTTGCGGAATATGTCGTACCGCTGATTGAAAACTGGGTGCTGCACAGGGAGCCGTCCGGTGGTTCAAATTAAAGACATGTGTCAAAGTGAAGATTGCACACTGAAAATAACGGGAAAGGGGGCGGTCAGGGTAAAAAAAGTATAAACCAAAAAATATTAAGGAGATGAAAAAAATGAAGAAAAGGAAAAATATGGTAGCTGTCATTCTGGGTCTGGTCATGTGCCTGACAATGCTGGCGGCTTGCGGAGGCAATAGCGGCACAGACGCCGGCAGTGAAACCCCCTCCGCCGCAACAACCGGAACGCCCGGCACCACGGACGCGCCGAGCGCCTCTAGCACTCCGGTTTCAGGCCAGGAACCTGTGGACGCGCCTCCGCCTGAAGGGGCAAGGTTCGCTGAACACATCGAAGTGATCATGGATAACAACACAGTCGGCACCCTCAATCCGATGAGCCCGGCTTCCGGCACCCCCTCGACGAACCATACGTTCACCATGATTCATGACAGGCTGCTGAACTATTCCATCGAAAACGGCGAGTACAGGCCTTCACTCGCGACTGAGTGGGGCACCGACGACTACCAGACTTTTACGTTCAAGCTGCGCGAAGACGTCTATTTCCACAACGGCGACAAGCTCACGGCGCACGACGTCGTCTATACCGCTAATCTCGGCAAGGAAGCGCTCGGCTCGAATGCGTACACCCAGTGGAGCGTCATTGATACCGCGAGGGCCGTTGAAGACTATGTAGTCGAGTTCGTGACGCATCAAGTCTTTGTGGACTTCTATTACAATCTATGCATGCCCATGTCCGGGATCCTGAACGAAAGGGCAATTAGCGCAGACCCCGACCTTGGTGCAGCGGTAGGGACAGGCGCATTCAAGCTTGCCGGGTTTGCTCCCGGGGATTTCGTGTCGGTCGAGCGCAACGATGATTATTGGGGAGAAATACCGATTACTAAGAGCCTGACTATCAGGTTTGTCCCCGAGGTGGCTGCCCGCACGATCATGATGCTAAACGGCGAAGCGCAAGTCTGCATGGGCCTGAGCGCGGAGGATGTTTTTCTTTTCCAACGCGAGCCGGACAACTACACAGTCACAAGACAGGAGATAAACAACCCGCAGGGAATCTCGTTTAACATGACAGACCCGATTACAGGCGACTATAATTTCAGAATGGCCGTCATCCATGCCATGGACAAGGCAGCGGCCAATACCGCCGCCCTGGGCGAGTGGTGGAAAATGCCCGATGGCGACGGCTCGTTCTGGGGGCAATATACAGAATTCCGCAACACAAGCATCCCACATGTGCCATATGACACGGAACTGGCGAAAGAATACCTTGCCAAGTCCAGCTATAACGGGGAAGTCGTGCAAATTGCAGTAGCATTGTTCCCAAATCTCAAGATAATGGAAGTCGTCCAGCAGAATCTGAGAGAAATCGGCATAACAACGGAACTTGTGCAGATGGACGCGCCAAGCCTGAATGCACTTTTCTCCGCAGAGCCAAACAGGTCGCAAATAATCATGCACGGGCTTCAGTTCACCCTCGTCGCGGCTTCCGCACGGCAAAACTTCCTGCCCGGCGGCTCACAGAACAGGGCATCGTACAACAACCCTGAGGTCACGGAGCTGCTCAATGAGGCCGCCTCCACTTTTGACAAAGAAGAACGTGGGGCGCTCTATATGAGGGTGCAGGAGATTGTTGCCGAAGAAAGGCCATATGATACCGTCCACTGGCTCCTCTTGCACCCAATAACCGTAAAGGGCATCGGGGGACTGTACATACCCCCCGACTCTCACTGGATTGACTATAGGGGCATTTTTTGGGCTATTGATGATTGACGACCACTAACAGTGCGTTTTCAGCCGGCAGGGGCAGCGTTAGCCCCTGCCGGCTGAAGGAGGTAAGAATATGTTTCGTTACATTATAAGACGCATTCTGTGGCTAATTCCGGTAATTATCGGCGTTTCGCTGCTTGTGTATACGCTTTTGGAACTGACGCCCGGCACCGTTATAGACGGCATGATAACCGACGGCATGACCCGGGAAGAAGTGGAAACGCTAAGAAGGCAGTACAACCTTGACAGGCACATGCTATATAGGTACGGCTTGTATATGCTAAACCTTATCCAAGGGGATCTGGGCGTCTCAGACACGACAGGCATGAACATATGGAACCAGTTCATAACAAGGCTGCCCAATACGATCATTTTATCTTTTGTCGCGCTCATTATAGGCGCGTCGGTCTCAATACCGCTTGGAATCCGCGCAGCCAGGCGCGCAGGGACCATCACGGACAATGCTGTGACAGTCTTCTCCCTCATTGGTACCTCTATGCCTGTTTTCTGGCTCGGGCTTTTGCTGCTGCTCATTTTCTCGCAACAACTTAGATGGCTCCCCTCGGGGGGCAACAGGCACGGCATACAGAGCGTGATACTCCCGGCCATATGCAGCGCCGTTGGGATGATAGCGCAAACCGCAAGGCAGACCCGGTCAAATATGCTTGAAGTCCTAAGCGCAGACTACATGCGGACTGCGAGGGCAAAAGGCGTGCCAGAAAAAACCGTCATAAGGCGTCACGCGCTTGGAAACGCATGGATCCCGGTTCTTACAGCACTAGGCACAAGCCTGAGCGCCCAACTCGCGGGCAGCGTCGTCGTCGAGACCGTCTTCGCATGGCCCGGCATCGGCAGGATGGCGGCAGAAGCCGTGATGGCGAGGGACGTGACCATGACGACCGGCGTCGTGATAATGACGACCATTTTATATGCGCTCGTGCATTTGATAGTCGATTTGCTTTATGCCCTTGTCGACCCGAGGATCCGGTCCCAATATAGCCGGGCCGGAAAGAGAAAAAAGAGGGCAGCTGCCGGCGCGGGCATATACGGGCAATCAGAAGCCCGGTTTGAAGAAGGCATAGCATCCAAAAGCGAGGACAGCCGTCAGGCTGAGCACGGCGACATTGAACCGCACGCCGCTGACGGCGCCGGTTATAGCCGCCTGCCTGCACAAAACCTTTCTGAAACTGTTGCTGCGCCCGAAACGCAAAAGAGCTTTGCAACGAGGGATTCTTTCCGCGAAACTGAAGCAAACGCCGCAGAACGTGAAGCAGGCTCCCGCGGAGGGCTCGCTACAATGAAATATAAAAAGCGCGGCCAAATCAGCGAAATATTCCACAGGATAAAGAAAAACAAAGGCGCAACCGTCGGGCTTATAATCAGCAGCCTCTTGCTGCTGACTTTGATTGCATCTATCCTGTTCGTCAGCTATGACAGCGTCACAGTGGGCAATGTAGCAGACAGGTTCACAAGGCCGGGGTTTCAGTTTCCTTTCGGAACCGACAATATGGGGCGCAACACGTTTTTGCGCGTGATTTACGGAATCCGTTTTTCCTTGGCTATCGGTTTCGGCGCCGTGGTGATTTGTACAATTTTTGGCATAGCGCTTGGATCGTTCGCCGGTTTCTACGGAGGCAAAACAGATGATTTCATCATGCGTTTTTCCGACATTCTGGCATCCATCCCCGGGCTGCTGTTCGGCATGGTCATTGTTACCATGCTAGGTCAAAGCCTCCGGAACCTGATAATTGCCGTCGGAGTTACGGGCATTCCGGTTATTACGCGCATGGCAAGAGCATCAGTGCTGACCGTCCGGGACCGGGAGTTTGTAGAGTCCGCACGTGCTATAGGCATTTCAAACGTGCGCATTATTTTCAGCCAGGTGTTGCCTAATGCGCTATCGCCTGTCATCGTCACAATTACAGCCAGCTTGGGCGTTTCAATAATAGTTGCCTCATCAATGTCATACCTGGGCCTAGGCATCCCGGTTCCGAATCCGGAATGGGGGACTCTGGTCGCTATGGGGAGGGACTATGTCCGGGCTGCCCCGTGGCTTATAACTTTCCCCGGCCTGTTTATTATGATAACAGTGCTTGCGTTTAACCTGCTTGGCGACGGGCTGCGCGACGCACTTGACCCAAAGCTGAAAGGAAAGAGATAAATATACTCGCGGTCGGAAAGATTTGCAAAATTAGGGCGCAGGATTTTTGCCGCCATGCGAGGCGTCAAAACGCAGTAATGCTATGTGCCTTGCAAGTTTTGAGAACAAAGCAGGGCGGCAAAAAGACAAGCAATAAATTGCAAATCTTTCCGACCGCGAGTATAACAAAGGAAGAGCAACAATCCAAATATTTTTAAGAGGTGATAAACCGTGTCAGGAAAACCAATCGCAGAGCAAGTAGCCGAAGTCGGCGCAGCGCTCAAATTTGAAGACATTGACCGCAGGACGGTCGAAAATGCAAAAATCTTTATCCTTGACTGCCTGGGTTGCATGCTTTCGGGCAGGCAGGTAGAATCTGCCGAAGCTGTGACAGCCGCTGCAATGGAGGTCGGAGGCAAAGAGGAGTGCACAATTGTTGGGCGCACGGAAAAAACCAATGCAATGTTTGCAGCTCTGATCAACGGGACGGCAGGCCACAGCCAGGACTATGACGACGACCACAGGGAAGGGATCCAGCACTCGTCGGTAGCCGTGCTTCCTGCCGTTCTTGCACTTGGGGAAAAATATAAGAAAAGCGGGAAAGACGTGCTTACCGCTTTCATTTTCGGCTCAGACGTCACGATTAGAGCCGGCGAGGCTTTTCTGGGATACACTTTTTACGGTGTTTGGCATCCAACGGGCACATGCGGCGTTTTTGGCGCGGCAGCCGGCGCTGCAAAGCTGCTGAATCTGGACGTCAAGCAAATGACATACGCGCTTGGCGTGGCAGGGAGCCAATCCGCGGGTACCGGAGAGTTTAATGAAGTCGGCGCATGGACAAAGCGTTTCCATGCGGGGCGCTCAGCCATGGGCGGGGTGCTTGCGGCATACATGGGCATGAAGAACTTTTTCGGCCCGCCGACAATTTTTGAAGGGAGGCACGGCTTTTACAGAGCGTTTTCTTATAAGGGAAGCCCGGAGGATCCACAGCCGGAAGGCATTTACGATGTCAGCAAGCTGACAGAGAACTTAGGCAAGGTCTGGGAAATGGCAGACATAAGCATTAAGTTGCACGCATGCTGCCGTTTTTCAAACAACTATTGCGATTGCGCAATCGACATACATAATCAGGGGATCGATGTCACTCAAATAGAAAGCATCCACGCCGATTGCAACAAATTCGCCATTCACAACCTCTGTTTTCCGGAAGATATGAAAAGACATCCGCAAAACATCGTGAACGCGCAGTTTTCGCTGCCTTACGATATTGCTGTCGGCCTGATAAAAGGCAAGGTACTGCCTGAGTCGTTTACGGAGGAGGCAATCAAGGATCCGCTTGCTTATGAATTGTGCGAAAAAACTACGTGGTCGCTTGATGAGGAATTTGAAGCTGCTTATCCGGCTTACTATCCAGCGAGGGTCACCGTAAGGACGAAAGATGGAAAGACTTATACCGGAGAGGTCAAATATCCGAAAGGCGACCCCGAGAACCCTGCAACAAAAGAAGAAGTACTGGAGAAGTTTTATGCAAACGCGGCTAATACGATTGGCTCTGTCAACGCAAACAAAATAGTCGAGATGGTTGACATGTTTGAGGAAATCGAAGACATATCAAAATTGATGGAATTGCTCCGGTAAGCACAACGAAAGGCCATAATAAGTTGGCAAGGTTTGTGGGGGGTATTTCGGAAATGGAGTACTACCCTAAGGAGGGAAAGACGTGTATCGAAAAGACGTGGTTGAAATCAAATGCGCAATCATGCGCTGTGGCACCAGCAAAGGAATATTCATACATGAAAACTATCTCCCGCAAGAGCCGAAGCTGCGGGAAAAAGCTGTTCTGGCAATTTTTGGCAGCCCGGACAAGAGGCAAATCGATGGTCTCGGAGGCGCCGAACCCCTGACAAGCAAGGTAGCCGTGATAGGCCCGCCTTCAAGGGAAGACGCAGACGTGGATTATACATTCGGGCAAGTCGAGATCGAGAAGCCGACAGTGCATTTTACGGGACTTTGCGGCAACATATCATCGGGAGTTGGCACTTTTGCAATTGAAGAAGGGCTGGTTCGCGCAGTGGCGCCGGTAACTAAAGTCCGCGTACACAGCGTAAATACAAATCAGGTCTATGTTTCGGAAGTGCCTGTAAAAGACGGGCTTCCGGAAGTTTTCGGTGATTATAGCATAGACGGCGTTCCGGGTACCGGCGCAAAAGTGACTATGAATATGGCGGGTACCGTAGCATCGTTCAGGAGGGGTATTTTTCCGACAGGAAACAGGAAAGACAGGCTCGATATCCCCGGGTTTAGCGCTGTGACTGTTTCAATCGTTGACATTGTGAATCCGGTAGCTTTCATTAATGCAAAAGACCTGGGGCTGCAAGGGCATGAGCTATCGAAGGATATTTCCCCTGAAACTTATGTTTTTATAGAAAGAATCAGGGCCAAAGTAGCAAGCATGCTTGGGATAGACGGCTGGGATGAGCATGACGCAAAAGACCCGCTGCCATTTTTGGTGTTCGTTTCTCTTGCAAAAGACTGCATAAACCATTTGACAGGGCAAGTCATCCACGGCGGCGATGCAGATTTTCTTGCCAGGGCGATTTTCCTCGGCGGCGTGCATCAAACGTTCCCGGGGGCAGTTTCATGCACGACCGGAGTGGCGGCAAAGCTGCCGGGAACTGTTGTAAACGATATTAGCAAAAACGCAATAAATGGCGTTGCCCGTTTGGGGCATCCTGCCGGCATACTTGAAGTTGACGCGGAGGTTGGCGTTGATGAAAATGGGGACGATGCTGTTTTAAGGGTGACGTATGGAAGAACAGTCAGGCGTATCATGGATGGCACTGTGTATGTCAAAAAAACTTGCCTCGAATAAATGAATACAGCCATCCTCACCGGTTCTGATCAGTTGCAAATGAAGGAGAGAAATCCGCATGGGAATGACAATGACTGAGAAAATCATAGCATCGCACTCAGGCCGCCGCGTCGTGAAGCCGGGCGACCTCGTAACGTGCGAGCTTGATTTGGTAGGGATTCACGACATGATGTTCTTCCTTTCCGGCGAACAGGGGGATTTCAGCAGAATCCGGAAAGTTTTTGATGTGGATAAAGTAGCGGTTTTCGTAGATCATGCCGTGCCCGCGCCGACGACTGCCGATGCCGACAGCGCTGTAAAAGAGAGGGCTTTTGCAAAAAAGCACAAAATAAAGAATTTCTTTGACGTAGGCAGGCACGGCGTGATACACCAAAAAATAGCGGAAGCCGGATTGGCCCTCCCCGGCAGGCTAATCACTTGCAGCGACTCGCATACCTGCGCCGCAGGCGCATTCAACTGTGCTGCAAAAGGCTTTGGGCCTGCGGATATATTGTACGCCCTGTGTACCGGGCAAAGCTGGTACCAGGTGCCGGGAACCGTGAAATATGAGCTGCACGGTTCGTTGCCTGAGTATGTGACTGCGAAAGATGTGTTTCTCTATATCGCAGGCAAATACGGCGATGCTGCCAACCAGAACATTGAGTTCGCAGGCGGCGGAATAAAGAACCTTTCTATTTCTTCAAGGCAGTGCATCGCAGTCATGTGCGCCGAGCTTAACGCGGAGTTCGCCGTTTTCCCGTATGATGCGGTTTTGGAAGCCTACTTGGGAGAAAAAGCGGTTGATGCTTACGAACCGGTCTCACCGGATAGCGATGCGGCATACGACGCCATCAGAAACCTCAGCCTTGATGAGATGGAGCCTTACATATCGGGAGCTCATTATATTCCAAACAACTGCCGTCCGGTAGGAGAGTCAGCCGGCTTGCCTATTAATCAAGCATTGCTGGGGTCTTGCTCAAATGGAAGGCTCGAGGATATAGCGTTGGCCGCCGGGATGGTCAAAGGCAAGAAAATAGCTGAAAACGTAAGGTTCATAGTAACGCCGGCTTCTCAGGAAGTTTATCTCGAAGCCCTCAGGGGAGGCTATTTGGAAACCCTTGCCGAAGCCGGAACAGTCATTACAAACGCATCATGCGGCGCATGCTACGGCGGCCATATGGGGCTGCTTGGGGGAGGGGAGCGCTGCATATCCACAACGACAAGAAATTTCAAAGGGCGCATGGGAAACCCGGAATCTGAAGTGTTGCTGGCTAGCCCCGCCACTGTTACGGCATCGGCTGTCCGTGGAGTCGTGACAGACCCGCGTAGCTTTATGGAGGGATAATAATGATAGTAAAAGGAAGGGTTTGGAAGTTCGGAGACAATATAAGCACAGACCTGATTTTTCCCCATAATGCTCTGCGCCTATCGCCTAACGAGCAAATAAAACTGGTTTTCAGCGATAACAGGCCCGGCTGGCATGAGCTTGTATCTGATGGGGACATAATCGTTGCGGGCAAGAATTTCGGGACAGGCTCCGCCAGGCCAGGATCAATTATACTAAAGCGGCTCGGCGTTGGCGGGCTTATTGCGGATAGCATAAACGGAACATTTTTCAGGAATTGCGTCGGTTATGGGTTCCCTGCCCTGCAGTGCGGCAGCATTGGCGAGGCGTTTGAGGAAGGTGATATTGCTGAGTTTGACCTGAGGACCGGCAAAATCAGCAATCTTACAAAAGGCAAGGAATTCAAAGGCGCACCTATTCCCGAAAGCATGGTGGAAACCATTGAAGCAGGCGGCATAGAAGGGGTTTTGATCCGCAAAGGATTATTGGAGGACTACTAGTAGTCCATTTCCGAAATACCCCACAAACCTTGCAGCGTCTTTTCCCGTCTGCCGTCGTTAAAATCCCTTGAAATACCAGTGGTATTCCGGC
>Ga0099364_10010096_pt1 | contig 13024 bp, 8 predicted proteins | sample TergutTh196P3_FD_73070 | JGI IMG/M metagenome (GOLD analysis project Ga0099364, IMG submission 73070) | Microcerotermes parvus P3 segment gut microbial communities from Pointe-Noire, Republic of the Congo - Th196 P3 | ecosystem: Host-associated > Arthropoda: Insects > Digestive system > Gut ...
CCGATTGGTGCGAAAGGGCATTCGGTTTTCCAAGACGGAACAAATGCACAAAATCGCCGTCGGACTCGTGATAAATGTACGGTTCTTCGGATACAAATATTTAATTCAATAAATCTAAAACACTACCCAGATTTCATTGGGGGCGAAGGCACCGGAGGGTTCGATCAAGGACTTTGAGGAGAAGCAGCTATCGCTTTATGACGTTGAAGCGTGCCAATTCGGCGGTGTTCGAGCAGTTGGCAGAGCAGGCGCAGCAAGAGGCTGTGGAGCGTTACAAGTTCTACGAGACTCTGGCATCGGCGAAGCGGTATTTTTTAGCCGCCGCACTTGTGCGGCGCACGTTAGCCGCCCCGCCTGCGGGGCGTAGCAGAGCCGCCATCGTTAGATTGCGCAACGTACTTTTTGCGCAATCTAACGATTGCGGCTTTGTTTGCGTTGCGAGAGCAGGCGACTGTGTCGCCGTTTATGATACAATGTCTCTCAATGACCGACTCATTCCTTCCCATTCCGCAAGACATCTTCGGCACTTTGCAAAACGCCCAGAGCGAAGCCGATGTGCGACAAGCAATCCTCGCCGAACTGCCCATCGGACGATTAGAGTTCCTACAAATCGACTACCTGCACGAAAATATCTTAATCGAATTCAAACACGATTTCGATATGAGCACCCGCGAAGGCAAACGTGCCGAAGTGCTCGCCCAAGCCTGCTATTACTGCCACGCTCTGCGAATCGAAGGAGAACGCGTGCCGCCCTACATCGCTCTCGTCGATAAAGACGAAGTGATCATCTACAAGCGGGACAAACTCGAACCGATTTACAAAAACGAACAACTTTTCGACAAAGGAAATCCCTCCGCTCCCGATGTCGCCGTCGTCGAACTATGCAAAAACGTTGAACCGCTCATCTATCTGTCGATGAATACCGAATCGGCATGCAACAGAGCGGTGCGTTCCCTCGTCGATTATTGCAGCTGGGAAATTTTTCGCGTTGACGAACTTGTTGAGGAAATTGACAAATACAACGTTACCGAAGCCTACTTTGCTTGGTGCAGTAGATTTGACAAGCACATGCAGAACATATCGACCGACGGTGAGCGTCCGCATGTCTTTGAAATTGACGCGACAGAAGGAGGAAAAGATGTTGTTATTTATGGTTCGATCACGGGACCGGCGGACGATATTATCCGAGTGGAATTCAATTTTAACGGAGAGATTAAACAGATTGAAAATTGCAAACGTTCTTACTATGAAGATTTTTGGACGGGCTGGAAACGCGTTACCGATAGGAAGAAGCAGCGGGAAATTTTCGACAAGATTTACGATTTGATGGACATGGCATCTCGCCGCCGCAAGGGGCAGTTTTACACGATCACACCTTTGGCGCAGCGGGGTTGGGAGTACATTGTCAAGGAACTCGGCGAAGGTTTTTGGAAGGATGGCACATGGCGCATTTGGGAAAACAGTGCCGGACAAGGCGGATTGGTGATCAATGTCATTCCTGAAGATGCGTTGCAATACACTTATTTGTCTACGATAGATAATGCCGAAGTGGCGTATTTGAAAACGCACACGCATGGTCGCAAGATTTTTCGATTCGATTTTATCAATCAACAGACCCCGGAACTGCCGCCGGAATTGCAAAAGGATATGAAAGACCCTAATATCAAGTGGTTGTTCTTTATCAATCCGCCGTATGGAGAAGGGAGCAGCGGTTACGCAACCGAAGACATCTCTTGGTTTAAGAAAGGCGTATCGCAAACATTGATTCGTGAACGTATGGGGCGGTACAACATGTTACGGGAAAGTAAAGAAAAATATGCACAGTTTATTTTCAGAATTCAAGATGAATTCAAAGGAAAATTCATCTTGGGATTATATTCTTCTGTAAAAGTGTTGGTGTCCAAAGAATATGTCCGCTTGAGAAAGTTTTGGAGACCGCAATTCAAAAGGGGATTTATCTGTTGTGCTGGAAAATGGAAACAGTCGGGAGCAAACGGACAATTTCCGATTGCTTTTTCGGTGCTTGACAGCAGGGAAAAAGGAAAATGGACAACGATGACGTATGATATTTTGGAATATCATAAAAATCATGCTCACGGAATTTTCAATGGACAAAAAAATTATGTGCCGGAAGATACGGAACGAAGTTTCCGTCAACACTTTTTTCCTAACGAAAAGTTACCGAAAGATGAGTTGACAGTTGTTCAGTCTAACGGATTGAAAACATACGGTTCTCAATCGAAAGCCCAAAATTACCGTCCAAAAGAGACGCTTGCGGTGGGAGGATTCATTTCGGGTTACGTAAAAAAGCATGACATGTCGAATATGTTAAGCGGTATTATGGTTCCGAACAATGTACCGATTTTTATTAACAAGAAAAACTACAAAAGGGTGTTATGCGGACTCGGAATTACTTGGAGCGTGCGGCATACTTGGATTAACCATGAAGATTGTATCCTTGCCCCGTTGCGTGAATTAAAACCCCGTGAAAAAGCGGATGCCATGTTGTATGCTTTGTTGTCCGAGCGTAACCGTTGCACGACGGCAATGTTAGCCGAAACGGAGATCACCACGAGTCGCGGTAAAGTGCGCAACGGCGGACTGGTTCGAGCGATGCTCAATCCGTTTGACTCGGAATTATTCGATTGGAAGCACTTGTCGGCATTGGGTAAAAAGGCATTGGAAGAGTACCGCAAGTATTGTTATGAAGTGGTCGATTGGGAAAACTATCCGACGGCGGCGGGCGTTGGCATTTGGGGCGGACATTACTTGTATGAACGCACGAAGGATGGTTTGGACATTGACAATAAAAAGACCGGCGATGGATTTCCGTTGCCGAAAGAGTTTAAAGATGCAAGAGAGAAATTGCGTCTGGCGGTAGAGGCAACGGCGTTGGAGTTGTGCTTTTGATGATATGTTTTCAACGCGGAACACACCACGGAATTTCACGGAATACTCGGAATTTCTTTTCTGCGTTGTTCCGCGATATTCTGCGTATTCCGCGTTAAAAATAAAACCAATGGACAGGCTCTGTGCCAAACATCATAAGTTCTATCAAAATCGGCTCGCAGTGCCGAAGTACGCAAGATTTCTCATGCCGACAGCACGACTACCGCCAAAACCGGCGGCACTGATAGTAATGGGCGTAAATATCCACTCCCACAGAAAGACCACTGGGCAGACGAAAGACTTCTTGGTGAGATTATCAGTGAGCAAGAGGGGCATAAAATTACCCCCCCCATTTTGCCTATTTTAACATTTTGACCAGCGAACATAAAGATGCTTCCCAAAGAACATTTGCGACCACTTTTCGGCCATTATACAACATATAAACCGAAAGTCAAGTCAATAGGGGATTTTTTTGCGTCACCGCTTGCAGATGGCAAAATATAATGTGTAATTTGGCGGTGTTCGAGCAGTTAGCGGAGCAAGCGCAAGCGGAGGCGGTGGAGCGTTACAAGTTCTACGAGGCTCTTGCTTCGGCGAAGCGATAGTTTTTAGCCGCCGCACTTGTGCGGCGTTCAAAGCCGCAATCGTAAGGTTGCGCAACGTCGCTTGACGCAATCTTGTATGATAACCATTTGCCGTTTAGGGCAAAGTTGGTAGCATAGTGTAAAGTGAGTTTTTTCTTCCCCCTTTTGAAAAGGAAGGAAAAAAGGGTGTAAGAGATCGTTCGCAATCAGGGACACAAGCCCGGTCGGAAGCTGGATCCTTACACCACATTCATTCCAAGTCCGAACAGTCGCCAGGGCAAAAAGCCCGTATAAGCAAGAAAGGAAATTATTATGAACCAAAACTTGACAAACCACTCGACAACCAAGGAAAAGAACGAAAATACATTCGTCGGAATCGATGTCGCAAAAGAAGAACTCGTACTGCACATCCTCCCTACCAACGAACAACTCACTGTACCAAACTCCGCCGAAGGAATCAAGACGCTCGTCAAACGATTCAAAAAAATCGAACCCCAACAGATCGTTCTCGAAGCCACAGGAAAACTCGAAAGAAATCTCGTCGCAGCACTCGCCGCCAACGGATTCGCCATCGTCGTCGTCAACCCGCGACAAGCAAGAGACCTCGCCAAAGGACTCGGAGAACTCGCCAAAACCGATGCCGTCGATGCAAGGATACTCGCACGCATCGCCCAACTCCAATGTCTGACAGTCAGACCGATTACGTCCCAAGAAACAAGGGACATGAACGATCTCGTTACACGAAGACAACAGTTGATCGCCATGCGGACGCAAGAGAAAAATCGGTTGCAACAGACTGCCCAAAAGACCATCAAGAAGAGCATCGAAAAAGTCATCGCCGCCTTCGATAAACAGATCGCTCTCTTGGATGCGAGCATCAAAAAGAGGATTGATGCCAATCCTGATTGGAGCGAAAAAGACAAGATTATTCAGTCGGTGCCGGGCGTGGGCGAGAAGAGCAGTCAAGCATTGATCGCGGGCTTGTCGGAGTTGGGTTCTCTCAATCGTCGTGAGGTGGCGGCATTGGTGGGGACGGCACCGCGCTGCCAGGACAGCGGGAAAAAATTGGGAGCGAGACATATTCGGGGCGGTCGAACGTATGTTCGAGCGGCATTGTATATGGCAGCTCTCAATGCGATCAAATATTGTGCGCCGCTCAAGATGTTTTACGAAAGATTGAGAGAGAAGGGCAAGTCTTTCAAGGTCGCGATTGTTGCCGTCATGAGAAAATTGATCACCATACTCAATGTCATGGTCAAGACGAACACTTGCTGGCAAGAGCAAAAAACGAACTGCGAAAGGAAATAAAAAATGAAACATTCATCCCGAAGCCCCCCTTGACCAATACACAGTCGCTACCGATACAGAATCTGTGTGTTCAGCGGGAAAATTTTACGCTACTGCCGTCATTCTAACAAAATTGTTGCCGATGGGACATCCCAAATGCGCACGCTGTTGTCGCTGCTCGCTGTTACAATTCTCTTACCGTCCGGGGAAAACGCTGCTGACCACACCGCGCCCGTGTGTCCCTCCAATTTTTGCAACTCTCTGCCCGAATCGGCATCCCAAAGGCGGACAGTCTTGTCGCAACTTGCCGTAACAATCTTCGTTCCATCCCGCGAAAAAACGGCAGAACAAACCCAATGAGAATGTCCCCGAAACGTTTGCAATGTCTTACCCGACGCCGCATCCCAAATTTGGGCAGTATGGTCATTGCTTGCCGTTACAACTTTCGTTCCGTCCGGCGAAAAAGAGGCAGAATGGAAAATCGCCGGATACTGCAATGCTTGCAACTCCCTTCTCGATTCGGCATCCCAAATTCGTGCAGTACCGTCTTCGCTTGCTGTTACGATTTTCGTTCCATCCGGCGAAAAGGCGGCGGAGAGAACCGCTTTTGTGTGTCCTGCCAACGGCAAATCTGCTCCCGTCTGGACATTGCGTATCCGGGCTCCTGTATAGCCTGTCAGGACAATTTTTCTGCCGTCCGGCGAAAAGAGAACGGATGTGAGATAAGACGCATCTTGCCACATTTGTTGCTCTTCTCCTGTCTCGGCATTCCAGATTCGAGTGGTGTCGTCATTGCTGGTTGAAACTACTGCATGATCCCCCGGCGAAAAGACTGCGGATCGGACATTACTTGTATGTCCCCTGAGAGTTTGCAAGAGTTCTCCTGTGTCGGCATTCCAAATTCGGATGAATCCGTCTTCGCTTGTTGCAACGACTTTTTTTCCATCGTTAGAAAAGGCGGCGGAGTTGGCACCGTTTCGATGCCCTCTGAGCACCACAACGGAAACCTCCGCTGCATACAAACAGGGGACAAACAGAGGCAATAAACCAATAACAAGGAAAGCAGTTATTCTCATGATCTTTTAACGGAGACACTCTTTCATGTGCTCAATACTTTTCTTTGCCAACACTTCGATGCCCGGCGTGTAGTCGAACGGCTCGACAGAAGCCCAGCCTGTATAGCCGACTTCACGCAGTGCCTCCACTATCGGCACAAAGTTCAGTTCGCCGAAGCCCGGTCCCTGTAAATTCGGATCGTTCAAATGAAAATAAATCATGTACTCTTTATTCGCACGGATCAATTCGGGTATCGACCGTTCTTCGGAGCACATTGCCTTGCAGTCCAAGTGGAGCGCAATTCGGTTGGGCGCACCGATCTTTTCGATCAGCCGGACACATTCGGCGGCGGTCGTCATAAAATTGGTTTCCTTCGGCGTAAGGGGTTCCAGGGCGATCTGCACATCACATTTTTCCAACATCGGAACGACCTTTTGCAAGACATCGGCGGCGTAATCGAACGCCTGATCTTGGGTTACATCCGGCAGAATGTTCCGTTGGAGTGGCGAGCCGAGTACCATGAAGTGTCCGCCCAGATCGGCACATAACCGGACCAATTCCAAAAAGTAATCGGTCGTTTTATGCCGCACAACGGGATCGGGAAACGTGAGGTAATATCCTTCCGTTTTAGCAAGGAGCCAGTGGAGTCCTGTGATTTCCAAGTCCGTTTTTTCGGCAAGTCGGCGGATTTCCGCCCGGCGTGTTGCCGGAATGTGGAAAGCATCTTTTGCGAGGGTGAACGGAGCGATTTCGATGCCGGCGTAACCGCATTGTTTTACGAACTCGAACACGCGGGGAAAGTCAAATCCCTGATCGGTATTCCATGCTTCAAACATTTCATTACAAAGGGCGAATTTCATAGTTTCGGGTCTCCTATTGGAAGGCTATTGAACAGTTTACATTCTCCCCTTTGATACCGCCTTTTTCAAGCCCCCCGGAATTGATACTGCCCCGGCGGTAAAATGTTTACTCAGAACAAGCAGAGCCGCAATCTTGATGTAAAGGGGTAACCCTGTTTCTTTGGATTCCTGCTTTCGCAGGAATGACGATTTTGGAGTTTCCAAAACGAGTCTATTGCTTTTTGTGATAATTCGATATACACTTATACGGAGGCAAAGATGTCCGTTTGTCATCTATCAGCAGGATAAGTCATGAAAATCATTGTCGGTTCCCCGGTCAAGGGATTCAAACTCAAGACAGCCGTAGTCCGGCACTTCAAGACAATCCGGATGTCTCGGCAGAAATCCGCAAGTTTTGGAAAGAAGCGAGGGGCGAAATGCTCACCCAGGGAGTTCCCGCCCGGAATAATGACATTGAGACATTGTAACATCGTTAATCCCCTACAAAAAGGAATACAAAATGAGCAACCCCCATTCCTCGCGCCGTACATTTCTGAAAACCGCCGGTATTGCTTCGGCGGGAATGACTCTCGGCACATTTTCGACGGCTCCCGCCGTGCATGCCGCAGGTTCCGATGTCATTAAAGTTGCCCTTGTCGGCTGCGGCGGACGAGGCATGGGAAGCCTGATGGACCGATTAAATGTCGGCGATGAAATTAAAATTGTCGCACTCGCCGACGCTTTTAGAAACGTTGCCGAACGAGGCGCAACACAACTCTCCAACGATGAAAAAGCCAAAAATGCACTCGAACTGACTCCCGACACAATTTTTAGCGGATTCGATGCGTACAAACATGCAACAGAGTTAGCCGATTTGGTGCTGATTAACTCGCCGCCCGGCTTTCATGCCGTTCATTACCTGTACGCCGTCGAAAAAGGGAAACATGTCTTCGTCGAAAAACCCTTCTGCGTTGATGCCGAAGGATACCGGAGATGCATGAAAGCGAATCAAATCGCGGAAGACAAAGGGTTGACCGTATGCGGCGGTTTCCAACGACGCTATGAAAAACGTAACCGGGAATGGGCCGAACGTGTTCATGCCGGTACCATCGGCGATGTCGTCTCTACCCGCGTCTATTGGAACAGTGCCGGTGCCAAAGATCGCGGTGCTTGGGCATCCAACGAAACCGAAATGAGTTTTCAGACTCACTGCTGGTACGTTTTTAATTGGTTGAGCGGCGACCATATTGTCGAACAACATTGCCACAATATCGACATGGGCAACTGGATTCACGGCAAAGGCGATCCTCTTGCGCATCCGGTTTCCTGTGTTGGACACGGCGGTCGGCAAGTTCGTAAAACGCCGAGAGTTCCCGTACATCTTTGCGGTAACATCTACGACCATCATTACGTCGAATACCGATATGCGGACGGCAGCGTTATGCACAGCATGTGCAGGCATATGCCGAATTGCTGGGATAAAGTCTCAGAAATCGTTGCCGGCACAAAAGGACACGGCGAAGCGCATTGGTTACAGCCGACGGGAGATCAGAGATGGGAGTATCCGAGACGTAATCAAGATCGAAACGGTTATCAACAGGAACACATTGACCAAGCCGACGCAATGCGTACCGGAAAAAGGCTGCATGACGGCTGGCATTCTGCAACCTCGAGTATGACTGCCGTAATGGGCTGGATGACAACATACAGTGGTAAAGAAATTCGCTGGGACGATGCCGTCGCTAAAGGAAAGACGATTTTTCCGTACGACGTGGAATTAACATTCGATACGGTTCCGCCAGTTACCATTGGACCTGACAAAACCTATGAACACGCCGTCGCCGTTCCCGGTGAGTACGACCCTTTCGACAAAGTATAAAATTTCTGAGCCGTTCACGGAGCCGCAATCTAAAGATTGCGTCTCTGTGAACGTTTTTGAAAATAGCGTATCTCACGCATCTTTGATCCGCCAGGGTAGTAATTGTTTCATTCTCCCGTATAATGGATGCGGACCCTACCTTCATTCAAAGGAGTATCTCTATGAAACCATTTTGTTTTTTCATTGCCGCGTTGTTTACCTTTTCGTCCCTCTTTGCAGATGAACCTATCCGTGTCCTTTCGATCAACGTTCGGCTTTCCACCGCCAACGACGGCGAAAACAGTTGGGCAAACCGGAAAGAGTTTATGACCGGTATCATCGCCGAGGGCAACTACGACTTCATCGGCACACAGGAAACCGTTATGCATCCTAATCCCGACTTGAATCAGGTAACATATATTGCTTCAAAACTGCCGGGACACGCCGTCATCGGCAGGTCACGGGAAGTCAATCCTGCCGTCGGCGAAGCCATGACGATCTACTACAAAAAGGACCGATGGAAGATTGATGAAACCGATCAAGGAACCTTTTGGCTTTCCGACACGCCGGATGTCGCTGGTTCCAAGACCGATCCCAAGGCGGGATGTCCGCGTACCGTTACGGCGGCACTTTTTCACGAACTCAAAGAGGGACAACCAACGGAACGAAAACTGTACGTCTATAACACTCATTATGATCACTTGAGCGAAGAAGCCCGGCAACGGGGAGCAAAACAACTGATGGATCGCCTTGCCGCCCGAAAAAACAAGGAGGTTCCCGTGGTGGTTATGGGGGATATGAATTGTGGCGAGCGGAGTCCGGGCATCCGATACATGAAGGGGGAGGTGATGACCCTTGACGATAAAGAGTGGCAACCGCCGTACAAGTTAGTGGATACCTTCCGGGTAGTGCATCCTGATGCAACGGAAGTGGGCACGTTCAACGGCTTCCGGGCACCGAACAGGGAGAAGATCGACTACGTTTTCATTTCCCCGGGTTTGAAAACGCTTTCGGCGGAGATCATCCGCACTCAACGTGAAGGTCGCTATCCGACGGATCACTTTCCGATTGACGCAGTGATTGCGTGGTGAAGGAAGCAGAGCCGCAATTTTTAGATTGCGAGTCTCTCTTCCTAAAAAACTTGCCGGAAAGGGGAAAACAGTGTAGAATGACCCCACACATCTATATCCTGAAAAGCCCCTTGTATGTTCAACAACACTTTTGAACCGTTTTATAACCGTAACCCGCTTGCATTACTGCTCTGGCGGGAAAATTTTAACGCTGAACAAACAGAGCCCGTATCGGTAGATACGGCGTTTTCGGTCTCACACCGGAGTTTCCGCTCCGGGCTCTGTGAACTTTTATCCGCTGGGACATTAAGTGGTATGTTCCTCCTTCTGCTTGCTCTCTTCCTCACCGGTTGCAGTTGTCAACGGCAAGGACAAAGCGGTTTGCCCCTTACTTCGCAACATACACAATCCGGCGATGCCCGATCCCAAAAAGAAAGTTTTGACCGATCTATCGAACTCATCAACCGGCTCGACGATTCTCCCAGTTTGCCGAACACGCCCGGCTTTGAAAAACTGGTCGGTGTTGCCGACCAACTCAATAAATGGATTCAGAACCAAAAACCGGACGATACGTGGCAACCTGACCCCGCCTTTCAAGATGTCGAACAGGCCGCCTCAACCGCCGCCGAAACCGTTAAAGGGGTTGTCCGCTCCCTTGCCCTCCTACAAGGAGAAACCGTTCTGGATGATGCCGGTCAACCCATTGCCGCCTCGGAATCATTGCACGCAGAGCGGCAGGCTGTTACCGCCGGTTTAGAGCAATTTTCCGATCAACTTCAATCACTTGCCTCGATTGCCTATCTGCCGACAATGAGCCGGTTTTCGCACGCCATATCCGAGTTGCAACGAAGATTTGCTTCGCTCGAAAACATTCGGAGTCTGGATGCCGCCGATATTCGCGCCTTTGCAAAAGGACTCGAAAATGAAGCCGAGGTTCTTTCTGTCAGTGCCGCCATGCTCGACGCTTATGCCGCTCAACTGAAAACCGATGGACTGTTCATCACTACTTCAGATGTCGAATACCTCAAACAATCGGCTTGGATGCGGGATATTTCCCAATGGACTTGCGGCGACAAGCGGGTCCTTTTGGATCAAGCCGTCCAGATGGGGGATTGGGTCGTCTGCAATATCGAAACAAGGAGCAGTTGGATTCCGATTGCACAACAACAGTCGATTGAAGTCTTACCGCAACATCCTTGGCAAACGATTTTGCTGGGCTACGGAACGATCTCCGACCGGATGACCGTTTTTATGGAACTATTGCGGCAACGGCGGATCGATTCGGCACTCCTTGCGGTGCCGAATCCGAGCGAACCGGCTACTCTGATCTACTGGGCGGTGGGCGTACTGCTGGACGGCGAAGTTTATGTATTCTCGTTGAATTTTGGCTTTCCCATTCCCGGTGCCGAAGGAGTACAAGTCGGCGACGATGGATCACTGCAATTCTCCGACGTGGCAACGCTGTCCCAACTTATGCAGGATGATTCGCTGCTTCGCCGTCTTGATCTTTCGGAAGAGCAAAAGTTTCCGATTACTGCCGAAATGCTTCAACAGACGACCGCCCATCTTTTTCTGATGCCGGAAACCGTGTCGATGCGGATGAAGGTACTGGAAGCCGAATTGAGCGGCGAACAAAATATGGTACTTTATACCAATCCTCATGAACTTCGCCGCCGCTTTCTGACCGCACCGGGCATTACAGGCGTGGAGTTTTGGAAGTATCCGTTGCGTACCGCTTTCGAGCAGCGGTTCGACCCGGAACCGACGAACGAGGCGTTGAGTATCTTTCTCGTTCAGCGTCCGCGGCTCAATTTGGATGACTCGGCTCTCCGTCGGCACTATCCGCTTTGGTCGGGAAGAGTCCTCTATTTCAAGGGAGCAATTAGTGGTCAAGACAATGCGATCACAAAATATCAAAACACCAGAGTTTCGGATAAGGAGATGATCGAATACCGTAATGATCCGGTGTTTCGCGCTACTCCGGCTGCGAGTTTGGAACTGCAATGGATCACCATTCAAGCGAGTTATTGGCTTGGGGCGGCATTGTTCGAGACCGATTCGCTTGCCGCCGCCAAGGAAAATCTGATGGGCATACGGACTAATCGGTTGAATTCGTGGCAGAGTCAAACGGAGTATCTTTTGGGACGGATTGCGGAGCGGGAAAAGCGTTACGATGATGCTCGACGGCATTACGGCACTACGGCTTCGTCGCTTTCCGGTGCCGGTAATCTCCTTCGCGCCCAGTGGTTGCCTGCGCCGTAGAGATGGGCGGATACGCTAAAATTCCTGCCTGTTCACATGTCGGTGTGTTATGGGTGTGTCCAACGTTTATGGGTGCTGCTTTCCCCGGCTTGCGCCGGGAGGTATAGGCATTACGCTCCGTTGGGGTAGGAAAATCACCCACGAAATTTTAGCACACCCGGTATAATATGCTACGTCTAGTTCCGGCTTTCGTCGAAATGACGATTATGGCGTTTCCGAATAAATCTCAATGTTTTTCACCACATCTTCGTTACTGTTCGGCTTGACGGCAGCGTTTTTTTTCGGTCTGTCGAAGACCGGTGTGCCGGGCACCGGAATTCTCGGCGTTCTCATGATGATGCTGGCATTTCCCGGTATGGAAAAATTGTCCAGCGGTGCAGTACTCCCCCTGTTGATCATCGCCGATGTATTCGCCGTCCGATATTACTGGCGGTTTGCCGATTGGCAACGTATTCGACAACTGCTGCCCTCAATTGTCGCCGGACTCTTTCTCGGTGCATTATTCATGCGGACAATCGATCACGCCCAATTCAAACTTTTTCTGGCAATGTTGGTGCTTGGACTCATTTCATTTGAACAGTTACGACGCTGGCGGAATTGGAATACATTCCCGAAGTCCCGATGGTTTGCCCGGACAATGGGCACGCTCACCGGTTTTACAACGCTCGTCGGCAACGCCGCCGGTCCCGTGATGACGATTTATTGCGCGGCACAGAACTTCAATAAACACGATTTTATGGGAACGTTCGCCGTTTTATTCTTTATTGTCAATGTTACAAAGTTGCCCTTGATGGGCGGAGTTGTACCGGGCTTGAACATGATCACTACGGAAACGCTTTTGTTCGATCTCTATATGCTTCCCGGCTTGCTCGTTGGCGTATTCTTGGGCAGACAACTTTTCAAGATTGTTCCCGAACGATATTTTGTGCCCTGTATTCTGATTTTGAATCTGCTCGTCCCCCTTCAAATACTCCTGTTTTAGAGAATGGGTTACTCGCCGAAAAACGCGTTGAACTCCCTGAACACACAGAGCCCGTATCGGTAGATAGGGACTCCCTGACTTAGAGCAAGTCTTTAACTGCGTTTCCCCCTTTAAAAGAGTGCTAATTGCTATATGGAATAGGCGAAAAACATGTTACGTTGTCTGCTTTTCGGAAATCACTCAGAATCACGGAGGAA
>Ga0099364_10010097_pt1 | contig 13023 bp, 11 predicted proteins | sample TergutTh196P3_FD_73070 | JGI IMG/M metagenome (GOLD analysis project Ga0099364, IMG submission 73070) | Microcerotermes parvus P3 segment gut microbial communities from Pointe-Noire, Republic of the Congo - Th196 P3 | ecosystem: Host-associated > Arthropoda: Insects > Digestive system > Gut ...
CAGCGTGGTGCGCCTGCGCGATGTGGCCCCGGACGTAACCTCGGCCTCCGCCGACGGCAGGCCGATCCTCAGGCCCGGCCTGGAGCTGGGGGCTGAAAGCTACGATACCTTCAGCCGCCTGGACGGCCGGCCGGCCGCCTCCATTGTCATCTATCAACTGCCCACGGGCAACGCGGTGGAGATATCCCGCGAGGCCCGGGCCAGGCTGGCCGAGTTCAAGTCCACCCTGGCCAAGAACGGCCTGAACATAGATTACAACGTCACCCTGGATACGGCTGAATTCATCAAGGTTTCCCTAAAGGAACTGGTGGTCACCCTCTTCGAGGCCCTGACCCTGGTGCTCCTGGTCGTCTATCTCTTCCTGGGCTCCGTCAGGTCCAGCCTGGTGCCCATGGTGGCCGTGCCGGTATCCCTAATCGGCGTCTTCGCCTTCTTCCCCTCCCTGGGCCTCAACATCAACAATCTGACCCTCTTCGCCCTGGTCCTGGCCGTGGGCATAGTGGTGGACGACGCCATAGTAGTGGTCGAGGCCGTGGAGGTGCGCCTGGAGGAAGGGCACCCCCCCCGGGAGGCGGCCGTACTGGCCATGGGGGACGTGGGCTTCACCATCGTGGGCATAACCCTGGCCCTCTTGGCGGTCTTCCTGCCCATCACCCTCCTTGGCGGGCTGACGGGCAAGCTCTACGCCCAGTTCGCCCTGACCCTGGCCTTGGCCGTGGCCATCTCGGCCATCAATTCCCTGACCTTAAGCCCCGCCCTCTGCGCCTTGCTGCTCAAGCCCAAGAAAGAGGGAGGGCCAAGGCCCTTCATTCTGGTGCGCCTCTTTAACCGGGCCTATGAGGCTGTTTTCAGGGGCTACTCCGAACTTCTGGCCAGGCTCGTCCGGCGCGGGGCCGTCACGGCCCTCATGCTGGGGGCCGTTTACCTGGGCGTGGCCGGGGGCTTTAAGCTCCTGCCCACCTCCCTGGTCCCGGCCGAAGACCAGAAGGTCTTTATCCTGACCCTCCAGATGCCCAACGGCTCCACCCAGGCAAGGACCCTGGCAACGGCCGATGCCTTAAGCGCGGCCTTAAAGGGCGCCTTGCCGGAAATAGAGGCCATCTCCGTAATAGGCGGCATGAACTTCGCCACCGGGGCGCGCAGTTCCAGCGTGGCTTCCCTGGTGGCCCAGCTAAAGCCCTGGGAGGAACGCCAAGGCCCGGGCCAGGACGCCATGACCTTGATCGCCCGGGCCCAGGCCCTGGCCCGTAACCAATTCCAGGAGCCCCTGGTCCTGGCCTTCAACGTCCCCACCATCAGCGGCCTGGGCCTGGGCCTGGGCCTGACCTTCGAGGTGCAAAACCAAGGCGATGACCAGAACCCGGAAATTTTAAGGGACCCCGTGATCAAGCTGATGACGGCCTTTGCCAAGACGCCGGAACTGGCCAGTCCATATACGGCCTTCAGCCTGCAAGGCCGGTTTGTTGACCTGGATATCGACCGGGAAAAGGCCAAGCGGCAGGGGGTGAGCCTCTCCGATGTCCACGACGCCATCGGAACCCTTTTGGGGGGGGCCTACATCAACGACTTCCAGGAATTCGGCCGGACTTACAAGGTCAAGATGCAGGCCCGCGACGAATACCGCGCCTCCCCCGAATCCCTGCGCTATTTCCAGGTCCGCAACGACCAGGGCGACCTGGCCCCGGTTTCCAGTTTCGTCCTGGCCAAGGACACCACCGGGCCGGAGTATCTGACGAGGTACAACCTTTATCCCGCGGTCGAGTTCATGGCCGCCCCCGCGCCGGGGTATAGTTCCGGCCAGGCCATGGCCGCCATGGAGAGCGCCGCGGCCGGGGCCCTGCCTGCCGGCTTCGGCTTCGAGTGGAGCGGGCAGTCCTACCAGGAACGCCTGGCCGCCGGGCAGACGACCGTGGTCATGGCCCTGGCCTTAATCTGCTGCTTTCTGGTCCTGGCCGGCCTCTATGAAAGCCTGATCTCGCCCCTGGTGGTCATGGTCTCCGTGGCCGCGGCCATCTTAGGCGCGCTCCTGGGCCAGTTGGCCCGGGGCCTGACCATGGATGTCTTCATGCAGGTGGGCCTGATCATGCTAATTGGGCTGGCCGCCAAAAACGCCATCCTCATCGTCCAGTACGCCCAGGAACGGGTCAAGGAAGGGCTGGCCCCGGCGGAGGCGGCCGTGGTCGCCGGCCGGCAGAGGCTCAGGCCCATACTCATGACTTCCTTCGCCTTCATATTTGGCGTCCTGCCCCTGGTGGTGGCCAGCGGGGCCGGGGCCAACGCCCGCCATTCCCTGGGCACGGGCGTTTTCTTCGGCATGATCATGGCCACGGCCATAGGCGTATTCCTCATACCGGGGCTCTTCGTTCTGGCCCGGAAGTTAAAGGACCGCCTTTAGAGCATCATTTCGGCGATATTCTTCGTTCCCATTTTTTAAGTTGACAAATGGGCTGAAGAGTGCCATTTTATAAATCAGAGGGGATATAAAGCCCTTCGGAACCGTGTTTCTGACGCCGAGACGGATCAACTCAAGGCGGAAGGTCAAGCGGCCCATTTTTTTTGTGTATTGGGATGCGGCGCCTTTCGGCGCCGTTTTTGTTTCCGCTGATCAATAAGGAGTTTTTATGGAAAACAGAGTGGCCATCATAGGTCTGATCGTGGAAAAGCCCGAGGCCGTGGACCGCCTGAACACCATTCTCCGCGATTATTCCGGGGCCATTATCGGCCGCATGGGGCTGCCCTACCGCGAGAAGAATGTCAGCATCATCAGCCTGGCCGTTGATGCGCCCCAGAACGTGACCAGCGCCCTGTCCGGCAAGCTCGGCCGGCTGGACGGCGTCACGGTCAAAACAGCCTTCGCCAATGTCTAGGGCGTCAAATATTCAGGAGTCAATGTATGTACGATCCCAAATCACTTAAAGCCGAAGAATTCATCGACCATTCCGAGTTGCTTGATACCTTGGCCTGGGCTGAAAAAAACAAGGCCAACGCCCAGCTAATCGACTTCATTCTGGACAAGGCCCGTGACAGGAAAGGCCTAAGCCACCGGGAGGCGGCCGTTCTCCTGGACTGCGTTCTTCCGGACAAGAACGAGGAGATATATGCCCTGGCCCGCCAGATCAAGCTTGACTTCTACGGCAACCGCATAGTCATGTTCGCGCCGCTGTATCTCTCCAACTATTGCATAAACGGTTGCCTTTACTGCCCCTACCACCTGGGCAACAAAAACATCGCCCGCAAGAAGCTGACCCAGGAGGAGATAGTCCGGGAAGTCATGGCCTTGCAGGATATGGGCCACAAACGCCTGGCCCTGGAAGCCGGCGAGCACCCGAAGATGAATCCCCTGGAATACATCCTGGAATCCATCGCCACCATCTATTCCATCAAGCATAAGAACGGCGTCATACGCCGGGTCAACGTCAACATCGCCGCCGCCACCGTGGAAGACTACCGCCGGCTGCGCGACGCGGCCATCGGCACCTATATCCTCTTCCAGGAAACCTATCACCGGGAAAGCTATCTGAAGCTGCACCCCAGCGGGCCCAAGCATGACTACACCTGGCATACCGAGGCCATGGACCGGGCCATGGCGGGGGGCTTGGACGATGTGGGCCTGGGGGTCTTGTTCGGGCTGGAACTCTACCGCTACGAATTCGCGGCCCTTTTGATGCATGCCGAGCATCTTGAGGCCGTCCACGGGGTGGGGCCGCACACCATCAGCGTCCCCCGCCTTCGTCCGGCCGATGCGGTGGACCCCAACGCCTTTCAGAACGGCATCGACGATGAGACCTTCGCCAAGCTGGTGGCCATAACCCGCATCGCCGTGCCCTACACCGGCATCATAGTCAGCACCAGGGAGGACCAGGCCTGCCGGGAAAAGGTGCTGGCCTTGGGCGTCAGCCAGATCAGCGGCGGCTCCCGCACCTCCGTTGGCGGCTATGTGGAACCGGAGAGCGAGAACTCCGCCCAATTCGAGGTAAGCGACCACCGGACCTTGGACGAGGTGGTTCAATGGCTAATGCGCCTGGGCTACATCCCCAGCTTTTGCACCGCCTGCTACCGCGAAGGCCGCACGGGAGATCGCTTCATGAGCCTCTGCAAGTCGAAGCAGATCCAAAACTGCTGCCACCCCAACGCCATCATCACCCTTAAGGAATACCTGGAAGACTACGCCGGGCCGGACACCAAAAAGCTGGGCGAAGACATGATAAAACTGGAACTGGGCAACATTCCCAATGAGAAGGTAAGAAATCTGGTCAGCTCCTACCTAAACGACATCCGCGGCGGGGCTCGCGACTTCAGGATTTGAAGGTTAATTATGGATGCGCGCTTAAAAATCACGGTGGGGGATCTGACACGGGCGGAAGTCGATGCCATTGTCAACGCCGCCAACAACGCTCTTCTGGGCGGCGGCGGGGTGGACGGGGCCATCCACCGGGCCGCGGGGCCGGAACTTTTGGCCGAGTGCCGGACACTAAACGGCTGCCCCACGGGCGAGGCCAAGGTTACGGGGGGCTATAACCTGCCGGCCCGCTGGGTAATCCACACCGTGGGCCCCGTGTGGCAGGGCGGCGAACAGGGCGAGTCCGGGCTTCTGGCCTCGGCCTATCGCCGTTCCTTGGAAGAGGCGGTGCGTGTGGGCGCCCGTTCAGTGGCCTTCCCGGCCATTTCCACCGGGGTTTACGGCTACCCTAAGGATTTGGCCGCGGCCGTGGCTGTCAGGACGGTTTTGGATTTTCTGGCCGCACGCCCGGAATTATTAGAGGTTCGCCTGGTCTGCTTTTCCGAGGATTCGGCCGAGACTCATCATGCGGCTATGGCCGCCCATAAGGGGGGATGAAAGTTGTTAGCGGATATTTTGGAAAGCGCCATGCTGGCGGCCTTCGGCCTGGCCTGGCCGGTGAATATCTTAAATACCCTCCGGAACAAATCGACAACCGGCAAGAGCCTTCCCTTCCTCCTCATCATCCTGACCGGCTATGTCTTCGGCCTCTCGGCCAAACTCATGCGGGGGAATATCAACTATGTGGCCGTTTTCTACACCGTAAACCTGCTCTTGGTACTGGCCGACACTCTCCTGTATTTTCATTACCGCCGTCTGGAGCGCCAAGCAATTTCGCCCGGCCCATAAAGAAAAGCGGTTTATCCTACAGCCGGATGAACCTGAATTCTTTTTCCAGCCTGACCAGCGCATCAATCAACACTTTTCTCGGGCAAGCTATATTGACGCGCTGAAAACCCTCGCCGTCCGGGCCGAACATCGTTCCGCTGTCCAGCCACAGCCCGGCGCCTTCCGTTATTCGCCGGTCAAGCTCATCCTGGCTAAGCCCGTATTCCGAAAAATCAAGCCAGGCCAGATATGTGCCTTCCAGGTCGATGAGCTTGATTTTCGGAAGCCGCGCCGTCAAAAATTCCCGAACCAGCCCGATATTTCCCAGGAGATACTCTTTCAGTTCCCCCAGCCAGGGGCCGCCCTTGGCATAGGCGCTTTGAGCGGCGGCCAGGCCCAGAGTATTCATCTGGCTGTACCCGCTTCGTCTGATTTCGGCTTTCAGCCTGCCCCGCAAACCCGAATTCCTGACAAAGAGGTGGGCGACCTGCAATCCGGCCAAATTAAAGGTCTTGCTGGGCGCCGTGATGATGACGGCGTTTTCATTCAATGTCCCAAAGCATGTATGCGTATGCCCCGGCCAGACGAAATCGCAATGTATTTCATCCGACACGACCGTCACGTCATGCTTTACGCAAATTCGGCTCAGCCGCTGAAGTTCATTCCGACTCCACACCCTGCCGACGGGGTTATGCGGACTGCAGAGGATAAACAGTTTTATGCCATGGTTGATTATTTTACTCTCGAAATCCTCAAAATCAATGGAATAGGCGCCGTTATCATAGAGCAACGCGTTGGCCGCGAGGGCTCTGCCGTTATTGCGGATAATCTCAAAAAAAGGATAATATACCGGCGTTTGTATCAACACCGCCTCGCCCGGCCCGGTAAAGGCGCGGACGGCCAGAGCCAAGGCGAATACGGTGCCAGGCGTTTTGACGATTTCCCGTCGGGACGCGTTATAGCCGAAACGCGAACCGAACCAATCCGACACCGCCTGGTAGTAGTCGTCCTTTGGCTCGGTGTAGCCAAATATGCCGTGGCTGACGGCTCTGTGGATATCCGCCAAGACTTCCGGCGGAGCCGCAAAGTCCATGTCGGCGACCCACATGGGCAAAAGGTCTTCCGGTTTTCGCTTTTCGCGGGCGAAATCGTATTTCAAGGAGTTTGTGCCGCGGCGGTCAATAATGGCGTCAAAGTCATAATTCATTTCAGCGCCTTTTCCAAGTCAATTATAATGTCCTCCGCAGCTTCGATACCAACCGAGAGCCGGAGCAGTTTACCGTCTATGCCCCGCGCCGCGAGGGCCTCCGGAGGCACATCCTTATGGGTCTGGGTAAGGGGGTGGGTAATCAATGTTTCCACCCCGCCCAAGCTTTCGGCGTATAGGATCAACTCGGTTTTATTCAGAACATTTTGGGCGGTTTCCACGCTGTCCGTTGAAAAACTTATCATCGCCCCAAAACCCCGGCCCTGGCGCTTGGATAGTTCATAGGCCGGATGATCAGAGAGGCCTATATAATAAACCTTTTTGATTTTTGGGTGCTTTTTCAGCCATTGGGCGATGATCATGGCGTTTTCCTGGGATTTTTCCATGCGGATGGCAAGGGTTTTCAACCCGCGGGCCACCAGAAAGGCATCGAAGGGCGATAATACGCCGCCCATGGTATTTTTCAAATATTGAAGCCTTTCGGCCAGCTCCGCCGTCCGTGAGACAAGAAAGCCGGCCAGGGTGTCATTATGCCCGGCCAGATACTTTGTGCCGCTGTGTATTATAATATCAGCGCCGAGGGCAATAGGGTTAAAAAAATACGGGGTAAGGAAGGTGTTGTCCACAATCAGCAGAATCTCCCGTGGGCCTATAATCCTCTTTAGCCCCGCGATATCGGCCACTTTCATCATGGGGTTGGTGGGCGTTTCAATGAAAATCGCCTTTGTCGTCTCTGTCAGGGCGGCTTCAACGGCCGCCGGATCGGTGGTGTCGACGTAACGCACGATAAGGCCGTTTTTTGCCGATATATCGCTGAAAAGCCTGATAGAGCCACCGTAGAGGTCGTCCGTGGCGACTATGGCGTCGCCGGGGGCGAATAATTCCATGAGGGTGGTCATGGCGGCCATTCCGCTGGCGTAGGCTGATGCCCCGGCCCCTCCCTCCAGCGCGGCCACCAGCTTTTCCGCATGCTCGCTGGTGGGGTTTTGCGTCCTGGTATAATCGTATCCCGTGCTTTGGCCGAAGCCTGGGTGGGCAAAAGTGGCGGTTTGATAAATGGGAACCGCCACGGCGCCGGTGGAATGGGATTTATCCCTGGCGGCGTGGATGCAGGCGGTTTGGGGTTTCATAATTATCCTCGGGTGTTGCTCTAAGCTGTCCCAAAATGAGGGCTTGACGATTCAAGCCCTATTGCATACCATTCATATCAATTTGATAGATTATAGCGGGGGGCTCATAAAATGTCAAGAGCCGCGGATAAGTTATGGCTTGAAATTTATCCGCCAAACCGGCAACAATTTGTTTTTGGGCAGGCGGTTTAAGTGTTATACTTGGGTTATGAATAAGAAAGCCTTAATTGCCATGAGCGGCGGCGTGGACAGTTCCGTGGCGGCCTCCTTGATGAAACGCCGGGGCTATGACTGCATCGGCGTAACAATGAAGTTCTTCGATAGTGAGGATATAGGCCTTAAGGAAACATGCTGTTCCCTTGAGGATGCGGAAGATGCCAGAAGCGTCGCCTTTCGGCTTGACATGCCTTTTTATGTTTATAATTTTACGGCCGACTTCAAAAGGCATGTAATTGGGCGGTTTATCGAGGCCTATCAAAACGGGGCCACCCCCAACCCTTGCGTTGACTGCAACCGGCACATGAAATTCGATAAACTGTTTTCACGCGCCAGGGGGCTTGACATGGACTACGTTGTTACGGGGCATTACGCGAGAATAGAGTATGATGACCATAAGAAGCTATTTCTCTTAAAAAAAGCCCTTGACGGCGCTAAAGACCAAAGTTATGTGCTTTACTTCCTGACCCAGGAGCAGCTTAAGCATACGCTGTTCCCCCTTGGCGGGCTTTATAAATCCGAGGTGCGCCGGATTGCGGCGGAAGAGGGTTTTATAAACGCGAATAAAGGCGACAGCCAGGATATTTGCTTTGTACGCAACGGCGGCTATGCGGATTTTATTGAAGAGTACACAAACAAGGTATATGAAGGCGGCAATTTTATTGACAGGCAAGGCAATGTGCTTGGCAGGCATAAGGGCCTGATAAGGTACACCATAGGCCAACGTAAGGGGCTGGGGCTGGCCTTGAAGAAACCTATGTACGTGCATTCAAAGTGCCCGGAGGACAACACCGTTACGCTCTCTGAAGACGACGGCCTGTATTCGCGGTCTTTATACGCGGCGGATTTTAATTGGATCGCGCCCGGCGAAACCGGCGAGCCTGTTCGGGTGAAGGCGAAAGTCAGATACAAGCAGGCGGAGCAATGGGCGCTCGCCGCGCAAATTTCGCAGAATACGGTGCGCATAACCTTTGACGAGCCGCAGAGGGCAATCGCCAAAGCCCAGGCCGTCGTGCTGTATGACGGCGACACCGTGGTGGGCGGAGGCACAATTATTTAGCCCGGCCGCAAATAGAAGGAGCAAAGCATGGAACAGCTAGTGGATAAATTGCATATTAACGAGGATCTGCCCGATAACGAATTGAAAATGCTCATTGAGAACGGTATGTTCGAGCGGGAGCTTTTTCATAAGGCGGACGAAGTCCGCAGGCGGTATTACGGAACGGACGTTTATATAAGGGGATTGATTGAAGTATCAAACTACTGTAAAAACGATTGTTATTATTGCGGCATCCGTTCCGGCAACATGAAGCTCGAACGTTATCGTCTTGATGACCGGCAAATATTGGCATGCTGTCATGAGGGGTATGAGCTAGGGTTTCGCACCTTTGTTTTGCAGGGTGGCGAAGACGTCTTATTTTCGGATAAGCATATTTGCGGCCTTGTTTCGCAAATAAGAGCCCTTTACCATGATTGCGCCATTACCCTCTCATTGGGCGAAAAATCCCGCGATAGCTATAAAGCCTATTATGAAGCGGGGGCCAACCGTTACCTATTGCGCCATGAAACCGCGAGCGCCGGGCATTATAAAATGCTGCATCCCGTTAATATGAGTTTGGAGAACCGCAAAGAGTGCCTGTATTACTTAAAGGAGCTCGGCTATGAGGTTGGAACGGGATTCATGGTCGGTTCTCCGTTTCAAACCACCGAGTATCTCATTGAGGATTTGAGATTTTTGCAGGAACTGGGGCCTGATATGATCGGCATAGGCCCCTTTATTTCCCATAGAGATACCCCGTTCAATAGTTTTAAAAGCGGGGATTTACATTTATGCCTCAGGCTGATAGCCATTTTGCGCCTTATGTTTCCCTATGCGCTTATTCCGGCCACGACCTCGCTTGGAACGGTGGCCGGCGATGGGCGTGAATTGGGGTTGTTGGCAGGAGCGAACGTGGTTATGCCCAACCTGTCTCCGGTCAGCGTTAGAAAGTTGTATGAATTGTATGATGATAAAATCTGCACCGGGGAAGAAGCCGCCGAGTGCCGCATGTGCTTGGAGGCAAAAGTTAATTCAGTCGGGTATAATATTGTGATTGACAGGGGCGATGTAAAACGCCGCGCCGCGGCTTAATCGGAAAGGGGTGTGGCCAGATACCGCTCGCCCGAATCCGGCAGCATGGCCACGATAATTTTTTTGGAATTTTTCGGCTTGGCCGCCAGCTTCAAGGCCGCGCAAACCGCCGCGCCCGAGGATATGCCGGCCAGCACCCCTTCCTCCCGGCCTATTCTTTTGGCCGTATCGAAAGCCTCCTCGTTGGTTATGCGGATCACCTCGTCAATCACGAAACGATTGAGGATTTTAGGCACAAACCCCGCGCCTATTCCCTGTATGCGGTGCGGGCCCGGCCTGCCGCCTGAAAGGACCGGAGAGGCCTCCGGCTCCACGGCAACTATGCTTACGCCGGGTTTTCGTGATTTCAGAACTTCGCCCACGCCGGTAATCGTTCCTCCAGTGCCCACGCCCGAAACGAAAATATCCACCTCGCCGTTTGTGTCGAGCCAAATCTCCTCGGCCGTGGTTTTGCGGTGAACCTCCGGGTTGGCGGGGTTTTCAAATTGCAGCGGCATGAAACTTTCGGCGATTTGGGCCGTAAGCTCCCGCGCTTTTTTTATCGCGCCCGGCATGCCCTCGCTGCCGGGGGTCAGGACTAGATCCGCGCCGAGCATCCTTACTATCCTGCGCCGTTCTATGGACATTGTTTCGGGCATGGTGAGTATTAATCGATACCCCTCCGCCGCGCAGGCGAAAGCCAGCCCGATGCCCGTATTGCCGCTGGTCGGTTCAATCACCACACCTCCGGGGTTTAGCTGGCCCGCCCGCCTGGCCGCTTCCAGCATGGCCGCGCCTATACGGCACTTGACGCTGCCCGCCGGATTGAAGGCTTCCAGTTTGCCAAGGAGTATGCCCGGCAGATTCGCGCTGATTTTCGGCAGGCGGACCAAGGGGGTCGCCCCGATGGCCTCGGTGATGGAGTTGTATACCTTTGAACGGAAAAGATGGCTGTCATTCATATGGAGTAGTCGCTTTCATGGTTAATGTCATACTTGAACAGCGATGCTATACGCCGTTTCAGGTCCAAAATCCCCTCATCGGTGCGTCGGCGCGGCCGGGCCGCCTCAACGGTAAACCGGTTGCGTATGGAGCCGGGATTAGGCGAGAACACTATGATTTCATCCGAGAGATATAGGGCCTCGTCGGTGTCGTGGGTGACCAGGACTATGGTAATGCCGGTCTCGCCCCACAGGCGCAGCAAATCGTCTTGCAGGCGTTCCCGGGTTAACGAGTCCACGGCGGCGAAGGGTTCATCCATCAATATGATGCGGGGCCGCACCGCCAGCGCGCGGGCGAGGGCCAGGCGCTGCCGCATGCCCCCTGAAAGCTGGGACGGATATTTGCGCAAGGAATCGGCCAGCCCTGTTTTTTTCAGATATACCATGGCCGCGGCTTCACGCTCGCGGCGCGGAACGCCGCGCAGTTTCAGGGTAAACATCACATTTTGCAGCACGGTCATCCACGGGAACACGGCATAATCCTGAAAAATCATGGCAATATCATGTTTCGGACGGTTCCGGAACATATCGTTGGCCAGGGGAGATAAAAATTTATACTTGCGGCGATAGGCGTCCATCTCCTTTCGAGTGGAGGGCAAGGGTTCCAGCACCTGTACGCCGTCGATGTAGACGCTGCCCTCGGTGGGAGCCTGCAAACCGCCCAGAATTTCCAGAAACGTGGATTTTCCGCAGCCTGACGGCCCAAGCAAACTCACAATTTTGCCGTCTTCGATGGTAAGCGACACCGAAAGCACCGCGGTAAGGCCGTCGGCGGTGCGCTCCTCGTTGATGATGGAGAAGAATTTAGTGATGTTACGCGCTTCTATCATCTAGCGTCCAACCTTCCACACCGCCAGCTTCTGCTCAATAAACTTCAAGACTTCGATGAGAAACCAGCCGATGGTCCCCAACGTGAACATGCACACCACCATTTTGGAAATCTGGAAATAGTCCTTGGCCTCATTGAGCACATAGCCTATGCCCGTCCGGCCGCCGTACATTTCGGCGATGACGAGCATTACAAGCCCCATGGCCACGCCGGTTTTAATGCTCATGATAATAGCCCCCAGGGCGTGCCAGAAATATACGTGCAAAATAAGTGTAAGTTCGCTGGCCCCGAACACCCGCGCACTGGCGAGATAGCGCGGCTCGGTATCCTTTACGGCCTGGTAGGTATTGAACAGAATCGGATAAAACGCTCCGATGAAAATCAAAAACGTTTGCATCGGCAGCCCGATGCCAAGGAAGATAATCGTAATGGGAACCCAGGCCGGCGGGGGTATGGGCGCTAAAAGCTGGAACAGCGGGAGCGCGCGTTTTCTGACGGCGATATTCCAGCCCATCAATATACCGATCGGGACGGCGGTGAGAATCGCGATGCCCAGGCCCAGGAAAAATTTATACATGCTGTCCCCGATATCCCGCAGAAAATTCTGCCGGGCGAACATTTCCCAAAATGTCATCGCCACTTCGCTCAAGGGAGGCGCGAGGGTGCGCGGCATTAGGTTCAGGCGCGGCAATAGCTCCCACAGACCAAGCAAGGGAATGAACACCATGAGAAATTCCGGTGAAAATATATTCAAGGCCGCGCCTTTGAAAAAATAGCCAAGCTCGCGCAATATCAGCCGGAAAGCGCCGCGCGTCCCCTTTCTCTTGTATTTATTCATCGTGATCCCCACCGTCATGGTGAGCCGCGGCTTCGAGAAAGGTTTTCACCAAGCCGTCGTCGGCGCGGGAAAATTCCGGCACGGGCTGGCCTTTTAAGATTTCATAAGGGATCACCGTGTTATCGGCAACGGCGCGTCGAAGGCGGTCGGGCGAAAGTTTCTGCGCCGATACCAGCGCCTCCGCGAATGGATTTACCGCGTTCAGCTTGTTTCGGCGCGCCAAAAATACCAAGGCGGCCTGGTCGATAATCGCGGGGCAGCAGTCGTCTCCCGGCTCCATATCCCAGTTTTGGTAGAGTATGGAATGCCCCTTCTCCAGGGCAGCCACAGAGTATGAGCCCTTGATCAGGGCGGCATCAACCGCTCCCGCCTCCAGGGCCGGAATCATGGCGTCAAAGGGGATATATTCATACTTGAGCCCGCTTATATCCGCGTCAAGGCGTTCGGCGTCTTCGCCAAACTCTTCAACCAGGAAACAGCACGGCGCGGAGGCGGCAAGGGTTATTCCGCCAAGATCATGCAAGCGAAGATCAAGGCCTTTCCGCAGAACAAGCGTTGCGCCGTAGGGGTAGGTGACCTTGCCGA
>Ga0099364_10010098_pt1 | contig 13021 bp, 10 predicted proteins | sample TergutTh196P3_FD_73070 | JGI IMG/M metagenome (GOLD analysis project Ga0099364, IMG submission 73070) | Microcerotermes parvus P3 segment gut microbial communities from Pointe-Noire, Republic of the Congo - Th196 P3 | ecosystem: Host-associated > Arthropoda: Insects > Digestive system > Gut ...
TAGAGTGGTCTCTAATTTATTTCTGGTTTCACGCAGCCACGGCGATTCACGAACCCAGCGGGGTTTTGTTTTATCGACAACAGGATAAGGCGTGACAGGCAGCCTGCAAGTGCGCTGGGAGTTTTGATTGCTTTAAGCAACCCGCCCTGGCTGCCGAAAAGATTGCCGGTTACAGATGCTTCATCGTCGCCGGGTCGGCAGGTCTGGGCATAGGCCACGGAAGGCGAAAAGGCCGGGAAGAGTGGGGGGCAGAGGGCCAAAGCCCAAGGGGTTCAGCCCAAAAAGCGAATTATTTTTTATCGCCAGCGCCCGCATAAAAGCGCCCCCCCCGGTAGCCGGCCATTTACCGAACCGACCTATTGATGCAATTATTTCACCCAATATCATATTAAAATGCTCTCGCCCTGCAATAAAGACGACCTGCCTGACCCACTGAAAAGTTTTTTGACTCCAGAAAAAATTTTTTCTTTGGAGTAAAAGGCGTTTGACCGCCCGGTTTAGCGAAACTTGTTATTTCAAGGCACTGCCGGCAGAGTGGCGTCGGTCTCCAGGGCCTCTAAATACGCCGCCCACCAGTCCATCATCTTTCTTCTGCCGTCAAGATAATCCGTGTGGTTGTAAGCGGCTCTGACGCTGTTTCTTTCAATATGGGCCAGTTGCCGTTCAATCCAGTCCCGGTTCCAGCCTTTCTCGTTCATGACGGTTGAGGCGGTTCCCCTAAAACCATGTGCGCTCATATCAGACTTTGAGTAACCAAGTCGCCTGATAGCGGCCAACACCGTTATCTCCGACATGGGTCGGTCTTTGGTGCGGGTCGAGGGGAAAAGATATTTGCTATGGCTGGTGAGGGGCCGAAGCTCTTCAATTACCGCCCACGTTTGTGAGGCAAGAGGCACAAGGTGGGGACGGCCGGTCTTTTTCATCTTCGAGGCCGGAATCCGCCAGAGTTTTTCTGTTTCGTCTATCTCAGCCCATTCGGCCTGCCTTACTTCCCCCGGCCGGGCAAAAGTCAAGGCTGAAAATTTCATGGCCAGGGCCGTTATCAGCCCGCTTGAACGATAGGTTTCAATGGCTTTTAAAAGCCCGGCAATTTCGTCCGCCCGGGTCAGGGCCGCCCGGTGCTGGACGGGCGGGGCCGGATACTGCTGGCGGCCAATCTGCTTTGTCCAATCAATCACTTTGAGTTCAGGCGGTGCAAATTGCAGGACGGCGGATATGATCCCTTTAACCTTTTTCAAAGTCTCAAATTTCCCCGCAGCGGCCAGAGGGTCAAGCACGGCCTGGATTGCGGCCCGGTCCACCTGTTGGGCCGGCAGACCTCCCAAAACCGGCAGAATGTAGAGTTCCAGCTTGCGGGCATAATCGTAGCTGTGAATTTCTGACCAGTTTGGACGCTGGGTCTCCAGCCATTTCCCGGCGATTTCGCCGAATAAGCTTTTAATCGTCTCTGAACGGGCTTTTTTCGCTTCGGCCGGGTCCACCCCTGTCTTGAGGATAGATAGGGCTTCAGCCCGGCGATTACGCGCCTCTTCCAAGGAAACCCGGTAAAAATCGCCAAAACTCATCAGCCTTCGACGTCCATCAGGGGCTTGGTATCTGAATCTCCAGAGTTTTGCCCCCTGCGGTGAAATAAGCAGATATAGCCCTTGGCCGTCATGAAGGGTAATATCACGGTTCGGATCAGGCTTTGCGGCTTCTATTTTGGTCTTGGTAAGGGGTTTGATGACTTTCGGCATTTTTGGTATATCCTCCTAAAGTCGTGGCTTCTGTATGCCAAAGATATACCAAAAATCGGATGGGGTCAATTCGCTCCTAGTCGCTTGCAGTCGCTTCACGCTACTCTAAATTTAATAATTTCAGAGAGTTACGCCCGTGATAGGAAATAAAAAAAGACACAGAATAACTGTGTCTTTTAGTTATTGGTGGAGGCGGCGGGAATTGAACCCGCGTCCGAAGATTTTCCCTCGAAGCATCTACAGGCTTAGTCCATTATTTATTTCTCGCTTTGAAAGCGCCAGTGGACAGGCTCATTCATTAGCCAGCGCCAGATTTTTCTCATTTCCTCCGTCCCAACGCCGCCGGAAGAAACCAGCCCTTTTGTCCACGCCTTCAAACCGCCCCGGGCCAGGTCAGCCTGAAAACGCTGGCCTTAAGCGGCCAGAGCGTACTCGTAGGAGTCTGCTTTTGTGTTTAGTCCCTGTGGATTAACGAGACACCGGGTTGCTCGGCCTGCCACCACGAGTTCAACTATCCCCGTCGAACCCAAGTCGCCCCCTTTCTCTGAGTGCCAAATTTTGGGCTGTCAAGCCATTTAACTACTTTTTCAGTATTACATTATTATCGCCTCAATGGCAAGAGCATTTTGTTGACAACAGGAAACCCCTTATGTGAGTAGACCCCAAGCATTTTAAAAGGCCGGCTCCGCCGGCCTTTTAAAATGCTTGGGGTCTAAAAAAATCGGGCTTTTAAGGGAGGGTCAAAGTCAAGAAAATTATTCTTTCGCCGCGTCTGACCAAAAAACTGATCAGGTCGCCCGAGGCCTTTGATTTTAAAGCCGCCCGGTAATCGGCCTGGCTTTTGACGGCCTGGCCGTTGACTTCAGTGATTATGTCGGCGACCTGAAAGTCGGCCTCGGCGGCCGGGGAACCGGCCTCGACTCCGACCACGAAGAGCCCGTCAGACCCGCTTATGTTATGGCGGGCGCGCAATTCGGGAGTGATCTCCGAAAGTTTGAGCCCCAGGGCCTCGGTCTCGCTCCTGGCCGCGGGGGAGCTGTCGGAATCTTTCAGCTCGGCCACGGTCAGCTCCAGGGTGATTTCCCGTTTATCGCGGAATACCGCGACCTTGACTCTTTTGCCCACCTCGGTGTTGGCCACGATAAGGGGCAAATCCTGCCATTCCTTGATCTCCTGCCCGTCGAATTTGACGATGATGTCCCCTGGCCTGAGCTTGGCCGCCACAGCCGGGCCTTGGCTGTCCACTTCCCGCACCAAGGCGCCTCCAGGCTCTTTCAGGCCGAAGGCCTGGGCGTGGGAGGGCGTGACCCTGGCTATGATGACGCCCATCCAGCCGCGCACCACCCGGCCCTTGTCCTTTAGCTGGTTTACTATGCCTTTGGCCAAGTTGGTGGGAATGGCGAAGCCGATGTTGTTGCCCCCGGCCACTATGGCCGTGTTGATGCCTATGACTTCGCCGGCCAGGTTCAGCAAGGGCCCTCCGGAATTCCCCAGATTGATGGCCGCGTCGGTCTGCAAAAAATCGTCATAAGGGCCGGCCCCAATGGATCGGCTGCGGGCCGAAAGAATGCCGGCAGTAACGGTGTGGTCCAAGCCGAAGGGGTTGCCGATGGCCACCACCCAGTCGCCGATTTCCATTTTCTGGGAATCGCCCATGATCAGGAAGGGATAGGTGCCGGCTTTTTTCAGCTTAATCAAAGCCAGGTCTGTCTTGGGGTCGGCGCCTATTATTTCCGCGGCAATCTCCTCCCCCCCGCTCAGCTTGACCTTTATTTCCTCGGCCCCGTCCACCACATGGTTGTTGGTGATAATGTAGCCTGCCGGGTCAAAGATGAAGCCGGAGCCTTGCCCTTGGGTTCTTCTTTCGCGGGGTTGGCGGCCTTCCGGGGGAATCCCGAAAAAACGCTCAAAAAAGTCGTCGTTCAAATTCGGCCCGGGCCGGCGCATCTGGCGGCCGGGCTGGGCCTTGTGGGTTACGGAAATAAAGACCACAGCCGCCTCGGCCTTGGTCACGATGGGGGCGAAGGAAGGGAGGCTGGTCAGGGGCGCGGCCGGCGCGGCCGGCGCGGCCGGCGCGGCCGCCAGGAAGAAGGCCGCCAGGGCCAGAAGAACGGGCAGGGAACGTAATTTCATGGTTTTGGGGTCCTTTTTATGGCCGCGCCAGAGCTTTCGGTTACTGGCTGGCCTTGACAAATTTAAGGCGCAAGTCGTATAGAAGAGTCTCCAGAAGGGCCTCTTCCTCGCTTTCCAGGTTGCCTTGGGTCTTGATTTTCAGAATACCCAAAAGGTCGATGGTGTGCTTGGCCGCGGGCAAATCAAGCGAATCCCGGCCGGATTCCGGGTTTTCGCCCAGGTGGATTAGGGCTGAAGTGGCCAGGCCCACCAGGAGACTGGGGAAGCTGGGGGGCGGAAGGCCCCGTGAGCCGACCGTTTTCGCGGAGCCGTCTTTTTCCGGGGCGGCGGCCGGCTCCTGGTCTTCGGTCTCCGGTTCCTGAGTGGCCGGGTTTTCCTGGGTTTCGGCGTTTACCTGGCCGTCCTTGCCGAAAAGACGCCGGTCGTGGACCACAAATTCTTCGGACATGCTGACCTCGCAGTAAAGCCTGGCGGCGACATGCCGACCGCCGGCCTTTGGTATTTAGGGAAACACTCCTGCCGGGATTCCCGTTTATTGTAATTATCCGGGCCGGGAAAATCAAGGCCGCCCCTGGAGCAGAAGCCGGAATAACAGGGCAAGAGCATTTTAAACTGTTTATAATGCTCTTGCCCTGTGAGATGCGCTCTAGCGCTTGCATCGGCCCGCCCTTCATGATAAAATAGAATATTCAGTGAGTTTCCTTATAATTATAATGGTATTGAGCAGTTTTTGAAAACAGGGAAACAATATGATTGAAGGCGGCTTGGATATCGCGCTCCTGGTCATATTGGGCTATTTTGCCCTAAGGGGCCTGTTTCGGGGCGTGGTCAAAGAAGTGGTGGCCGTTCTTGGCCTCTTCGTGGCCTTCTGGGCGGCCAGCGTCTATTGGCCCCTGGGTGAAATGCACCTCAAGCCCATCTTCGATATGCCCGGCCAACGCGGCATAAGCAGCTTCCTCATTATCTTCGCCGTGGTTTACTTCTTAACCAGCCTGGTTTCAATCTTCGTGGACAAGATAGTCAGCCTGACCATAAGCCCGGTGCTCAGCGGCCTTATGGGGGCCGTGACCGGCGTCATCAAGGGCGTTCTGGTCTGCGGCATTCTTATGTCCGGCGCCCAAGTCTTTCTGAAGCCCTCCGAGCCCTTCTTCACCACCTCCAAGTTATGGCCCTATCTCAAGCCGGTGACGAACCAAGCCATGGCCTGGATGCCCGAAGGGCTGCAGCGCGCCCTCACCGCCAAGGCCGTGACCGCCCCCCCCGGCGCCCCGGGACGGCCGGGAGGCGGAGTGCCTCCGCCAGTGCCGGGGCCCGTGGGCATGGATGCGGCGGACTGGAAAAACATCCAGGATATTCTGAGAAGCAATCCCGAGGCCATTCTGCCGGCCTGGCGGGGCAAGCTCCAGAATCTCAGCGGAGGCGAGGCCCTCAGCGAAGAAGAGCGCAAGCGTTTTATCAGCGATCACCCCGGCCTCTTTTCCAGGGCCCCTCTGCCCCCTCAACCGGCCATCGCCCCGGCCGGGGCCGCCCCCACCTGGCCCCAGCCGGCCGCCGAATGACGGCCCGCTCCTTTCGGTGCCGCTGAACAAATGAATACAAAAAGCCCAACGCCGGGGCAAGCCCTGACCGAACTGGACCAGGTTATAGCCCGCCTCCTGGACCCGGAGGGCGGCTGCCCTTGGGATATTGAGCAGACCCTAAACTCCATTACTCCCAACATCCTGGAAGAAACCTATGAGCTTTTGGCAGCTCTCCGGTCGGAAAACCCCGACGACATCCGGGAAGAGGCAGGCGATCTGCTCTTTCAGACCGCCTTCATCGGCCGCCTGGCCCAGGCCCGCTGGGGCTGGGGCCTGGCCGAAATCATCGACCAGGTCCGGGCAAAAATGGTGACCCGCCACCCCCATGTCTTCGGCCAGGGGGCCCAGTTGAGCGATGCCCGGGCCGTCTTGGACCAGTGGCAGGCCATCAAGCGCCGCGACAAGAAACATGAGCGTCTTCTGGCTTCCGTGCCCCCGGACATGCCGGCCCTTCTGCGGGCCCACCGCCTGAACTCCAAAACGGCCCGGGCCGGCTTTGACTGGCCGGACGCCGTCGGGGTCCGCCGCAAGGTGGACGAGGAACTGGCCGAGCTGGATGAGCATCTGCCCGGCTATGACCGCGATTCAGCCGCCCCGGAACACAAGGCCAGGCTCAAAGCGGAAATGGGCGATGTGCTTCTGGCCCTGGCTAACCTGGCCCGCCATTTGGGCTTTTCCTCTGAAGAAGCCCTGACCGAAGCCAACGACCGTTTTGTCCGCCGCTTCGGCTGGCTGGAAGAGGCCCTGGCCCGGGAAAATCTTAGGCCGGAAGATGCGGGCCAGGAGCGGCTGGAAGCCCTGTGGGCCGAAGCCAAAGAAAAAGAGCCGCTTTTTTGACGATTGAGGCCGCTTTCAAACTGGCCTGAATTTTGCTTCTAACTTGGCTGAAGGACCGCCCGGCGGTAATCGGAGGCCAATTATGAGCATGTTCATCGGACCCTACCCCTATACCATAACCCATACCTACCTGGGCCTGATGGCTCAGGAGGAGCGGCTGAACCTCACGGCCAACAACATGGCCAACGTCACCACCCCTGGCTATAAAAAAGACGTTCCGGTCTTCGAGGGCTACCTGGTCAAGCAGTCCAAGACCTATTTCGGCGAAGGACCGCTTGAGCTGACCGACCGGGACCTGGACGTGGCCCTCCACGGCCCGGGCTTTTTCCAGATCGAGACCCCGGCCGGGGTGCGCTACACCCGCAACGGCAATTTCAAGGTAAACTCCGAAGGCCAGATAGTAACCATGGACGGCGACCCTCTCATCGGGGCAGGCTTCGTGCCCGAGGGCGCCCGGAAGGTTATAATTGAGCGGGAGGGCCGGGTGCAGGCCATCCCCCAGGACCTCGGCGATGATGCCGTCATAATCGGCCAGATTGAGCTGGTGGAGTTTGACGACCCCAACATGCTCATCAAGGAGGGTTATGACCTTTATGTGCCCAAAAGCCCGGACTTCCTCCCCCAGCCGGCGGAACAGACCACCGTGGAGCAGGGTTTTCTGGAAAAATCCAACGTCAACCCCGTCAACGAGATGGTGCAACTGATCGAACTGCACCGTATTTACGAAGCCTTGCAGAAGGTTGTCCACAACAGGCAGGAAATGGACGACCAGGCCATCGGCCAACTGGGCAAGATAAGCTAAAAAGGAGCCCCCGCCATGATGAGATCTCTTTACACCGCGGCTACCGGCATGATCGGCCAGCAGACCCATCTGGACGTCATCGCCCACAACCTGGCCAACGTCAACACCACCGGCTTTAAGAAGAACCGGGCCGAATTTGAGGATTTGATCTACCAGACCCACAAGTTCGCCGGCACCGAGACCATCGGCGGCCAGCAAATCCCGGTGGGCATCCAGGTGGGCCTGGGCACCAAGGTCAACAGCAACGCCAAGATCCATACCCAGGGGGATTTCAACAAGACCGACAGTCCCCTGGACACGGCCATCGCGGGCGAAGGCTATTTTCGGGTGCTGCGCAACGGGGAACTATACTACACCCGGGACGGGGCCTGGAAGCTCAACAGCGACGGGGTCATCGTCAGCCAGGACGGCAATCCCATGGACCCGGAATTCATCGTCCCGGAGGATGCCGTGCACCTGGAGATTGATCCGGCCGGCTTCATAGCCGCCCTGGACCAGCGGGGTAACGTGGTGGCCGAAGGGCGGGTGGAGCTGTCCCGCTTCATCAACCCCCCGGGCCTTTATGCCATGGGCTACAACATTTACCAGCCTACGGCGGCCTCGGGTCCGCCCATTGACGGTCTGCCGGCGGAAGACGGCTTCGGGACCATCGAACACGGCTTTCTGGAAATGTCCAACGTGGAAGTTGTCACGGAAATGGTGGAGATGATCGTGGCTCAGAGGGCCTACGAAATGAACTCCAAGGCCATCACCACTTCCGACGAGATGCTCTCCATCGCCAACAACCTTAAACGGTAAGCCGGTCCTCCTCCACCGTCTCGGCGGGGGGGGCATATTTCAGTAATGTCTTTATTATGTCAAGCAGTGTTTCATAAGCGGCCTCAAAGTCGTAGTCTTCAACCTGGGCCGCGAGAATCTCGCCCGCTTCGCTCAAAGGCGATAAGGTCGTCCTTATCTCGTCAATATAATTAAGGCTGGCAGTGTCTCCGGCCTCCAAAAGCGGGCTGAGCACCTTAACAAGAGCCGCGGCCTCATCCACATCAAGACTGCCTTTGTTTTTTTCCGGTTCGGGTTCGCCGCCCGCAGGGGGCGCGAGTATCCCGAGCAATTCCTTAAGCGCGCTTTCAAACGCCGGCAGTTGTTCGGCCAGGAGGTTTGTATTTTCCTTTGAAAGCGCCGCCTCCATTTCCTGCGCTATGTTGGCCAGCTTTTCCGCGCCGATGGTCCTGGCGGCGCTTTTAAGGGAGTGAGCCTTTCGATGAGCCGACTTGACATCGCCTGAATCGAGCATTTCGTTCAATGAATCAATGACGCCGGCATAGTCTTGGACAAATCTTTTGGTGATGCGTCTGTATAATTGCGGGTCGTCCGATGTTCTTTTCAGGCCGAGCTCTTCGTTAAGCACCTCGTTGTCAATGAGCGTTTTTTCAGCGGGGTGATCTCCCGCTTTCCAGGCTTCCTGGGGACGGGCTTCCAGTTTAAGCGGGGTCAAGTGCCTCAACAGGCAGGCCCACAGTTCCTGGGCGGTGAAGGGTTTGCCCAGGCAATCCGCCAGGCCCTGCCGCAGATACATCTCTCTGTCGGTGATGAGAACATTGGCCGTAAGCGCTATAACAGGCGCTTTGTTTCCTATTTTAACCAAGTTCCGCACGGCGTCCAGGCCGTCCATGACCGGCATGTACATATCCATAAGAATGAGGTCGTAGGGGTTTCCTTTTTCCAGGCGCTCCCGCGCATACTCAAGCCCTTCTTTTCCGTTTTCGGCCACGGTCGGGTTGAGCCCCACCCTTAAAAGATGGCTGGTAATTACGTCCTGATTTATACGGTTATCTTCGCAGACCAGCACTTCTCCGGAAAAAGCCGGCTTGTCTAAAACAGGCGGCTTATCGTTTGGGGCGGAACACTCCAACGCCTCGGAAGCCGTGTCAAAGGGCAGGGTAAAATGAAACCTGGTGCCCAGGCCCGGCGAGCTTTCAACAAAGAGGCTGCCGCCCATCATATCCACAAAATTTTTCGCTATGGCCAGGCCCAGGCCCGTTCCCCCTTGTTCGCGCGTGGTGGTGGCGTCCCCTCTTATGAAGGGTTCGAATATATTTTTTATTTGCTCGTCATTCATGCCGATGCCGCTGTCTTTGACCTCAAAATTTATCGTCGCGCCGCCGCCGTTTGCTTCTTCCTCCGGGACAGCCTTCAGCTTTACCATTCCCCGGTTGGTAAATTTGACCGCGTTGGATAAAAGATTCAACAGAACTTGCCTGAGTTTCGTCGGGTCGCCCACCAATTTTTGGCAGGCCAGCGGTTCGGAGTAAAAAAACAGCATGACGCCTTTTTCCTGCGCCTTAGGTTCAATTATGGTTTTACATGTCTGTAAAATATCACAGAGGTCAAAGGGAACTCTTTCCAGTTTCATCTTGTCGGATTCAATCTTGGATATGTCCAGAATGTCATTTATGATATCTATAAGGCTATCCGCGCTGCTCTTGATTTTTTTCAAATACTCCTTTGTGTTATGCGGAATGCCTTCATCGTCCAAGGCCAATTCCGCAAACCCGATAACGCCGTTCAAAGGGGTTCGGATTTCATGGCTCATGTTGGCGAGAAACATGGATTTAGCCCTTGAAGCCTCCTCGGCTTTTTTGGCGGTTTCCTCCAAAGCGCGGACCATCATCTTTTTTTCCGTAATGTCGCGCAAGACCGCTACCGAGCCGCTGATTGTCCCGTTTTCCTGCACTATGGGAAAATGAGACGAGGAGCAGTGCATCAACCGGCCGTCCTTATGCCTGCGCACTACTTCATTGTAGAAGAGGTCGCCTTTCTTCAGGTGTTCAAACATGTCATCGAGCGTGGCCTGGTGTTCTTCCGGCGTGTAAAACCTGGGCGTCTGCCCGATCACTTCATGGCGCCTGTAGCCCAGCAATTTTTCCGCGCCCAGGTTAAAGTCTGTTATGACGCAGTTATTGTCAACGGTTATGACGGCTAAATCCACTGTGGAGATGACGGTATTAAAATTTCTGATATCGCTGTCGGTCCGCCTCTTTATAAAAAGCAGATATATGACCGTGTTTACCGTCATCATGAGTATGAGCACAATAAACACCAGGCATTGGGAAGACCGGCCTACCTGGGCGCTTACGGAGCCGTCTAAAAAGGGGACTATTATCCTTGGGATAAACGCGCATAATATTACAAAATAAAATATACTGATTCCTTTGGTGAAAGCATCCGCATGTTTTGAAAAGAAAAGCAAACAGAAGGGCAAAAGGCACAATGAAATAATAATAACCGAAGACAGGCTGTTCCTCAGGAGAGGGTCTCCGCTATAAAACTCAAATATGTTGAATGACAAAACGGATATGACAAGAAAGGCTTGGGCAATGGTGCGGTTTTTCTGGCTGTAAACATTTGAAAGCCCCAAAATCAGGCCGGTCTCAAAATAAATACATGTATAAAGAAGAGTATAGGCGATATTAACCGAAACAAAACCAGGGACGGCCTCTCTCATAAATATCAAAAAAAAGCCGAAGGCGTACAAAAACCTGGTGCGTATCACAATGTTGAAAGAATCGAAAGCCTGTTTGTCTCTGCTGGAGGCCTTGTAAATACATACAATGATCCCCGCGGCGAGGTATCCACATACCAAAACGCCCGTCAGTGATTTCAAATCAAAGTCTATAAAATCCAGTAACATGCCAATATGTTCCATTTTATGAGCAGACCCTGTTTCGGCCCGCTTCCTTGGCGGCATACAGAGCCTGGTCAGCCTCTTCAAGAAAGGATGTCATTGAATTTTTAACATAAGGCATGGTCGAAGCGACGCCCGCGCTTACTGTTATTTTTATATCAGAGGCTCCGGTGAGGCTTGGAAAAACAGCTTTCTCAATCTTGGCCCGAATAATTTCGGCAACCTCCAGGGCTCCGCTGATGTCCGTTGACGGCAGAACCACCGCGAACTCTTCTCCGCCCCACCGGGCGACAAAGTCGGCTGAGCGCTTCACCGATGATCTTATTATTCCCGCAACCGATTTCAACACTATGTCCCCTTGCTGATGTCCATATGTATCATTGACCAGTTTAAAGTGGTCAACATCAATCATACAGAAACTGAAAGGAGTTTTTTCGCGGACGGCGCGCCCCCATTCCATGACCATGTGGGCGTCAAGATTTCTCCTGTTGGCTATGCCTGTAAGAGGATCAAGCCATCCAAGGTGCTCAATCAGGCGCATCTGCTCCACTATCCGCAAATGCGTCATGACTCTCGCTTTGACAAGTGATTTATTGAACGGCTTTGTGATATAATCCACCGCGCCCAGAAAAAACCCCATTTCCTCGTCCGCAATACTGTCCAGCCCCGTAATTATGATAACGGGTATGGAGCGCGTACCTTCGGATTCCTTCAATTTGGAAAGGACTTCAAAACCGTTTATGCCGGGCAGGATAATGTCCAATAAGATAAGGTCGGGCTTGTCGTTCAAGGCCATCTTTAACGCCGCTTCCCCTGTTTTCGCGGCGATTATCCTGTAATTAAGCTGAACAGCGCCGTCATAGTTCTTATATTCCGACTGAAGTATACGGGATAATACCTCCAGGTTGGGCCGTTCATCGTCAACTATCAAAATCGTGAATCCATCGTGTGACATTTGTAATATCCCTCTTACATTTGCAACCTTCAAGATGGTTTGCAGGCGGCTTGGCTGAAGCCTGAACCATTAAGTATAAAATCATGACAGACCAGCCCGTGTCAAGGGCTTTTTAAGCTGCCCGGCCTGAGGGGCTGAGAAATGTAACAAATTGAATTGGCTAAAAAAATTTATATAATAAAGCGCCGCGGGCCTAAACTGGCCTTGCTTTAAAAAAATATGCTACAATATTAAGAGCTAATGAAACTTATAGCCTTAAAGCGTCTGGAGAAAAAAATGACCGCCTCCCCGGGCCCCGACTCGCCCGCCTTTGAAAACGCCCTGGACCTCTACCTGAGCCACCTCCAGGTGGAACGGCAGTTATCCGGACATACCCTGTCCGCCTACGGCCGCGACCTCTCCGCCTTTTTGGGCTGGCTGGAAAAGGACGGGGTTCGGGATTTCGCCAAGGTTGACCGCAACCGCCTCACAGCCTATTTTCTGGACCTGGCTGAACGCCTGGCCCCCCGCAGCCGGGCCAGGGTCCTTTCGGCCATCCGGGCCTTTTTCCGCTTCCTGGAGGCGGAAAAAATCCTGGACCACAACCCGTCCCACAATTTCGACGGGCCCCGCCTTCCCAGGTCCCTCCCAAAGGCTTTGGGGCCGGAAGATATCCGCCGGCTGGTGGAATCCCCGAACCCGGATAACCTTTTGGGGCTGCGCGACCGATCCATGCTTGAACTCATGTATGGCTCCGGGCTCCGGGTCTCCGAGCTTCTGGACCTCACCCTCAACCAGGTCAACCTGCCCGAGGCTTTTCTCAAGGCGTGCGGCAAAGGCGGCAAGGAGCGCCTGATCCCCGTGGGGGAGGTGTCGGCCGGCTTTTTGGCCCGCTACCTCAAGGAAGCCCGCCCCCGGCTGGCCGGGCCGGGCAGCCGCAGCCGGCTCTTTCTCAACCGCCGGGGCGGGGGCCTGTCCCGCCAATATTTCTGGCGCCTTCTGGGCCGCTATGCCGAAAAACTGGATTTAAGGGGAGTGACGCCCCATATCCTGAGACATTCCTTCGCCACCCACCTCGTTGAAGGCGGGGCCGATCTCCGGGCGGTGCAGATGATGCTGGGGCACTCCAAGCTGGTGACCACGGAAATCTACATCAAGGCCGGTCCCGAACGCCTCGGCCGGGTCCACCGCGGCCATCACCCCCGGGCCGCGCTGAAGGCCCCTGGGGACCAAGACGAGGGGAGCCGGCCATGACCTTTCCGGCCGCCCGGCCCCGGACCATCATCACCACCCACTTCAATCCCGATTACGACGCGG
>Ga0099364_10010099_pt1 | contig 13020 bp, 14 predicted proteins | sample TergutTh196P3_FD_73070 | JGI IMG/M metagenome (GOLD analysis project Ga0099364, IMG submission 73070) | Microcerotermes parvus P3 segment gut microbial communities from Pointe-Noire, Republic of the Congo - Th196 P3 | ecosystem: Host-associated > Arthropoda: Insects > Digestive system > Gut ...
AATCCTTGGAATCGCTCTTCATAATCTCGTCATATGTCATCATCAGCTTTGAGTTTTTGTTTCTTGTAGTCTCGCGCCGAGCGCGGTAAAGGATGTACGCTTTGGCCGTCTTCGGGTATCCCGCGTCCATCAATGCCTGCTCAACTTCGTTTTGAATGTCTTCGATACCTACCGGCTCCGTGTATTTCCCGTCCAGTACCCCCGCAACGTTTTGCGACACGGATATGCTGGCGCTGTGAAGTTCGGTAATGTTGATTTCACCGGTGGCCACAAAAGCCTTACTGATAGCGTCTGCAATCTTCTCAAGGTTGAATGCGGCTATCTGGCCATCGCGTTTGATAATACTATTCATGCAACTTCTCCTTTGTTGTTATTCCTATCCTCAGTATGTTAGATTTGCTCAGCATTTAATGTGGGCTGTCGTCTATCAGCCACCCCTCATAAAGGTAGACCTTTCCGTCCTCAACGTTTTCATCGACGCTGGGGCCGCTGTTTACCATACACATCCCTACGGTGACGGGGTCGGGGCAAAGCTCCTCCATTGCATCCCTGATGCCGTAGTAGATGTTTTTTTGTGGTCTTCACCTTTGTCGGGTTCAGCATCTGCGTTTTGCTGTCCCAGCCAAGATCTTCGTAGAAGTTGAGGAGGATATCCCCAGCCCGTTGGCCTTCTTCATACCTGATGCTTGGAGTATTGACAATAGTCCTCATGCATTTGTTCCCCTTTCATGGTAGGTAAAGCACAAGAGGGGCAGAAGCCTCCCCTTGCGCTTTATTGGTGATTTTTCCTTACATTAACTTATATTGGCAGGCAAGGCCGGCAAGGCTTTCGCCTTCCCTTAATGCCATGCCCATTGCCTCCTTCAGTTCCTCAGCCGCCTCTTCAAGCCCGATTGCTTTGCGAGTGCAATAGCTGTCGGCAAGGCTGCCGGTGGATGCAATCGCGGCTTTCATCCACTCATCTTCGGCTGCCTTGTTAAGTATGGCAATCGCATCTGTGTAGTCTTTCATTTTTGTTAACCTCCTCAACATCAGGCTCTTTGCAAAATGCCTCTGGCTTCTTCGTCAATAAATTCGACCAAGCCGTGGTTTTTCAGATTTTCATAAATCTGATATGTGTAGCCGAACTCCCCGTTGCAGTTGTGGGCTGTCTCGCCCAGGAAAGTCAGATAGGACGCCACGATCTTGTCGTATTGCCCCCTTTCCAGATACTGGAGGAATTTGTCCTTGCTATTTGGCATAAAGCATATAAAGCCGTCATACGACCTATACCGCTTCTTTGCCCATTCCCAAAACTCGTCGTTTCCCAATGCTCTTTCTACTATCTCCGAAAAGACAGTGTCTTCCATCTCGATTACAAAATCGAGCTCGTCCGTTCTGAAGTTGTATTCCTTTGGGTTGTATATTTTAGCTCCGTCAAGCAGCTGTATATCAAGCCCTTCCTGTTCGCGCATGTCTTCAAAGAAGCACTTGAGCGCTTCCGTTGCGTATTTCTCTACTACGATTTCATAGGCATCGTTGCTGAGTAGAACGTAAAATCTGTTTTTCTCGCCTTCCGTCAATGTCTTTGATGAACTCAGACGATGAAAGTCATCGTCAAACATGACATCTATGCTAAGGGACGATTCATACATCCCTACGCTTATGACCGGGAGCAAGTTTGTGTTTAACTCTATTCTCATAAGCCCTCATATCCTTTCCTTCTTTGTTCTTCTACCATCTTGGCAATTTCAGGCCTTGCTTCTTCCATAAGCTCGTCCCATCCGCCTTCATAGTCGTAGGCAAGGTTCCGTTGCCCGGATGCCCCTGCTGAGCTTATGCGTCGTACATATCCATCAAACATTTCATAGTCACGCTCGTATACATGGAAGCTGTTTGCGCGGTGGGTATAGCTTCCAACGGGGACGCCCAGTAGCCCGGCAATCCTCCTTTGCAGCATGATGAGCGCGAAGGCATTCATGAATGCTGCCTTGGCCGCATCGTTTGACCGAAACAGGACTTTACAGTGCAACCTTCCGTTTCGTATGAAAAACTGGATGCTCTGCAAGCAAGCCGGCGATGCTAATGTCATATCCGTTTCATTTCGTATTGATATGATGGCTCTACGTGAATCGGGGTTACGCTTCAGTTCGTCCATGATCCAAGGTAACTGGCTTTCCATACGCTGATGGTATGTATAGTCCCAGTTTCCCCGCTCAACCTCGAAATCCAGTATCCCGTCAAGGATTTCCTGTGTATACTGTTCGAGCGAACGATAATCGCCAACGAAAAGCATACTTATCATTGGTTCCGTCATGGCGTTTTCAACAACAAAGGTCATCGAAGCCTCTTTCTGCCGAGTGTTGTAATCCGGGCACGGCATCTCCTCATGACATTCGTGCAGCATAATAAGTGCATTGTGATAAGCTTCCGGTAAAGTTTCTCCTCTTGCGAATAGCTCGTACATAATCAATCCTTCTCCTTTGTTTTTTGTTATTATGCTCGTTTGACAGTCCTATATTGCAGTTGTCGTTGGGGTTGTGTAATTTTTGTATTGTCGCGTAGTACCATGAGTAACTTACCAAGGTGGTTGTATCCCGGCACTGCCTCACATTTCGGACAAGTGCAGTTCCCCCAATAATTGTCATGCCAACTGTTCCCCTCGATTAACATGGCGCTACCGGTTGCCCGTAGTGAGCGCATAAGTCTTGGGTTGAACGCGAACTTGATAACCAACAGTTCCGTCATCACAAAATACTTGACGGTCTCCCAGTCCCTCCTAAGGATGACATTCCGTCCAATTTTTTTTGCTTCGCCCGCATCGAGGTTCGTAAATTTGATCCGGTCATTTAGGCTTGTGCATTTCGCCGCTTGGAATGCGGCTTCCAAATTCTTGTACTCCAACCCATCGTGAGAAATCAGACACGGGTAAAAATTGCTTAAAAACTCATAGTCTCCCCTAAAAGAATCAATCACTGTTACTTCTAACATTTTGTACTCCTTTCAAATCCTTTTTTATTAATTACAGATATTTAATTAGCCTCCTGTCGTCAATATAGATTTCTGCACTGAGTATGTTAGAAATGCGCTGCTCATATGAATGTCCATTAAAAAAATCTTTCTTGCCCATACAGCGTGTGCCAATAGCCCATACCTAATGCGCCTTTTAGACCCATACAGTATGGGTTTGAATATAAACGCCTCCCAAAATGCAAAAAACCGCCATTATGGCGGTTTTCTGCAAAAAGCTATGAATATGCCTAATTCTGCCGCAGCCTTGTCAGCTTGCTTCCTGATTTCCTTTGTTTCTTGCCTTGTAGGCAAGATCCTGTGCTTTTTTATATTGGGTCGTAAAGCTTTCGTACTGGAAAGCCTTGCAGCTTGTGTCCATGGTGGCGACCATTCCCACGAACTCGCCGTCCGTCAGATGCATCGTCGTTTTTTCCTTGTTTACAAGGCTTGTCGCATCAACATTGGTGGCGCCTGTTTCCGTTTTTTTGATAAGCCCCATTGCGTTCTCAACCTCGACGATAAACGGGTATTTACGCGACAAGTCACAATACATCTTTATTGAATAGACCTTGCACCTGCCCTCCTTGTCTTTCATTTGAGAGAGGTATTTGTATTTCTGGTCGTAAATAACTATGACCGGCGCCTTTTCCGTCAAATCTTCTTTCACAAGCTTCCCTGCGTCAAATAGAGCTATTGCGTCGTCAATGCCGTCGATGATTACCTGATTGGCGGCATACTTGTCAACGCGTTCCTTGAGGTATTCCCTGTCCTTCAGAAGGGCTTCCCGTTTATCTGGCGACTCCAACAATACTTCAGCCGGAGTCTTCCCCTTGTTGAACCCTAAATGGAACCGCGCTGTATAAGCCGCGCTGCTCCCGGTTTCCGCCTGCGGGGTTTGTGGGGCCCCATATGTAAGCTTACTGAAGTAAGCCGTGTCAGTGGCCTTACTGATAGCGCTTACGTCGCGTTCTGGGATATTTGCAAACGGGTAAATGATCCTGCTGCCGGTCTTATCAATAATTGTAAGCCGAAATCTGGAAAAACCGGGTTTTTCCAATGGGTTTTCCGGACCATCGTCTTTCGGCACGTAAAGATGGGTCTCAATGGACAGCACCTGTTTAAGCCTCTTTACGCTATAACACTGTAGTGGGTAGTCCATACAACTTCCTCCTCATTTCCTGCGGCTGAGCTTGCGTTAAACATCTTGCATAGAAGCTCTTTGCATAAACTGTAAGACGCTGTCCTGTATTTACTGTCTTCAACAGGAAGGGCGCAAATCTCTTCCGCATCTTTTGGCAGCTTAAACTTTTCAGTTAATCTTTTGTTTTTCCTTCTCTTTATACGGTAAATAAATATGGTACTTTCGTCATAGATTGGAACGGCAACGAGCTGTGTCTTTTCCGATTCGTCCAAAAGGACAGGAGTGTCGCAATACGTTTCAACAAGCTCCGGGTGCTCATAGATGTGTGCATAAAGGCAGTTGCCCTCGATTTTCAGGTTTTCTACGGGAAGATGCCCGTAAAACTCGCACGCCCTTTGGACGGAGCTGCTTCCAGTAAATTCAGCAACAGTCTCCCCGATGCAGACCCGCAGCTTGCTTTGCCAAATCACATTTGCCAGACTAAGGGCTTGTTCAAACTTATGCAGCCTCATTGATTTTCCCTCCATTTATTCAATATTGCTTCATTTACCTACCCGGCAAACAAGGCGTTTTGAGCCATGAGCGCCGACAATAGCGGAGACTCCGCTTCTTGCCGGAAACCCTTGGAAGCCGCTAGGTCAAGCGCCTGTATTTGTAGGGTCTCCTTGTATTGAAATTTGTTCATGCTTACTGTCCCGACTATGTCAACCATATGAGGCTCGCCAATGTTCGTAAAGCAGTCGGCTTTGCCAAAAGCGACAATGTCGAAGCCGTCGCCATGGAGCTTGAGGTGCGATCCGTCCGAGCCCATGGTTTTAAAGTGCTGGCCGTACCGCGGGGACAGGATGACATCCCTCGCCATAAAGACCGGTTTTGGGTTCCCTTCGCCAAATGGCGCATATTCCCGGCACGCCTTCTCAATTTCCATGACCGTGTTTTTCTTCCCGTCGATTTCAAGGTCGTACTCCACGGATTCGTCAGCCATGTCGGCCCGGTGCCCAAGTTCGGCCATGCTGTTGAGAAATGTACTTAAGTCAGCCGCTTTAAGCGATAGGCCGATTGCGTTAGAATGGCCACCAATCCGCGTAAGTATAGGGTCAAGCGGCCTGATCAGCTCACGGAGGTCTACGCCACCGTAAGTTCGTCCAGAACCTTTAATGATGTCCGGCTCACTGCTGCTTTTCGCAAGGACTATGGCGGGGGCTTTCATTTCCTCAGCCAGCCTCCCTGCAAGTGGGCCGATGACGCCTTCGGGTATCTCTTCGTAGACGCATATAGGAAAACTGCCATGCAGGCATTCGTCATCTATCATCTTTTTTATTCTGAGATCCCACTCAGCCATAAGTTCTTTTCGTTTTTCATTCATCTCGAACAACAGGCTGACGGTTTCCCTCATTGCCGGCGAATCCTTTACCGCCGCCATCAGCCAAAAACCGAACTTGGCTCCATCGTCGTCCATCCGTCCTCCTGCATTGAGGATTGGGCCGATCTTGTACCCAATGCTCTCCTCGTCAAAGGCGTATACGCCAGCCATTTCGTTCATGGCTGCGAGGGCAGGTATTATTGATGCATCTTTCCTTACAAGGCCGATGCCTTTCTTTACGATTGCTCTGTTGTCGCCAATAAGCGGCGATACGTCAGCGACCGTGCCTATTGCGGCCAGAATTGCCGCCCTATCCAACAACGTTTGGTTTGACGGTGCCAAAAGCTCCGCCAGCTTGTATGAGAGCCCTGCGCCGCAATAGTGCCGGAAAGCATGCTTATCGCTGTATTCCGGGTCTATATGCGGATCGACGATTACATTGGCATCCGGCAGTACAAGCCCGCAAGACTCATCATATGTAGGTAGATGGTGGTCTAATATGCAGACATCCGCACCTTTTGCCCGAAGCGCCGCTATCTCATTGATGGCGGATATGCCGTTGTCAACCGTGATTACCAGGCCTCCACTTATCTCATTGACCATCTGCATTGACAGCCCATACCCTTCCGACAGTCGTTTAGGTATTCTAACAACGGGTGATTTGCCCAAAGAGCTGAGCGTTTGATGAAGGATTGCCGATGATGTGATGCCGTCAGCATCGTAATCACCGATTACTGTGATCCTTTTCCCATTTGCTATGGCTGATTTGATATAATCTGCCACTTCTGCCATTCCTTTGATTGCCTTGGGATCTACTGGCGTCGGATTTAGGAGTTCGTCTGCCGGCAAGCCGCAGTTCTTCTCAATGACTTCCTTAATTGTTGTCGCTGACCCATTTTTTCTCCAAATCATCCGCCATCTTCCCTTCGTTTGTGATTCATTAGCATATTCATTTGTGATGCCTCCCTTCTTCAGTAAATTAAGATTCAAATTGAGTATGTCAGAAATGGAGGTTGATAAAGAAAAAGCGCCGGGTAGTCCCGGCGCTTGCTTATTGTTGGCACTATAGCTCTTTGATTTTATTGTGCCATGGGTGTAAGGCGTCAACAACCCGCCGTCTATAGGGGCGGGGGTATCTTGCACTAACGATTGATGAATTTTTACAAAAAAAAGCAAAGACCTCTGTTGCGGCCTTTGCCTTTGGTTGTATCTAAAAATTTTTGTAGGGGAGCAACTTATTCGTACTCAATTCTAACATACTACATACATCACCCAAAAGGCAGGTTGTGCGATATGTCGGAAAATACAGAAAGCATTGTGATGTACACAGTTAAAGATTTGCGCGAGATTTTCAAGTGCAGCAATGCTCACGCATATAGGCTCGTCAACGTGAAGGGGTTTCCTGCTATGAAAATCGGTGGTAAAATACTGGTTGAAAAGAAAGCCCTCGAAAAATGGATAAAGCTGTACGCCGGCAGGTCTGTCTTGTTATAGTTTATCCAACAACTCCACGGCGTTAAATTTTTGCTCTTTGATTATATGAATATAAATATTGTACGTGATGCTAACGTTTGAGTGCCCAAGTATCTCAGATACGGTTTTTGCATCAACACCGTTTTTGAATAGCATGCTTGCAAAGGTGTGGCGGAGTGTATGTACTCCGGTTTCTTCCAGCCCGCAACGCTTTAATATGCTCCTGAACATTCTATCAATGTTCCGACGGCTGGCAATTTCCCCTGTTTGGGTCGCCATTACATACTTTGAATCACCATTGAGTTTCTTTAACTCTTCGAGTGCATTAATTGCTTTCATATTCAGGGGGACAAGCCTGTCGCTGGAATCGGTTTTTGTGCTATTCTGAAACATAAGGACATACTTCTCCTCAGCATCATCCTCTCTGTTTTTGACTAATGCCACCGATTTTCGGACAAAAATGGATTTCTTTTCAAAATTTATGTCTTTCCACTCAAGAGCCAACAGCTCGCTTATGCGTAACCCGGTATACATCAGCAAGATTATTGAGTGCCCTAGTCTGTAAATGGGTATACCGTTTTTATACTTCTGTATGCTTGCATTGCATATTCTCTCTATTTCAAAGTCCACAAAAAACTCAATATCGCTTACTTTCTTTTTTATGTTCTTTGGTAGCTTGACCCCGGCGCACGGGTTGTCAGCTACCTCTTTTTTTTCTATCCCAAGCTTGAAACAGGCATTGACGCAATCGTAGGCCTTTCGGATCGTGGAGTATGATTTCCCTTTAGCCACCATTGAGTTGACCATGTTTTGAACGTTCTCCGGCTTGAGGCTTGCTATTTGAAGTTCCCCGATATGGGGAAGAACGTGGTTTTTGAGGATGCTCTCCTTGATATCATAGCTCAAAGGCTTCCATTCATGTCTCATAATGTTATTGAGCCAATTTTCCATGTATTCCTTAACAGATATCTTCTTAATTTCGATTGTACTATTTTTGATTGCGTCGATTTTCATTTCTTTGAGCAATTTTCTTGCCTCAGCCTCCGTTTTGCCATACCTTGTTTTCTTTTTTGGCATGTTCGGAGCCTTGTAGCTTGCTGCGTGGTAAACAATTGGGCCATTTTTGCCTTCCCTAGTTACTGGGTATATTGACCCTTCGCCCTTTTCGCCTCTCTTCTTTGGTGTTTTTTGTTTTTCCTCACTAATTACTCCATTATTCTCCGCCATTGTTAACACCGCCTCTTTTATTTTGATTATGCTCCATATCAGCAACTTGATAATCATTTCGGCGATTCCATTGTAGCTTATTTGTAGCTTATAATAAAGTAAAATATGATAAAATATAGTAAAACATAGTAAGGTTGTATAAACTTGGTATTTAAGGCAAAAAAGGAAAACCCTTGATAGCTCTAAGATATCAAGGGTTTTCAATGGCTTTTGCTTGGTGGGAACAACAGGACTTGAACCTGTGACCCCATGCTTGTAAGGCATGTGCTCTCCCAGCTGAGCTATGCTCCCAAACACAGCGGCTACGCCATTATACTAAAACGAAAAACTGTTGTCAACAAAAAAATAATTTCCATATATTTCCATTAGTTTTTTTGATAATTATCATTTGACCATCCCTAGTTCCACAGGCAAAAAAGTGTATAGCATATCGCAAAACTGGCACGTCACCTCTATTGGCTCGCTTTTTATCATCATATCCTCAATCTCGTTTTTGCCTAATCCCGAAACGGCGGATAAAACTCGCTCGCGGCTGCATGAACACTTGTATGCTACAACGCGCCGCTCCAGTATCTTCGGTGAAAATCCGGACATGACAGACCTAATGAGCATCTGTGCATCCCCCTCAACCAGCATGTTCGTTACAGTGCCGGCTGCATCAACGTTTCTTTCCAATTTATCTATAACTCCGTCCGGAGCCCCGGGCAGAAGCCGAATCAAATATCCACCCGCTGCGAGCACCGAACAATCTCTGCCGACAAGCACTCCGAGCGCACATACCGACGGTATCTGTTCGCTCGATGCAAAGTAGGCCGCAAAGTCCTCAGCTATCTCTCCGCTTACAAGCTCAGCCGAGCCTGTATATGGCTCGCCTTCGCCAAAGTCCTTGATGACCGACAGCATGCCGTTTTTACCGACCACCCCTCCGACGTCCAATTTACCCACCGCATTTTTTGGCAAATCCGCAGCAGGGTTTTGAGCGTATCCGCGCACATTGCCCTCATGGTCTGAAACAACAATAATACTGCCCACAGGGCCGCCTCCATTTATGCGCACTGTCAGAGAAGCGCCCTTTTTTTTCAGGGCGCTTCCGATGATTGATGCTGCCGCAAGCGTCCTGCCAAGCGCTGCAGTGACAACCGGAGAAGAATTGTGTATGAGCCGCGCCCGTTCTGTCAGCTCTGCGGAACTGATTGCCGATATAGACACAAACCCATCGTTTGATACCGCTTTAACAATCTCATCCATTTGAGCCCCTGTTATTCCAATGTATTCTTATCAAGAAAAGTTAGCGCAGTAAACATCTTATACGTCTCAAAATCAAACTCCTTTGTCGTGGCGAGCGCTTCATTGACGTCGATGTCGATTATTTTATCCCCGCTCAACGCGACTATTCTCCCGCCCTGCCCTTCTGCCAGCAGCATGACCGCTTTATAGCCCATGGACGTTGCAGTGACGCGGTCACGCATCAGCGGCGCACCTCCGCGCTGCACATGACCGAGCGCCGTAACTCGCGTCTCGATACCCGTAGCGTTGTTTATCTTCTCAGCAATAATGTGTACCGGCTCCATGCCCTCGGAGACTATAACCATAAAATGTGTTCGCCCTGCAAGCCTCGCAGTGCGGATACGACCGACCACGTCGCGCTCGAAATCGTACTCAACCTCCGGTATAAGCGTAATAGTCGCTCCCGTGGCAATTCCTACATTTAGCGCGAGATACCCTGTCCTATGCCCCATCACCTCAACGACGGAGCATCGCTCATGCGACTGCATCGTGTCGTTGAGCCTGTCGACAGCTTCAATCGCAGTATTGCACGCAGTATCAAAGCCAATCGTATACGATGAACACCCAATATCATTGTCTATCGTGCATGGTATCCCAATGATTTTGACCCCATACTCCGAAAGATTGAGCGCCCCTTTGAAAGTCCCGTCGCCGCCTATAACGATCAAACCATCTATCCCCATATACTTGCATGTATCCGCTGCGCGTTTTAATCCTTCTTCTGTCATAAATTCCGGTGAACGCGCTGTATAAAGCATAGTGCCGCCCAGCTTTGTAATACCTTTTACATCGCTTTCCCCGAGAGGCAGAAAATCCCCCCGGATCAAACCGGCATATCCATGCCGAATGCCTACGCATTCTATCCCAATGCACTGGGCCGTTCGCACCGCGCCTCGTATCGCGGCATTCATCCCCGGCGCATCGCCGCCTGAAGTCAGTATCCCTATTCTTTTTACAGCCGGATTTTTTGTCATAGTAGTGCTCCATCCTTTCATTAACTCACAGCAACTGCTCAGAACCTTGCGCATAAACGTCTGTCTATAGTTCCCTGCACTTTACCTGCCAATATTTGTAAGCTCACCTAAATACATTCATTTCTTTGTCAAATACTTCCATTCTTGTGAACAACGCAAAATCCGGCATAAGCGCACTATGCCCGCCGCCCAAGGCGCTAATCAAGTTCTCCGGGTTGATTGTCGGGTTTTGGGCGGACAGTTTTACTTTTATATTTATATTAGCACCGTTATCATCCTCGAAAAACTCTAAATCCCGTATATGCGGCGCGATATCAATATCAGACACGCCGCGTTTTGTCTTCTTTGCGACAATTATACTCTCAGACTTGAATCTTTCAGACAGGCTTCCCGGTGCATCCTGCGGTTTTTCTTTGTCATAGCAAAACACGCCGTTTATCTCAACCCATTTTATACCGCTGAACTTGCGTTCAGGCTTGTACGCATCTGTTACCTCCAGCCCATCGGGAAGCGCAGCATTGATAATATCGGGCAACCCGTCGGGTAAAAGCCTGTCTGCCGTCCCGAAGTCCACCAGTTCGCAAACACTCCCGCAGCCGACAGAAAGTGGCAGCGCAAAAGAAATGTATGGATGAGGGTTATACCCCTCTGAGTAACTCATCCTAATCCCTGCGCGCAGCAGTGCCCGGCGCATTGTCGCCATTAGATCAAGGTGTGAGATATACTTAGCCTTCCCTGTTTTACTGAACCGCAGCCGCAACCTATCGCTCATCACTTCTGCTTCCCGTGAGCCTTCAGTCGAAACAGCCCATGCGCCCCGGAGTAAATATGCGCGGATCCATAATCTTCAAATCATCGCTTATTATGGGTTTAAACCCCATATGCCCAAGAATATCCCCCTCAAGATCGACTCCGGGTGCGATTTCCGTAAGCATGACCCCGTCTTTTACCAAACGAAATACGCAACGCTCCGTACATATAACGACCTCTTGCCCTTTTTCGCGGGAAAGCTTCCCATTGAATGTTATCTGATCTACTTTATCAACAAACTTTGATACTTTCCCTTCGCTTTTTATAACAACCTTTCCATCCTTAACCTCCGAGTCAAAGTCTTTCGTTTTGAAGTAGGTGCAAAATACTACTTTTCTGGCAGTCTGGCTGATATCAATAAACCCGCCCTGGCCAGCGGCGCGCCCGCCAAAACGGCTAACGTTCACGTTGCCCTCGGCGTCTACCTCCGCTGCTCCGAGGAAAGCTATATCCAGTCCGCCGGCATGATAGAAATCAAACATAGATGGATGTGCTACATATGATGTGGCGTTTATAGCCGCGCCAAAATCTGCCCTGCCTTGGGGCGTGCCGCCAAAAGCGCCAAGTTCCAAAGTGAACGTGACGTCTTCAATTATCCCCTCGACTGTCGCAACCGCACCCACGCCGACTCCGATCCCCACTCCTACGTTAAGGATAGCGCCTTTGTATATTTCGTACACAGCTCTGCGGCAGACAATGTCTTCCGGAGCAAGAATCGTTTTCGGCTTAGCGACGTCCCCGGGCGGGCAACGCTGCTCACCGCTCATAAACGGAGTGTATATTGTTCCAGCAGTTTGGCGGTGATACATTTCTACGTCCTCGCAGACTACTATTGCATCTACGATTTCTCCCGGCACGAACACATCTTTTGCTTTTATTGTGTTGTTTGCTACAACATGCTTTACTTGAACTATGACCTTCCCGCCGGAAGCCTTTGCGGCAAGCGCAATCTCCAGCAGTTCCAGCTTGAGCGCTTCTTCCTCTATGGATACGTTGCCGCGCTCATCGGCACTTGTGCCTCTGATGACTGCAACATCGACCGGAATCGTCTTGAAAAACAGGTATTCTTCGCCGTCAATGACCTGCAGCTCAACGAGTTCCTCTGTCGTAATGCTGTTGAGCTTACCGCCGTCCTGGCGAGGGTCTATATATGTGCCTATGCCTATTTTTGTCAAAAGCCCCGGCATTTTTGCCGCCGCGCATCTGTACATTTTGTGTACAACTCCCTGCGGAAACACATACCCTTCGATTTCGTCATTCTCAATGAGCTTTCTCACTGCCGGCACAACGTCGGGATGCGTACACACAGTTCGCTTCAGAAAACCCGGATGCCCGAACCTGTTGTCCGCACCGTATCCTGCAGGATTTCCGTGCCCGCATCCGGCGTATAACATCAGCCCGGCAGGGTGTTTTGTTTCAAGGTAGCGATCCTCGAGGCATTTTATTACGTAATCCGGATATCCAATCATGCCGGCCGATGAAATAGCAATGGTATCTCCATCTTTGATAAGATTGAGCGCCGCAGAAACATCCATAACTTTGCTTGTCATAATAGTCCCTCATTTCTACATAATACACATTTACGATTCAGGTTGTCGGCCTTGTAATAATGCTGATGATTTACTTTGTCGGTGTCTCAGGCATCTTATCTTTCTTGCCTCTTTATGCGAAAAACCGCGGGTTCCCGATTGAATACCTTGGATTCTACTACTTTGTCAGCGCCGGCGGGGTGTTTACATCAAGGATGATTTTCG
>Ga0099364_10010100_pt1 | contig 13020 bp, 12 predicted proteins | sample TergutTh196P3_FD_73070 | JGI IMG/M metagenome (GOLD analysis project Ga0099364, IMG submission 73070) | Microcerotermes parvus P3 segment gut microbial communities from Pointe-Noire, Republic of the Congo - Th196 P3 | ecosystem: Host-associated > Arthropoda: Insects > Digestive system > Gut ...
ACGACCGATGCCGTACAGTAGCGGATCGTGTGGAGCTTGAGAAACCCTCTTGAGGGTTTGCTCAAGTCCACACGGTAAACCTTTAACGGCATCGGTCGTGCTGGAACAAATCTTGGGTATTCATTGTTTGTGGTTTAGTTTATTTATAAGGGGGGTATAAATTATTTATTTATGATATAATTTAGAGTATATGTCAGATCAAATTATACCTATAGAACAAGTTTTACCCAATAAACTTCCGCTGATAGCGCTTATGGGGCGTCCTATTTTTCCGGGGATTTTTACACCCATTATGATAGGAAACCCGGCGGATGTCAGGGTAATTGAAGATGCAGTTGTCACTGACGGAATGATAGGCTTTGTGCTTCTTCAAAATGACAACGATCCACCGTCCATAACAGACCTTTATAAAATTGGAACTGCGGCAAGAATTGCAAAAAAAATAAACCTGCCAGACGGCGGCGTGAATATTTTTATCTCAACTTTAAAACGTTTCAAAATAAAAAAGACCCTGCATATCAGCAATCCCATTGTAGCGGCAGTTGAATATCTTGAAGAAGAAGAAGAAGGCACAAGCGAAGTTAAAGCGCTTACAAGGGCATTAATTTCTGAAATGAAGTTAATCTCTGAAAACAACCCCCTGTTTTCGGAAGAGATGCGTCTTAATATGATCAATATAGACCATCCGGGAAAAATTGCAGATTTTATTGCAAGTATTTTAAATATCGATAAAACCGAACAACAAAAAGTACTGGAAATTTTAAATGTACGCAGGCGAATGGAGCAGGTGCTGGTTTTTATAAAAAAAGAACAGGAACTGCTGCGAATCCAGAAAAAAATTCAAAAAGAAATTAACGAAAAAATAGAAAAATCACAACGAGAATATTTTCTTAAAGAAGAGCTCAAGGCAATTAAGGGCGAGCTTGGAATGACGACCGATGCAAAAAGTTCCGACTCCCAGCGTTTTAGGGAAAAAATAGATTCATTTAAATTTGAAGGCGAGGTAAAAGAAATCGTTGAACAGGAACTTGAAAAATTTTCTCTTATGGAACCCAACTCGGCGGAATATATCGTTACGCGTAATTATCTTGATGTAATCGTAAGCCTTCCCTGGGAGGAACCCGAGCCGGAAAATTTCAATATGAAAAACGCCCAGGCGATATTGGAAGAAGACCATTACGGGCTAAAGGATGTAAAAAGTCGCATAACGGAATACCTTGCTGTCCGTAAACTGCGTTCAGATACTTCAAGGCAAACCAAGGAAAAAATGAGACCTCAAGGCTCAATCGTCTGCCTTGTGGGGCCGCCAGGTGTCGGGAAAACTTCCATTGGCAGGTCAATTGCCCGCGCCCTTGGAAAGCAGTTTTTCCGCTTTTCGGTGGGGGGCATGAGGGACGAGGCCGAAATTAAAGGCCACCGCCGCACATATATCGGGTCAATGCCGGGCAAGATAATCCAGGGGCTTAAAATCGTAAAAACAAAGGCTCCTGTTTTTATGATAGATGAAATTGATAAAATGGGGGCAAGCTACCAGGGGGATCCTGCAAGCGCCCTTTTGGAAGTGCTTGATCCAGAACAGAATTTTGCATTCCGCGATCATTACCTTGACCTTCCCTTTGATATTTCCCAGATATTTTTTGTAGTTACTGCAAATAACCTTGATACAATTCCTCCGCCGCTTTTGGATCGCATGGAAATAATTCAACTGCCAGGATATATAGACACAGAAAAATTCGAAATTGCTAAACGATACCTTGTTCCAAAAAGCCTTGAAAAAAACGGCCTTAAAAAAGTTAAGGTTAAGTACAACAAGGAAAGCCTTTTGCATATTGCCAACGCCTATGCGCGGGAAGCGGGGGTGCGTAATTTTGAAAAAAACCTTGACAAAATTCACCGTAAGCTTGCAAAGCAGATTGTTGAAAAAAATGCAAATAAAAAGAAATTGCAGTTTTCAATTGATAAAAAGCTGATAGAAAAACACCTTGGCAAGCCGATTTTCCCTGAAGGCGAAATTAAAAAAGCCGACCGCCCGGGGGTATCTGTCGGTCTTGCATGGACAAGCATGGGCGGCGACACATTGGTAATCGAGGCAAGTTCTTTTCCCGGCAAGGAGGGGCTTACCCTTACAGGCAAGATGGGAGAAATAATGAAAGAAAGCGCCGCCATTGCAATGACAGTAGCACGAAAATATGCTATCGAAAAATATAATATCGAAAAGGACTGGTTTGAAAAAAACCATATCCATTTACATATTCCCGAGGGCGCAACTCCAAAAGACGGCCCCTCTGCCGGAATAACAATGGCGACCGCCCTGCTTTCGTTAATACGGAATAAAATTATCACGGAAAAACTGGTAATGACAGGGGAACTGTCGCTTACCGGGCAGATTCTGCCTATAGGCGGCCTTAAAGAAAAAACAATTGCCGCAAGGCGTAACAGGTCAAAGCATATTATCATCCCCAAACAGAACGAAAGGGACCTTGATGAAATTCCCGATTATGTTAAAAAAGGCATTGTTTTTCATGCCGTAAGCCGTTTCGAGGAAGTGCTAAAACTGGCATTGGCAAATTAGCTGCAAGACAAATACCTTACCAAAACATCAAAAATAAAATATAGTTTATGAATGAGTTTAATAATAGGCATTGATATTGGCGCAACTACAACCAAAGCAGTATCCATCAAGAATGAAAAACTGGTTCAAAAAGTTAAAATCAAGGCTTCCGATTCGGTAACTGCCGCAACCGGCGCTTTGGGTAAAATTGTTTTTGAAAACAATATTAAAATTGATGATATAAAAGAAATCAGAATAACCGGCGTTGGATCTTCAAAAATAAATAATGATATTTTTGGGATTCAAACAAGGCGGGTTAATGAAATTACTGCTATAGGCACGGGCGGAATGTTTTTATCTGGTATGAAAAATATAATTATTGCAAATATCGGCACAGGCACTGCAATTATTGATACAAACGAAAAGGGCATTTTTCATTACGGCGGCTCCGGGGTGGGAGGCGGCACAATTATCGGTTTGTCGAAAAAACTCCTGCCTGTATCTGAATTTAACGATGTTATAAAACTGGCGCAGGCAGGATGCGCGGACAAGGTAGATTTATTATTGGAAGATATTATGGATAAAGATCTTAGTTTTCTTCACAAAAAATCTACAGTTGCAAATTTTGGAAAAATGCCGGATAATGCCGCCGCCGAAGACATTGCCATAGCGATAATAAACATGGTGTATCAGGTTATCGGGATGCTGTCTGTTTTTGCAGCCAAATCGAAAAATCTTAAAAGTGTAATTGTTACAGGAAACGGAAGCGGAAATAAACTCGGGCAAAAAATTCTTGATGATTTTACAAAGATGTACGGCATTGATTTTATTTATCCCGACAATGCCGAATTTGCCACGGCAATTGGCGCAGGGCTTTCCAAGGAGTATAAATAATGAACAAAAATCTTTCCCATGTAGACCTTATTCGGGGGGCGTTCCGCTATCAAAGCCGTTTCCTGGGATGCACCATGGTTTTTAAAATTGATTTTCCCGTGACAGAGACATCCGGTTTTTCTTACCTAATGAAGGACATTGCGCTTTTGTCAAAGATCGGTTTTAAAATTGTAATTGTGCCTGGTGCAAAGGAATCAATCGATGCTATTTTAAAAGAAAACAATCTAGCATCAACTTTTAATAAAGAAAATATTCGCATAACGGATTCCGCTGCGATTCCTTTTGTTCAGATGGCGGCTTTTCAGACAGGTTCGCGTTTAATGGCATTGTTGTCTGGCAGCAGGGTTGATGCTGTAATAGGAAACTTTGTACGGGCAAAGGGGCTGGGAATAATTAACGGCATTGACATGATGCATACAGGCACTGTCGATAAAATTTATATCGATTCAATCAGCCGCGTGCTAAATCTAGGCATGGTTCCAATACTGCCCTGCATAGGCTGGAGTCCTTCGGGCAAGCCTTACAATGTGCCAAGCGATGAAATTGCCCTTGAAGTGTCGGCAGCCCTTGGAGCGGTTAAATTGTTTATTGTTTCGGCGGGGGATCATTTTAAAAATATTGTCCAACTGCCTGAATCTGTCGAGACCAGAGAAAACGGAAGCATAATAAAACTTACCCCGCAGGAGGCCGAGTCGGTAATTTCATCCGTTCATTCTCCAGAGTTGGAGCTGGCATTAAAGGCTTCGCGGGCAGGGGTAGACAGGGTTCACATTATAGACGGCAGGGAAGAAGGGGCAGTTCTTAAAGAATTGTTTTCAAACCTCGGTGTTGGGACAATGGTATATGCCGATAAATACGAATCGATAAGGGCATTACACAGCCGAGACCTGCCGGATGTATTGCGCCTAATGGAGCCTTTGATGCAGTCGGGGATACTTATACGGCGTACACCTGAGCAAATTCTGGAAAAAAAAGACGATTACTGCGTGTTCGAAATTGACGGCTCCGTATACGCCTGCGGCGCTTTGCACAACTGGGGCGGCGGCCAGGGGGAAATTGCAGCAGTAGCAGCCGATCCCATGTACTCAGGAATGAATCTGGGGCGCCGTATTGTAGGTTACTTAATCGAAAAAGCCCAAAAAAACAATTTAACAAGGGTTTTTATCCTTACAACAAAAACACAGGATTGGTTTGAATCTCTTGGATTTAAAGAAACATCCCTTGAAAGCCTGCCTGAAAAAAAACGCCAGGTTTATGATCACAGCCGTAAAAGCATGGTCTTTGCCCTTGACACCAGAACAATTAATCTGCAATAATAAGTTAATTTTATTATCAGGAGGAAAACATGAGCATAATTGAATATATAGAAGCTCGTGAGATATTGGATTCACGCGGTAATCCTACAGTTGAAGTAGACGTGGTGTTGGAAGACGGTTCTTTAGGTCGGGCAGCCGTACCTTCGGGAGCTTCCACAGGCGAACATGAGGCAGTGGAACTGCGGGACAATGACAAAGGCCGTTATCTGGGCAGAGGCGTTCTTAAAGCAGTTGATAATGTTAATAACATTATCGCTCCGGAACTACAGGGGCTAGATGTTTTGGAACAGGTTGATATCGACCGCACAATGATCGAGCTTGACGGAACTGAAAACAAAGGTAAACTTGGCGCAAATGCAATTTTGGGCGTTTCAATGGCGGCTGCAAGGGCTGCGGCGAACTGCCTGGACATTCCGCTGTACAAATACCTGGGCAGTTTTCATGCCAACCTGCTTCCCGTTCCGATGGCAAACATCATTAACGGAGGCAAGCACGCCGACAACAAAATCGACTTTCAGGAGTTTATGATCATGCCGGTTGGCGCAGAATCTTTAAGGGAAGGCGTGCGCTGGTCTGCCGAGATTTTCCACAGCCTTAAAAAGCTGCTTCAGGAAGCAGGTAAAAACACCGCGGTCGGCGATGAAGGCGGTTTTGCACCGGACATCGGCAACGAAGAAGCACTGGACTTTGTAATGAAGGCAATAGAAAAAGCCGGTTACAAGCCCGGCGAGCAAATTTCCATAGCCCTTGACTGCGCAAGCTCTGAACTTTTTGACGAAGGCGGCAAGAAAGGCTATAAATTCTGGAAATCAAACCCGGACAAATTATTTTCTGCCGATGAAATGATAGAAATTTACACGAAATGGGTAGATAAATATCCAATCATCTCAATTGAAGACGCTCTGGATCAAAATGACTGGGACGGTTATGTGAAATTAACAAAAGCCCTCGGTTCCAAGATTCAGCTTGTTGGCGATGATTTCTTTGTTACCAATACCAAGTTCCTGGAGAAAGGCATTAAGATGGGAGCCTGTAATTCAATTTTGATCAAGGTAAACCAGATTGGCACTGTCAGCGAAACCTACGAAGCGGTAGAAATGGCAAAGAAAGCCGGTTACACGGCAATAATTTCCCACCGTTCCGGCGAAACCGAGGACAGCTTTATTGCAGACCTTGTTGTAGCGCTTGAAACCGGGCAGATTAAAACCGGTTCAATGAGCCGCACCGACCGTGTCTGCAAATACAATCAGCTTATGCGGATCGAAGACCAGCTTGAAGGCATTGCCGAATATGCCGGGAAAAAAGCGTTTTACTCAATAAAGAAGTAAACGATAGCAGTTATGAAACTGCTGTTTCATTGTTGCTGCGGCCCTTGCGCGGCAGGATGTATCGAAAGTCTTACAGCGGATGGGGTTGTGCCGGTTTTGTTCTGGCATAACCCCAATATCCATCCTCTTTTAGAATACCAAAACCGTAAAGATTCCCTAATTGCTTTTGCTAAAAACAAAAGCCTTCAGTTGGAAATAATTGATGAAACTAAGCCGCCGATTGAAAAGAACGCCGGCAAACGCTGCGAAATTTGTTACAGAACCAGGCTTGAAAAAACAGCCTCTTATGCCGCGGAACACGGCTTTGACACTTTCAGCACCAGCCTGTTTGTGAGCCCTTATCAACAGCATGATCTGATCCGCAGCATCGGAGAAAAACTGGCCGTTCAATACGGCATTAATTTTTTATACAGGGATTTTCGGCCTTTTTTCCGCCAGGGCCAAGCTAAAGCCCGCAGCCTGGGACTTTATATGCAAAAATACTGCGGCTGCGGGATTGAAGCGAATTAGAAATTAAGATTTGGTATTGAAGGCATTGAGGGGATTGATGGCAATGCTTGCAATGCTTGATTTGCCGCATCCAATGCTTTCTGAGCATCATCAATGGAGATGTCGCCAAAAGCATCTAACGCTTGCACTGCATCTAATGCTGCCTGCGCATCAATACCGCCAAGAGCATCTAAAGCTTGATTCGCCGTATCCAATGCTTTCAGCGCATCATCAAGAGAATAATCGCCAAGAATACCTGATGCTGCATCAAGTAAGTCCTGGAGATCCTCTAGTTCGGTTAGGTCTCCTTTAGGTTCTTCCTTTTTTTCGCAGCCGGATAATACCACGAAAACTAATGCTATAATAGCAATAATCCCGAAAATTTTTGTTCCTTTCTTCATAATAAGTTCCTTCTTCAGGCTGTTTATCAGCCTGTTATGTTTATTGTTCTTTTAGCAATTAGAGCTAAAAGTATAATACTCATTTAATTATATAGAAATTTATATTTTTGTCAAACATTATTTTCAAATAAAACTAAAAATGCTATCTTTTTTAATATGAGTTCAAAGGTACTTAATTTGATTTTTCAACGGGTTGATTTGCTTGCAGGGGCGGAATTTCTGGAAAAGCTGAGGCAAACAAATGTTTTGGTTTTCGGCCTGGGCGGGGTGGGAAGTTGGTGCGCCGAGGCTCTGGTGCGCTCCGGCCTGGGGAAAATAGGCATTATTGACTACGATACAGTTTGTGAAAGCAATATTAACCGGCAAGTGCAGGCAACGAGCCTTACTGTGGGGCAGCCAAAAGCGGAGGTTCTCGAAAAACGGCTGTTGGAAATTAACCCTCAATGCGAAGTAAAGGCATGGGCAGAAGCCTTTTCAAAGGAAAATTCAGCCTGTTTCGGCATAGAAAAAGCAGATTATATAATTGATGCCATTGACAATATTCCCGCCAAGCTTGATCTTATCGAGGCTTGTTTTACAGCAGGGGTAAAATTGTTTTCGTCAATGGGCATGGCACGGAAGATGGATCCCTCAAAAATAAAAACCGCTGATATTTGGAAAACGCAAAACTGCCCGCTCGCAAAGCTGGTAAGGCTGGGGCTTAGGAAACGGGGTTTTTCCGGTAATTTTACTACAATTTACAGTGATGAGCCGCCACTTAAAAAGGCAGCAGAGCAGGGTATTAACGGCAGCATTGTCACCCTTACAGCCTCCGCGGGGATGTTATTGGCAAGCCTTGTTTTACGGGATATAGGCAAATGAGCGAACGGTTTATGCGCAGGGCAGACCCGGTTACCGTGGTAAAATCATTGACGGTAAAAGCGGTTATGGAACGAAAATTAATCTGCGAAGGCGACCGTATACTCATAGCGGTTTCCGGCGGCAAGGATTCTACCATTCTGGCATGGGCTCTTGAGGCAATACGCCCCGCCTTGAAAATCAATTTTAAACTTGCCGCCTTGCATATATCCACCGATTTTTGCGCCTGCTGTAAAAAAAACGCCCTTTCGCAGCAGCTTGAAGAATGGGGCATACCTTTTACCGATCTTTTTGTGCCGGTTATTGGCAGGCTAAAAAAAGACAGAAAAATGAATTGTTACTGGTGTTCCACGCAGAGACGCGGCGAACTGATAAAACACGCTATGGAAAACGGCTTTAATAAAATCGCTCTCGGGCATCATCTTGATGATATAATCGAAACTTTTTTTATGAACCTATGTACAAAAGGCGAAGTAAACCCTATGCCTATAATGCTGCAGTATCAAAAATATCCTGTAAGCATTATCCGCCCTTTAGCCTATCTTGAAGAAAAACAGATCGTTGCCTGTGCGGATGCCCAGCTTGCATTAGAAAAATTCAAATGGACTCCCGGCATCTGTACCTGCCCTTACGGCATAAATTCAGAGCGCCGTGATATAAGGCAGCGTATAGCAAATTTTACAGACAGCAGCGGGGCTGTAAAACGGCGAATACTCAGGGCACTGAGTAAATACATGTAGGCTTTTTTTTATTCTTACATTATAATCAATAAATTATGGATGAAAAACACCGTTCTTTAATTATCAGAACAGCTTCTCTTATCGCTCTTATTGGCAATTTCATTCTTGCCGCGCTAAAAATAGGCGCAGGCTTGTATGCCGGAAGCCTTGCCGTGCTTGGCGATGGCATTGATTCTACTATGGATATATTAATCGCGGTTATGGCCCTTATTGTCTCTGCTGTTATTGCAAAACCTGCCGACAAGGAGCATCCCTGGGGGCATGGCCGTGCAGAAACTGTCGCAACAGCTCTTCTTTCGATGGTTTTGTTTTTTGCCGGCGGCCAGTTGATCCTTAGTTCAATCCAGGGCCTTGTCTCAGGTTCTGAAACTGAAGTACCAGGAACCTTTGCCCTTATTGCAACAATTGTATCCATTGTAGGAAAAATACTTCTGGCATACAGCCAATACCTATTTGGAAAAAAAATCAATTCGGCAATGCTTAAGGCAAATGCCAAAAACATGACTGCCGATGTGGTTACCTCGGCGGGGGTTTTAATCGGTCTTGGTTTTTCGATATTCTTTAATATAGGTGCAATCGATCTTATTACCGCCATACTGGTGGGCTGCTGGATAATAAAAAATGCAGTAAGCATTTTTCTTGAAGCCAATACCGAGTTAATGGATGGCAGCGGCAATGACAAATCCTATCAAATGCTTTTTGACGCAGTGCGTTCTGTTCCCGAAGCCGGAAACCCTCACCGCACCAGGATGCGCCGCATAGCAGGATTTTGGGATATTGATATGGATATAGAAGTCGATCCCTCACTGACCATAAAAGAAGCCCACGAAATAGCCTGTAAAGTGGAAAAAGCCGTAAAAGACCGTATTGACGGGATTTTCGACATTATGGTTCATGTTGAACCCAGGGGGGACGAACAGGCTGAGGGTTTTGGCCTAAGCGAAGATCGGCTGAATAAGCATTTAGAGGCGGGAAAAAAAGTTTAATTTTTCCTTAAAAAAAGTGAAAAATAAAGAGAAAAACACTTGCTTTAAATTTTTATTTATTATAGAATAATAGTTGTAGTATTTCTGAGCTTCAGAAAATTAACACAAGGAGAGAAAGATGAAAAAAACAATTTTAACCGTTTTACTGGCCCTGGGCTTTACACTGGTTTTTTCCTGTGGCGGATCCCCCGCGGTAACAGAAACTGAAATCGAAGACGCTGTTGAACAGGTCATCGAAGAAGAAGTATTCGAAGAAGAAGCGGTGGAAGAAGAAGCAGTCGAAGAATAAACACTGCTTAAATAGAAAGCCGGGTTTATGCTCGGCTTTCTGTTTTTTTTTTTAAGAATCTCAAAAAACTAACAATAAAGGAATTTTTATGTATTCTCAACGATATTTTTTTACTTCAGAGTCTGTAGGGGAAGGCCACCCGGACAAATTATGCGATCAGGTTTCTGACGCTATTCTTGATGCTTGTTTAAAAGATGATCCCTTAAGCAGAGTTGCCTGCGAAACTTTTACTTCGACATCTTTAGTTTTAGTCGGTGGGGAAATTACTACAAAGGCTGCAGTGGATTTTCAAAATATTGCCCGCAGGGTAGCAAAAGAAATTGGTTACACCGATCCGGCTTACGGCCTTGACTGCAATTCGATGGCTGTATTAAACATGATCCACAGCCAGTCTCCAGACATTAGCCAGGGGGTTTCCGGTACCGGTCTTAAAAAATTCAAGGGGCGGCAGGGCGCAGGCGACCAGGGAATGATGTTTGGTTTTGCCTGCAATGAAACAAAAGAGCTAATGCCCCTGCCTATAACATTGGCGAATAATCTTTTGCTGAATGCTGCCAAGCTTCGAAAAAACAAAACCATAAAATGGCTGCGCCCTGATTCAAAAAGCCAGGTAACCGTAGAATACGAAGGGTTTAAGCCTCTGCGCATTGATGCGGTCGTAATTGCCCATCAGCATGATCCTGATGTTGCGTATAACGAAATAGAATCTACAATAATAGAAAAGATTATTAAACCGGTTCTTGAACCGACCGGTTTGCTTGATAAAAAAACAAAGTATTACATTAACCCGACAGGCCGTTTTGTAATTGGCGGCCCCTTTGGCGATTCCGGTTTAACAGGCCGCAAAATAATCGTTGACACTTACGGAGGCATGGGACGCCACGGCGGCGGCGCTTTTTCGGGAAAGGATCCTACAAAAGTTGATCGCTCTGCCGCTTATGCCGCGCGTTATATTGCAAAAAATGTTGTGGCGGCGAAACTTGCAGATCGCTGTGAAATCCAATTGGCTTATGCAATCGGTGTTCCCTTCCCTGTATCTGTAATGGTAGACACTTTCGGAACAGGCAAAGTCGAAGAAAGCCGTATCGGAGCAGCCATTCAAAAGGTGTTTGACCTTTCTCCCGCCGGCATAATTGAAATGCTTGATCTTAGAAAGCCAATTTACCAGAAAACAGCCTCTTACGGTCATTTTGGCCGTTCCGGTTTCTCCTGGGAAAAAACCGACAAAACCGAAGAACTAAAGGCTCTTGCAAAACTGAACTAAAGCCAAACAATGAACACCCTTAAGCGGTTCTAGCAAATTTACCTTAAAACATAAAAATATGCTATGGGGTTTTATTATTTAGAAGAAACCATTATTTAGCCACTTTAATATAAACCTTGATAAACAAGGTTTATATTAAAGCTGTCTCTACACGTCGCTCCCTATTCTCAAGGCATGGTACGGCATATTTTTATGCCATTGTTGTAAGTTTGCTATGTCGGTGAGGGTGTTCATTGTTTGCCATCAATTCAGGTTTGCATCGCTAGGTAGGGGCGCAAAGCGGGGAAAAGGTAGCAGCTACCATCCCATTTGTCTAAACAGGCTCGGTGTTTAGACAAACAGATCGGTAGCTGCTACCTTTTTCCTCTGCGGCTAACCCACGATAAACTATTTTCGGGGGGCCTTCATACTGTTTGACACCTTACCTATTGCATCACCCATGTAACGCTGTTTTCAGACAATGTAATTCTTGTATAGGTTCCTGCCTCTTTGCCATAGTCGTTATAGGAATCTCCAAAACTGTCGAATGAAAAAGACTGCCCGGTATTTAACGACACATTTTCCCCGATGGTAACGCTGGCAAGGCTAGGACAGTTCCTAAAAGCTGAATTCCCAATAACGGTAACGCTGTCCGGTATGATTATGCCGGTAAGGCTTGGCAAGTCAGAAAAAGCATTATAGGGAATTGTCGTTACTGGTTGGTATTCCAGTTCCTCAGAGGGCCTGTAGTAAGCGGGTATTCGCACTGTGCCAACGATGGCGCTACCCTTGCTGACATTATAGGCGGCCTGTCCGCTGATTACCGTAAAAGCGAACCTTCCAGTACCAGTAAGGCGGGCTTCTATGTGCGCGGGGTTCAATGCACATACTCTTTCTTCTGTACCTGCAATTTCTGTTGCAGCCCATGCGCCCCATTGGTGGGTGTGCCCTCTTATCCAAATTGCATCGGTATCGGGCCTTGTGTAGGTTCCCGCCCGTTTGGAGTATTCGTTGATATAGGTTTCTTCAAAGTAGCCGCTAAGAAAAGGTCGCCCCCACCCTCCAGTACTACTTGTAAACTCTACATCTGCTCCTATTGTAATGCTGACCAAGTGATTGCCAATAAAGGCCCTATCCCCAATGGTATTAACATTGCCGGGGATAGTAATATTGGTCATTTGGTTGTTTTGAAACGCCCCTTCCCCAATAGCGGTAACGCTGTGGGGGATAGTAACATTGGTCAGGAGGTTGTCTGCAAATACATCTCCTTCAATTGTAGTAATGCTGTAAGGAATGGTAGCGTTGGTCAGTTGGTTGCTTGCAAATGCCGCCTCACCAATAGCGGTAACGCTGCCGGGGATAGATATGTCGGTCAATTGGTTGTTTCTAAACGCCCATCCCCCAATAGTAATAACGCTGTTGGGAATAGTAATGCCAGTCAGCAGGTTGTTATTAAACGCCGCTTCCCCAATAGTAATAACGCTGTTGGGAATATTAATGCCGGTCAGTAGGTTATTTGCAAACGCCCTATCACCAATTACGATAACGCTGTTGGGGATGGTAATATTGGTAAGTTGCCTTTTAAGAGTAGTCCCACTAGCAGGTTCCCCCTCTATTATCGGGTGAAACGCACTATCCCCAATAGCGGTAACAGGTTCGCCGTTTATTTCTGCCGGTATTTCGACCGTGGTACTAGATCCGTTATAGCGGGTAATTGTTACTGTGCCCCTTTCACTGACAAAAGTAAAATCAGCACTATCATTGTTTTTTCCCATACTACAAGCGGTAAAACCAAAACTTAAAACAATAATTGCAAAATAACAATAAATTTTATTCATATATTATCCTTAATACAATGTAAATATTCTTTAGATTATAAAAAACAGATACGGTTGTCAACAGGCGTATATCGTGTAGCAACCCTG
>Ga0099364_10010102_pt1 | contig 13020 bp, 14 predicted proteins | sample TergutTh196P3_FD_73070 | JGI IMG/M metagenome (GOLD analysis project Ga0099364, IMG submission 73070) | Microcerotermes parvus P3 segment gut microbial communities from Pointe-Noire, Republic of the Congo - Th196 P3 | ecosystem: Host-associated > Arthropoda: Insects > Digestive system > Gut ...
GAACTTGATTTGTTTTCGCGCAGATGCTTGGGTCGGGCGGCTTGGTACTCTTTTTTTACGCTCTCCTTATTTGTTGCGAATGAATACCGATACCTCTCTTGTATCGTCTTTAGGTCAGCGTGAGGGTTTTTGTTTGATTTTACTGAGTCTCGCCTTCTTGTGTTTAGTCCTTCGATTATTGCGCTCCGTGTACTCATAACAGAACCTCCCAGTATAAAATATAAGGGTGCGGGTTTTTCCCTGCACCCTTATATATAACGTCATGATTGGTCTGCTGTTGTGTCCGTTTTTGTTTTCTCTGATGGCCATGCCGTGTTAATGTATTGATGCGCCTATTTTCGCGTCAAGTTTGTGACCTGATTTCGTGTACTCCCATCATCCTTTATAATAACATAATATATATTTTTTGCTGTCTATCTATTCGTATCCATCCAAATACCATCCGTCAAAAGCATGAGAATAGTGTCTCCACTCGGCACCGCTTTTGTACGCTTCTGTGCGTTGTCTTAATATCACTCCAACACCCTTAGCAAAATAAGTTTCCCAGTATAAGTATTCCCGCAAAGCCATATCATCCCGATAGATGGTTTGAAGAATAACGTCATTATAAATATCCCCGTTTGGCAAAGTGTAACTGCTCAAATGAGAATACTCATAGGTGTAATAAAAGCTTACTAATCCTCTTTCTTCAAACACTTTGTTTATCTCTATGTTTCCGTGAATTCCTATAGGAGCTAATTCAGAAGGAGTTGTTCGCAGATCATCCCCGACAATATAATATGCATCTGTCATTACATCATTGCCTGTTGAAGCATATTTTGGTCTAAAAACAGTGTTACCATAAGAATCGGTTTCTAAACTATATCGTAGTGAAATATCATTAAGACCACGAGAAAAACCTCTACGATGATATGTAAATCCTTTGTCCAGAGGAAAATAATCCATACCCATATAGTGAATACTTGCGGAATCTGTGGGTGGTTGACTTGCAGGGGGTTGCGCTGGAGTTGTGTTGTTATCGTTTTGACTTGCATTCATCTTAGAGAAGACAATCAAAACTGTACCTTCTGTAGAGTCAAGAAGCAGCGTCGTATCCCCTTTTCGATATACTGGAACAGTCTCTCCGCTCACTGTGGCAACACCGTCAAAATCGAAACCATGCTCAACTAGAAAATCCGCAAGGGCAACTCCATACTGGTCACGAACTGAATCTATATCTGCTTGATAATACTGGTAATATACAGCTTCATCACTTTCATTTTTGCCAATAGCGCTAATGCCGTATGTCGCGCCATAGTCTGGTACTTCGGAATTTTCAGCATAGAACTGTATTTCTAGGGTGGCTGTATTGGTAGTCACTTGTTCATTGGTCGTTTCTGTCGGTGACGTTGATGGTGATGATGACGGCAATGATGGTGACGATGATGACGGGGATTGTGATACTGAACGTGGTGGATCAGGGCTATCACCGCCACGCGAGAGAACTGTGAAAATTAGCGCCATAAAGATAAAGACAGCGGCTACTGGGATTGTCACAGCGAGGACTATTTTATTCCCAGATATCTTTTTCGTGGATTTGCTTGTTCGCGCATCGTTCTCCTGCAACGGCGGAGGCTCATCAACAAGAGTTTCGATTTGCATTTTTTGGCTCGCCTGATACTCCGCATTGTATTTTTTAATGCACTCATTCAGGAATTGCTTATGCCCCGCGTTGTTACTGGCTTCAACTTGCTTTTTTAGATTAACAATGAACTGCTTTTTTTGAACCAAATTCATCTTATCAAATTTATTGCGTAACTCGCTTATTGCTGCCATCGCATATACCGTCCCTTTCATTTGCATAACTTGTGCTTTCGCCTACCAATAGAAAAATCTGCGTTGCTTGCGTAGAGTATACACAGTTTTATGCAATTTGTCCATAGGGATTAATAACTATCCCCAATGGGCTGTCGTAATAAGTATCGGTATCATTTATCATTCACTTAACAGGAGGATGATTAAATGGCTGATAAGGTCGTGGACTACAAAGCGTTGGGTAAACGGATACAAGAACGGCGGCAACAGTTGGGGTTATCACAGATTGCCGCCGCCGAGAGGCTTGATTTAAGCGTGTCGTTTTTTAGTAGGGTGGAGCGGGGCGAGAAAGTAGCAAGCCTCGAAACTCTTTTGAAAATTGTAAACTTTTTTGGATTCTCCCTTGATTACCTGCTCCAAGATTCTGTCAATTGTAGCGTATCGAATCAGCTTCAGACGGAACTGACGCAGATATTCACCGACAAGACCCCCGACCAGACCAAGCGGCTTGTGTCATGGCTGAAGATGCTGTCCGATAATATAGACAGCTTATAGCCTCAGACGTTGAATCGCTTCTATGTCGTCCAGAAACCTCACGATAGCCATATTGATTAACGTGTCCCATGTTTTTTCATATTCCGTGCTGTATTTATTCAAACGCTCCAGTATAGAGAAGTCTTGAACCTTGAACGGAATGATAAAAGCCCTGCGCTCCAGTTCTTCCGGCGTTAGCTGTGATCTGTAATCTTGCTCGTCCATATGTATAAAGTCCTCCTTTATTTTTTTCCCCCTGATGCCCCCCGAACTTTGCTAGACGGCTTGCAGGGATTGTGTCGCTATAACGTACCAAAAAACCAGTGCCGCCCCTGAAATCAATTGTAATACAACCTACGCCCTGAACCCGATTTGCTTGCTCTTACCGTCCCCGAACAGAGCGGCTATGTCGGGTTCTGCAAGTACCGACTGAATTTCAGTATCAGTTATAGTATTGTTGGATGCCCTCAGCGCCTGCTTCATGCGTGTCCGCTCGAACAGCTTACGCACAAGCCGACCGTTGGAGAAGTTTTGGGTCTTGTTTTTGCATATGCGTGTGAACCCTGCTTGCAGGGCGGCTACTGCGGTATCGGACAGCCTGTATTTGTTCTCCTTGCAGTATTTCTCAAAGATTTGCAATAGCTCGGATTCATTATAGTCAGGGAAGTCTATATGAAACTGAATCCTGTCGCGCAAGCCCGGATTCATATTTATCATGTCGTTCATCTCCTTTGTGTATCCGGCGAGGATACAGACAAAATCAGTGCGCCTGTCTTCCATAGCCTTGACGAGAGTGGCAACAGCTTCATACCCATAGTCGATGTTCTCGCCAGTGAACAGGGAATAGGCTTCGTCTATGAACAGGATGCCGCCCATTGCGCTATCAATTTTGCTTTCGGTCTTGTCCGCCGTGTGACCGACATACAGACCGACCAGACCTCCCCGGTCTGTCTCAACGAGCAGGTCTTTTTTTATTATGCCCGCTTCATAGAAGATTCGGGCGAGTATGCGGGCTACACTCGTCTTGCCAGTCCCCGGATTTCCCGTAAAGCACATGTGCAGGGTGGGTATGGCGTTCTTGCCACGCTTCTTTAGGAAAGCCACGATTTCCCTGACGGTCTGCTTCACTCCGTCAAGACCTATGAGTTGCTCCAGTTCCGTAAATGCCGATATTTTCCTGATTTTTTTGGGCTTGGTGTTTATATCGGATATATTGAGGCAAAAGCCATCATCATTGGCGCTCAGTTTGGAAATGATAGCCTGACGCACAGAAGTCTCGATATTCTCAATCGGAGCGGTGTTAATGAAACGGCTATCAGCGAAGCTGTCTTTTTCTATGGTAAACCCGTACTCATCAGCTATGGAGCGTATGTATTCAAGTTTTTCTTCCGCTGTGAGATCGTCAATAGTCACTTTGTTAGGGAAAGCGGAGGCAAAGCAATCAAGCATGGATAGTTTGTCATATTCCGATTGCTGCATGACGGTGACATATATGTTGTCGCTCCTGCGGATTTTATTGAGCAGCTTTACTTCGTCCGATGCCCTGTAGTATTCCCCGGCATCGTCAGTTTTCCAATTATCCTCTATGTAGTAGAGGAATTTTGATTCTTTTTCGGTGCTTTGTGCCTCGTATTTGTCGCCCTTAATCATAACTTGCTCAGTCAGCAGACCTTTTGCGGAGAGCAGGCCGTAGATCAGAGCAACGTGATTATCAAGGCAAGCGCCGGATTTGTTTATTATCACGATATTATACAGAGATTTAGCGCGAACCCCTGCGGTGCGGTCTATGTAATCAGCAAAGCCTGTGAAGAATTTTTTATACTGAGTATAGCCAATCATGGCGTTGGCCTTTTCAATAATCTGCTCGGCGCTGTCCGTGGTGAACAGGGTTTCTTGTTCACCGCAAAAGTCATCTTTTACCATAAGTGATTTGATGGTTTGGATTTTCTTAACCAGTTTTCGGTCTATGGTCTTGACGCTGATATTTTCCGTTATGACCGTGGTTTCAAAAATCTCCCTCAAATCTTTTTTTACGCTGTCGGTCAGCCTTTGCTTGGAAACCATGACGAACCGCTTCTCGGATTCACTGCCGCCATCGTATAGTAAATAGTTCCTCCTGTCATTGTAATAATCAATCCTGTCGATTATGGTGTCTTCCGTAGTCAAAACGCCGCTAGACGGCACTTTTACAATGTAATGGTACATACAGCCCTCCTATGGTTTGGTTGCCCATGTATAGCTTGCCAGAACTTTGCTGATTGCCTTGCAAGGGCATTAGCCTTGTGTTACCCCATGCCTGTATAAGCCCCTTAGAAACTTAATATAGCCCCCTATATAGAACCATTGGCTTTTTTGAATAGCTGTTTGCTGATTATCTCAGGGATATTGCGGACGATGCCGTTATACTGATACTCTCCGACATATGCAGGGTTTTTGAGTATAAATGCTATGCCCTGCTTGCTCCACACGCCGCCCCTGCTTGATTTGATGTTTTTGGCATTGAGCATATCAGCTATGCGTTGCAGGGAAGCACCCTCTGATTTGTTCTTGAATATCTCCTGTATTACGGCGGCTCTATCATTGTCCAATACCAATGCGCCATCTCTGCCAACCATGTACCCGAAAGGAACGCCGCCGCCTGTGAAATTCTTGATGTCGGAATCGTCAGCGTCTTTCACTGATTCCGTTATTCTGCCTTTACCGACAAGCCCTGAGAAACTGCTTTTTGCCGTAAAGCATAGGTACGCCGAGACGCTGTTGCCTGTGTCGGATATATAATCCGTGAAAGTTTTGTACATAGAACCCGATTCGGTTTTGTCTACAAACGTATGCTCCGGCTTCCAGTCGTTTTGGCGGCATAAGTCCTTAATGCCGTTAATCTCGTTGGCAATATGAGTATCGTTTGTGTTTGCCCCCGGCGGCGCATGGTAATAGATCGCCACTGTCTTTTGATTGCTCATTTTACACACCTCTTTTTGACGATATTGTAGGGAATATCGGAGCAAAGTCAAATAGATATTTTTGCCTTTTTACGGCATCGCCGAGTTGTTGCTTGTACAGCAATGCCATCATGGAAATAATTCTTCGATAACCCACCATGACAATAGCGTGAGCGTCTTTCCATCGAACACTTCCAATGCTTCCCTCATGCCGCACTCATCGCACACGAATATCTTGGCGCCGCTGTTTTCGGGTGTCCTGCTGACCGCGTTCCGAGTAACGACATCCGACATGGAATCATTCCCACAGCGAGGGCAGGGCAAATGCTCAATCGCTTGCCTTTCCGCATATACCCGTATTATTCCATTTGCCAAGCGTTGTTCAGTAATGCGTTGTGCCTTTTTTGTTTCATACTTCTGTAAGCACAGAGGGCATAGATTCTTGTAACTCATAATGTAACGCTCCTATAATTTGTTATTGCGGGACATCTGTATGTGACCGCTATTGCACCGAGAACAGGATTCCCTATTGTTTACGACTATCTCACAGTTTTTACATAGCCACGCTTCGCCGTCTTTCAGCTTTGCCTCGTCTACAGCACACGCAACTGTGTCGCATTGGTAGTAACGGCTACAGTTGTCTTCGCACCAACCAAATACCCTCGGAGTATCGTGCATACCGCACATATAGCTGTTGCCGTCTTCAAGTAAAATTCCCATTTCAGTATCTCCTTATTTATTGATAACATGATTGCAGGGTTGTCAAATTGCAGAGACGTACCCTGCTTCCGAAACAATCAGATGGTCGTCAAGACGTATACCGAGCAGTTCCCCGGCTTTTTTGATACATTTGCTGACCTCTCGGTCTTGTTCGCTTATGTCAAGCATCCCGGAGGGATGATTATGTCCGATTATTATAGACGCCGCCCTGTCTTCTATAGCGGGCGAAAAGACTTCGCGAGGATGGACGAGGGAGGATGTCAATGTGCCTATCGTGATGGTGCGGCACTGTATGAGCCTCCTTGCGCCGTCAAGTGTGAGCAGGGCAAAATGCTCTTGTCTTTTGTCCTTTATGAAGTCAAATTGCTCGGCGGCTGATTCAGGCGAATCAATCAATGGTGCGGTCTGCTTTGTAAGCCTCCTGCGCCAGAACTCCATTGAAGCGATAATTGCGGACGCTTTGCAATCGCCCAACCCTTTTACGGTTTTGATATCTTCAACGGTCAGGCACTCAGCGCCGATTTTCTGTATCAGGGTATTCAGATTCTTGGCTATCTGCTTATCATCATTGGCTTCGCTTCCATTGCCGACCATCACTTGAAGTAACTCAATGTCGGTCAGAGCCACTGCGCCTTTTTTGATTAGCTTTTCGCGTGGGCTTTCCTGATAGGTCATGGCTGTAATCTCCTTGACTGGATTGCGCCGCAGGGTGGGCTAGAAAGGCAACCCATCATCATATAGGGCTTTTGTCATTTGGCGGTGGTTTTCCTCCGATACGAGCGACATGATGAATCTTGACACGCTCTCGCCCTTTTTCTGAGCGAGATATTCAATGCGTCTTTTCTGCTCCCACGATACACGCAGGGTTATGGTTTCGGTCTTGGTTGCACTCTGATCGAACATTGTTAGTGAGTTCATAGTGTATTCACCCTCTTTGTTAAGTCATGTATAATTCGTCAAAACGTATGATAGCCACCGATTGTAGACACTGATTATACGGACGGTTCGTAATATGTCAACTCCGTTTCTATAAATTCATATGTCAGATTATAGAAGTTCTTTTGGCAATAGAAAAAGCCCTGACTATGTTAATCAGGGCTAGAGCTAATCATACCTTTGTCCTCATAAGGCTACAGAAAGAGTTGTCAGGGAATTAGCCATGAACTGTCATAAACACAGTCTATCTTACAGTCTGCGTAAGCAACTCATGTCCTCCTGTGCTTCAATCAAACCGTCTCATTAAGTCTTATTCGCCTTAACATTTGACGGCAATGACGATTTGAGTTAGGGCAGCAGGGAGGGTTTTACACTATAATGCCAATGCCAATGAGTATATATCAGAATCATAGTCTATTGATCAAGACACACATTGCGACAATAACGCAACCGATATTTGCACTTTTGTCCTGTCCACCCATCTGTATATATGTATCTATATAGAGATAGATTTTCGCTCAAAGCCCGCTTTCATAGTACCTGTGTGTGTTATCTGTGTGATATCAATGTATTAATTAAGCAATACTGTCCTCACGACTGTAAGCCTCTGACGATTAGGTAAATTAGCGCAAGTAAGTTAGTAGGGTAGCCATACTGTTTTGCACGGGCTGCTTTGTGAATAGACCTCATAATCAGGCATAGCCCCGCCGCTCACATATCTCAGGGACTGCGGGGCGGGGCTGTCCTGTCTTCTCTGTGCGTTCTCATCTGTGATGAGAACGCACAGAGCTTGTTAGTAGATGATGAAGTCAGTAGTATCTGACTTCACTCAGCTACTGACAAGCTCTGTATGTTTTCTTCATTTGGCGTTAATCTCATCAGTGTTAGTCTTAAATATGATTCTTGTCATTAATAATCATAATAGGAGTTTGACTGATAATATTACTATTAGTATGAATACTGTTAATAGAAAAAGATAGTGTTTCCGGCATTCGCCTAATCCACATGGATTGCTTATTAAGCCTGCTCGGGCATTGATATGCCCTTTTCCTATCATATCCTGCAAGGATACCCAAGGCGTTAGCTCCGCAGAGCCACACGGAGCGAGTTTTCACTGGGTATATAGCTTCATGCGCACTCCCCCTTTCATATCTTCAATATGAAACTCGACACGGGCGCAATTATACTTATGCTCGATATCAAGAATCATATTAGCTACGCGTCCAGCATGTCCCTTTAAACGCTTCATCGCTTTATGCCAGTTTATAGACCCGATAGTTTTTCGGTCGCATACTTCCTGAAAGTTTTCCAGTCGGTTAAACTCTAATGCAAGGTTGATGAAGGCGGTGTCAGTCAGCTCAATATAAGGCTTATGGTACTCGTTAGTAGCGTCCTGATTGTCCCTCACAGAAGTCTTGACCGTCATGTGCCAATCAGTTCCGTCAAAAACAAACATCGGTGTTTTGCATCGAGTATCCCTAGGGATTCTTCCTTTTTCTGAAAGCCTGACTTCGCCCAAATCATGTACAAAAACCCCGCTTTCGGTTAAACGTATATCTCGAGGGAATATGAAAAAAGATAGCTTGGTTTTTCCTAGCCCCTTGCGATCATACGAACACTTCGGCATGAAAATATATTTTCCTTTTTCAAAAAACCATACATCACGGTAAGCCTTGCGTATAGCTCCGTCACAAACTGAGGGAGGGCAGGTGCTATAAATACTACGAAACATCTGATTACTACGATACTGAGCTATAAGCTCATCTTCAGACATAATATCTAATTCACTCTCCCACGCCAGCACTTGCTTACTTGCCGCGTCACGATAGCATTGCATCAGATAGTTTAGCGCATGGTCGTAGAAGTCACGCGAGTATTCCCCCCACAAATGCATCTTAATGAGTTGCCCCGGTGTAGGATTGAGTTTAATTTTTATTGTTCTGAATTTGCTCACGGAAACCACTCCTATCCCTTGGAAAGCGGGACATCGTCAAACGGCATGTAGTAATCATCTCTCTTATAGAAAACCCCACCGTGTTCTTCAACCGGTGTTAAGTCCATTATTGCGAAACTGCCATATGTCGGAATCATTACTAACCTCTTCCTCTGTGACTATATTTAGTCTTTATCGAATCGTGTGCAGGGAATCACGGCATAAGTAACACTTGCGCCTAGTTCCCCTTTCAACATGATATAAGTGTTACATAAGAACATCCCAAGATAATCGCTTCTCTCAAATGCTTTTAAAAGTCTGTGGAGCGGCTGTGCTTCAATTGCGATTTCTAGCTTTAGCTTTTCAGGATTATGGGTTTCGCTTACAGTGTTTAGACATATAGGTGGGTATCTATACCGCCTGCTGTCTTCTTCGTGAAGAATGAAACAGAGTACTCGCCCGCCTTCTTCAAAATGAAATACCAGTTTCTCTTTTGACAAACGCATACTACACGAGTAGCTTGCAATGCGCCTTAGTAAACCCATATCAATCATAGTAAAGTTGTATTCATGTACGGAGCGTAGTATTTTCTGAATTTCATTTAAATAGTCTGACCCCTCATTATTGTAAAGAGGGCTACTCATTTCAAAACTATCTGATACGACCTTAATCCGTTGCGCTGAAGAAAGACGAATCTCGATTTTCTCCCTACTATCAACAGGAACTAGTGCCGAAAGAATGTTTATGAATGAGGTACCAACTTTACAGTTTGGAATTCTTGTGTCGTCAGGGAATGAATGAATAAGAAAAGAGTTGCCGGGAAGAACCGTTATCGCGGTATTACCGTAAAACTGAACACGGTTAGCTCTCGGTAGTTTTTCGTTTTTTGACTTTTTTTCTGCAACCTGCGAAATCGAATACGCAACAGGACGGATAGTGTTTGCGTCTACATAACAGCTATGGTCGTAAGGATTATTGTCATCAAAGATTTCGGCTCCTTTTTCTTCACTCAGTATTACACTTTTCATAGTCACATAAATGCGAAACAAGTAAGTAAGGCGACGACTTTCCTGTTTTGATATTACAAAGCCATCATCTTCGCAGGAAAAGACATATGCCTTTAAATCGTTTTTAAAGAAGCACAGATAATCTGTCGTCATGTTGCTACTGGATGCGGGTGCTTTGATGGTTATGTAATTTATTCGATTGCTTAATTTGATAAAAACTACATCATTTGCAAATTTTAATGCAAAGAAGTTATAGACAGTAGTGGGCGGAATCGGCTTATCTTTTTCAAGCAAGTTGATAGAATAAGATGCTTTCATTTTTGATTGCTTTTTTGATGATGATGGTGATAATGATGTATAGAGATCATTACCTAAAACCATGTCACCAATGTTTATTCCCCTTAGCATTTCTGATTTTGGAATTACTGCATACGGGCCTTTTGGAATGTGCGCATATGCTTTCTGGTCTTCGGTATTCTCTAGCGCCTGTATTAATGAGGAGCTATCTTGGTCAGAAGAATCGGGTGCAACAGCGTCCTTGAGTTCAAGAAGATCATCAAAATCAAAATCGCCATGCTCGTTCCCGAGCGTGGAGGATATTTCTGGTTTATCCTCCTCCTCAAAGAAAACGCTAAGATCCCCTACAGGCGTTAATTCTGTATTTAGTTCCTTTTCCTCATACTCCACAACTCATACCCCCATTTGTTTTCGCTCTGCTATTAAAAAAACTCGTATCTCAGTTGACTCTTGAGATTGTTGTTAGTGATTTCAATTTCGTCACCAAGTAGCAGAATGACTGGCAAGACACTGTTCCTTAAAAAGGCTACTATGTAATCCTCTATACCATCTGTTAAATTTTCAAAGAATAAAACAATCACGCCGCCGGGAACACTTAGAATTCCATCGTACCCATCCATTGCGCTTGCCATGTCCACGATTGAGTTAATAACCAGTATGTCGGCATATTCCCGTGAGCCATAGTATTCAAAGAACATCATCGAAGGCAGATTCTTGAAAATGCATGGAGAAAATCTCGCAGGATCGGACAATACTTCTGAAATCTTGCGCTCAATTTCGGCTTCCGCTTGCTCACTTTCGCTCAGCGCTTGCCTTTCTGATAGACTTGCAAGACCGTGTTTTACCTTCCACATCAGGCTGTTGTAATCATACACCCTATATTTATTATTCGCCTTTTTGAAAGTGACAGGATCGTATATACCTCGTATGACACGGAGAAACCCATTGTCTTCCAGAATTCTAATAGCTTTCTCAATAGTTTTTACCGACAAATCAAGCCCATCAGCAATCGTGTTCATTGCCACCCGCGCATATCCCACATCTCGATCAGTACATTGTTTAATAAAGGCAAATACAGCAAAGAGTATATTAGAACCAACCAAATCCTGTACATAGAATAATTCCTCATTTACGCATTTAATCTCTGTAGCAGGGCCAGATATTATCAAGACTGTTATGGTCATGTAATCGTTTATGCCAGCGTTTTCAATATTATTGCCAACTGAAATGATTTTCTTGTCAATTAGAGTCTGCAACTGTACCCTCATCTGCTTTCGCCAATACTGCTCACTGCGTTCTAATCTCTTTAACAAGAGGCTTGGTGTAGTAACCACCTCATTGCGCCAATTTTTTTGCAAGAGAAGTTCCACGTAGAGCCGGAACACATTAACACCGCCTAAAGAGCCAATGTTACGGATAATACTGTTTGATATGAGAACGAAGCGTTCGTTATGGCTTGTTGAGGTTTCCAAAATATCACCTTAATAGAATCTTATATAGTATTTTATTATCCAAAGTTCTGTATAATAGAAGCATTATTTTCTTATATATTATCTGAACTAATAATATCAAAAACTTTCTCTCGTGTCAATATTATATTTATGAATAATTTGTGAATTATTGCTTATTCAGGTCTAGTCCGCGATGGGCTGCGTCCTACGTCCAACAAATGTCCAACACTTCAACAGGTAACGCGCTTTAGCACATATTCATTGTGCCACAAGGATTTTGCAATTGTATCGAGGAAAACCATTGAAATAGCAGGCTTTTCCGAGTGATGTGGTAAAGTTGCCTAATCTCGCATAATCTTACTTAATGTTACTAAGAACAACCTCATAACCCAAAGGTCGGGGGTTCAAATCCCCCTCCCGCAACCAAGAGGAAACCCTGTAGCTGTAAGGGCTGCGGGGTTTCATCTTTTCTTGGAAGTATGGCACTAACAGCCATTTTACCCTTTACAGTTTTTGCAAGCCTTTTGATGCTCTTAATAAAAGTTTCCATACAAGAGTTTGAAGGAAGGAATTAACAACATGCCAAAACTAGCGCATACGAAATAAAAGAATAGGGGTACAGAACGATGATAAAGTTACTGAGGGCAATTTTCAGCAAATCTTTCGCTTGCGAGTATAATATCAGATTAAGGGCTATAGCTTATGGTTCGCGCTATGAAGCAAATAAGGCAAAATAGTGTTCCGGTTTCCAGCCGTCATCTATTAGTCTCAATAAAATCTTCGATGTGTTGACGGCATCGTCATATGCGGTATGCCAGTACCCGTCTGTGGCGATGCTCAGTTCCTCAGCTGCTTTTTTCAGACCGGTGGTGTTTTTGACGCTTTTCATCAGTTTGTATGCTGCCGCTAAATCCAAGCAATCCTCCTGCAAAACAGGGTTCGGAAGGGCGTGGCGTTCGCATCCTTGCGCAAGGACGCCGTAATCGTCATCGCCCCATGAAACAAAATGTGTTTTGCCGGGAACATACAGGTTCTTGATGCTATCCAGCATTTCCCTGAAATCAATAGCGGCTTCCATGTCGGCCTTGGTAATCATGCAGAACTCCATGCTTTCAACCGCTTGCTTCGGGAAAAAACGCGGCTTGACAAAGTTTTCTATATGCCCGGTTGCTTCTTTTGTGCCGAAGTCAATCTTCACCGCGCCTATTTCAATGATCTCCGGAAAAAAGGCCCGGGGCTTGCCCGTTGGTTTAGTATATTGCGTAAATTCGAAATCGACAACAAAATAGTCCTTACTCATGCCTTCCCATATCTCCTATCCATTCTAGTGCTGCGTATACGAAATAACTGGACTTAAATGCCGAGGATTTTTGCCGTCAGGTGGTGCGGAAAATCCGCCGGAATGCTAG
>Ga0099364_10010103_pt1 | contig 13019 bp, 11 predicted proteins | sample TergutTh196P3_FD_73070 | JGI IMG/M metagenome (GOLD analysis project Ga0099364, IMG submission 73070) | Microcerotermes parvus P3 segment gut microbial communities from Pointe-Noire, Republic of the Congo - Th196 P3 | ecosystem: Host-associated > Arthropoda: Insects > Digestive system > Gut ...
GCGAGTTCCGCGCCGCTGATGTTGTAATAGCTTCTTCCGCCGCCGAGTTGCGCCATATTCGCGATTTCCCGCGCGTTCATGTCGGCGCCAATGCCGATCGTAGACAGAGTGATGTCCCCGAGGTTTCGTATTAACTCGTTATACCCGCTGTCGTAGGGCAACCCGTCGGTTATGAACATGATATGTTTGACCGTCGCGCCGTCAAAGGCTTTCATCTCGCGGCTCGCGAAATTTATCGCGTCATAATACATGGTGCCCGTATACCACCATATGTCCCAGATTTTTTCGATTATATCTTTCTTTTGAGTTACGGGCGTCAGCGGAACCAAAAGCTCGGCGGTCGAATTAAAAGTAACTATGCCGACAAAGTCCGATTCCTTTAAAGCGTTCACGCAAATTTCCGCCGCTTCCATCGCGTATTGCAGCCTTGTTTTCGCGCCGGCCGGGACGTATTGGTTCCATCCTCCACGACCGCCACGCCCGCCGCCTGCGCCGTCGTATTGGTTCATGCTTGAGGAAGTATCCAATACAATCAACAGCGCCATGGGTGGAATATCAGCTTCACTATGCACCGGGAGCATTTCATTAAACAGCGTACCCCGCATGTCGCGAAACCGATAAGCTCTGTCGCCCCCCGCGGTAAGAAGCCCGCCGCCGAGATCGCTTACATAAGACGACAATATCGCGTCAAAACCCTCAGGCATTGCCGAATTCGCCGTGTTTAAAAGGATTACCTCGTCGTACGCGCGCAAATAGTCGAGCGTCGTCGGAGCGTCGTCAATATTCAGCCAATCGACGTCCGTTTCGTTTTCCAATAAATCCGGCAGGTTTTTCGTTTCGTATCCCGTTCCGTCAAGGACAAGGACTTTCGGCGTTTCAAGATTTACATATGAATACCAGACGTTGTTTTGCGGAATCGCGTCGCCGTCCAGGTGGATTTCCGCGCGTATTTCATGAAAACCCTTCGTATTTATCGTATGCGGGAACGCAAACGGCGTATTCACGCCGACGCCGAGCGCGACGGTTCTTTCGCCAATAAGCCGCGAATTGTCATACAGCCTCAAAATTGCCGATCCGGACGAGGCGCTTTGCGCCGCAACGTTGATTAAAAACCTGTCGCCGGCAATGACCGTTTCCGGCAAATCCACGGAAACAAGCTGTACCTCTTTTTCATATTTAAACGGTGGAATAAACGCGACGTCTACGCTGCTTCCCGCCTCGGCGGCGGCTCTCGCCGCGGCTACGGCGTTGCCGTCGGTTTCAAGTCCGTCGGTTATAAGGATGATCCTGCCGCCTTTTTTATCTTCCAATAATCCCTGCGCGAAATAAATCGCCTGCCCGATGTCCGTAGCGCTTTTGTCGGGCATTGAATCTTTATCCAGGCTTAGATATTTGACAAAAGCCGCCATGTCGTCCGTTCCCGATGATTCCGCCACGTAATGCCGACCGTTGGCAAAAACGGCGATACGGATGTTATGCCCGTTCCCGTTCGCCTCAAAAACAGATTTGACGAAATCATTCACCCTGTCGGCGTTATTCGCCATGCTGTCCGAAACATCGACCAGTAAAATCATGTCGGGCTTGTCGAAATGCTCGGTCCTGTGAAAATTAAGCCCTGACATGAGCAGTACGCACAGGCACAGTATGACCGAATGGACGATAAGCGAGACCGCGCGGCTTTTTGTCCGGGAATGCCTCGGCAGGCTGATATAGGGCCAAAGCGCAAGGGCGAGCATTGGAATTACCAGCAGCAGAAGCAACGGTCTTTCAAATGAAATACTAATAATGTTCATGATATTGCAGCTGCCATTCCATTAAAATAAAAAACAGAGAAACGCGCTTAATTTCCTTCTCTTGCCAATTTTATATAATACTCGGATCCACGGATAAATCCATACTCATTGTTTGTTATTTGTTTGCCTGTAATCTTGCGAAATTCCTGCAAACTTTCGGCAAAATATTCATTTAACTGCGCTGTTGTCATGTTTTTAGTCTCCTGGCTTTTTTGATCTTTAATTTTCCATACTTCCTGTAATGTCATATCATTCGTCTCTTTCCTGAATTAACGTAATTGCTGAAACAATATCTATATTTCCATATCCTCGCAGGTTTGATATTGCCCGTGCGCCTTTTATTGTTTTGATATTTACCAGATGCTTAAAATTGAATGATACCAGACAATCACAACCATTAGAGATTGCGCACGCGATATGGAGACAATCATTATAATTATTATCGGATAAAACGCCGTTTTGGACAATCGATTTTGCTGTTGCGCGCACTTCCTCAGTAATATCTATGATGTTAAATTCAATTTGTTTTAAATAACCCAAAAGAATATCACGCTTTTCAGTATTACTATTCGCCATCAATTCATCTATTACAACAGGCGAAATACTGGCTTCATATTTACCGCGCTTTATAAACTCCCAAAGTTGATGCATTTCGTTCATTTCCCTGGGACTTGATTTCTCATCAAGGTAGCCGATTGCGCTTGTATCAAGATAAAGTTTTAATTTTTTCACTAATCTCTCTCAATATTAGGATATGTTTCTTCATTTAAACACTTTTGTCATCTCAACAGGGTTTCCAGGACATCCGCCCGATCCTGCGTGAACGGCGGATGTGTCGATTACCATAGCCCTTGTTCGTTATAACCCAATATTTCGTCATCACTCCGGGTGTCAACCGGCGTACGCGGCGGTATGGCATCGACCTCCTTTGCCAGCGAGTCAAGCCGCTCGCGCAACGGCGCTTTTCCCGTAGTCGTTCTACGCAGGCTTGCCCAGGACAGCAGACTTTCGCGCAAAACATTGTCTACGGATACGCCTTCGTCAAAAGCTATTTGCCTTGCCAGACTTTCCACATGCGAATCTTCGATGACAATAGCCATAATTATTTCCTCACATTAATACCTAATAATGTTCACGATATTGCAGCCACCATTCCACCAGAATAAAAATCGATAAAGCCGCCGCGAAATAAAAGAACAGATCGCGCAGATTGTCCGTGTTCTTCCCGTCATGCGCGGACACGGGGAGGACGCTCCCCGCCGCGGCAGCCATGTATGGAAGCTTCTCTCCCGCCAGGTTAAAAATACTTTCGCTTTCAGGTACTCGCACAAAAAATCTGTCGATTGTCGCGTTGCTCAATTCAAAAAACTGCATCGCGGTATAAACGCCGGGATATTTGGCGGGAATTATGACGGGGAAAATATCATATCTGGTTGATTTTTTCGTATCGTTAATTACCATCGTCCGCGACGAAGGCTTTACGTTTACATGAATGTTTTCGCCCGCGTTGAAAACGGCGCGTTCTACCGTCGGAGGTATCGAATAAACGCCGAGGTTATTAAGCAAAACGGGAAATTCGATCAACAGCGGCAGGTTTGAGTGGTGAATGTCAAGCGCGAGAACCGTTATTTTGACGCCGTTTTTGTTTTTCGTCAAAAGGATCGGGTCGTTGCCGCCGAGCATGTGCGTTTCGTAGCCGTCGTATTCCGATATCCTGGTGTATCTCGTAACTTCTATGTTCTGCGGAATTATCGAAGCCATTATGATCTTTTCGGCTTCGGATAAAGTATTTGACGCAGAGAGTATCCTGGAGTCATAAACTGCGCCGTATACGGCAAAATCCGCGCCGTCCGGCGCATCGTCGGGATTAAACAGCCACACCGCGCCGTCTTCAGGCAGTTTCGCGGGCACATATCCGTCGAAAATATAAAGGTCGTAACCGGATGATTTGTAGTCGCGCAGTCTTGCGGGCGTGTCAATCCTGCTGTTTGAAACGGCGTTGAGAGCCGCTCTGAAAAAGGCGGGCGTATCGCTGATCAGTTGTATCCTGAAAGGTTCCCTGTCGCCGCCGTATAAATAAAAACCGTTGTCGTAAGGAAAGGAGTCTTCGGCGGAGATCGAAACGTCGGCGTAACCGTATCTGATTATTTTTTCCTCGCTCCAGATGAGCGTAACCGGCTCGCCGTCCGCGAATTTCGCGGTTTTCACGCTTCGCGCTCTGCCGTCCACGTTAAGCGCGACGCTTAACTCGGCGTCTTTTCCGTAACTTGCGACCGTCGCCGAAAAAACCTGGTAGCCGCCTTCAAGTTTGACGCTGAAATCAAGTATCGCGGCGTTCCATTCGCCTTCCGACATGTTTTTTACGGTAACGCTTCCTGCTTCCGGGTAAACGATGTCCGTATATAGAACAACTTCCGCGCCGGGGTTTTCTTCAAATACCTCCGCCGCAAGCGTCAGCGCTCCCGCGACGTCGCCCGATCCGTATCCGCACTCAATGTCCGACAACACCTGTTTTACATAAGCGGCGGAATCAGTCCTGCGCGCTGCGTACGACGCCTCACCGGAAGCAAGAATTATCGTTACCTTGTCCTTAGGGGTAACAATGCCCGTCAGCCGCAGAATGTCGGCGACCGCCCGGTCGAACCTCGTCTCGCCGTTTATTTCGGCAAGCATCGACGCTGAAGCGTCTAAAATAATGATCTTTTCGCCCGCCTCGACCGGGGCGTCCATGTGCGGTCGGGCGAGCATGGCGGCGATGATTGCGAGTATCAGAACCTGTAAAAAGAAAAGAAGAGAATTGCGCCAGTCTATCGGCGGCCTCTTTTTCATGTATTTAAGGCTGCGCTTCCAGATAAACGTGCTTGAAACAGACCTGTCGCGGTATTTTGGCTTAAACAGGTAGATAATGATAAGGGCGACTATTCCCAGAAGCCCGTAAAAACCCAAAGGGGCGAGGAAATTCATTTGATCGTACCCGTTATGAAAATTTTTTCAAAAAACAGCTTTTCAATAGGCTCGCCCGACGAAGCCGAAATGAAAAAAACGCCGCGCGAGGTGCAGAAACTCTTTATTTCTTCAGTGTAATCTTCGAGAGCCTTCATGTAAGCCTTATACGCGGCGCGCGTTATCCGCATTTTCAATATTCGCCCGTCAAGCTCGGTTTCCGCTTCAGTATCTAAAAGCCGTACCTTGCCGTTGTATAAAGGGTTGATATCTTCAGGTGAAAGAATCTGTATCAGCATTACCTGTCTTTTCCGGTAAAGAAGGTAGTCTACCGCTTTTTTCCAGTCGTTCTCGGTAAGGAAATCGGAAATTATTACGGTCAGACCGTCGTTTGAACCCAAATTCCGGCAGCTCGTCACAGCTTCGGTTATATCGGCGCAATCGCGAAATTCAAGTCCTTCAAATCCGCCCGCAGCCTGAAAAAACGTCTCCTTTCCGGTGACGATGCCGCAAAGATCGTCGGCAAATCCGCCGTAAATGAGCTTTATCGAGGTTTTATCCATGTTTTTAACGGATAAAAAGCCTATCCCCGCCGCCGCACGCATAGCGTAAACGGCCTTGCGCCGGTCGGGTTTCGTCATTGAGGCGGAACAATCCAGAAAAATCTGATTGAACATCTGGCGCTCATCGACAAACAGCTTGATGAAGTGTTTCTCGAAACGACCGTATAAATTCCAATCGATACGGCGAAGGTCGTCGCCGAACGTATATTCGCGAAAATCGGCGAATTCCACCGTGTTGCCGTATTTGTTCACGCGGTGGCGACCGCCGAACCAACCCTCCATCGACGCCTGCATATAAAGACCGACCGTTTCAAGCTTATTGATAAAATCGCCTGATACGACTTTTTCATCATTAAAATCGCCGCGTTGCGCGCGACCGCCCAGCCTGTATATTTCACGGGGCTGCCTGGCGAGGAAGCGCAGAATTCTTTTCATAATAAAAATTACAAACCTTGAGGTTATTGCAAAACCTTCGGTTTTGCCTGGGTGCGCGGGCATCCTGCCCGCATTTTTCAAAGATTTGCGGGCGAGACGCCCGCGCACCCAGGGGTTTTGCAATTACAAACCTTGTCGGATTGATTCCTTTTTGTTTAATTCCCCGATTATTTCGGTAATTATGTCGTCGGGGGTGACGCGATCAGTTACCGCCTCGAAATTGATTTTGACCCTGTGGCGCAGAACAGGATAAGCAAGAGCCTGAAGATCGCCGAAAGAAACATTGTAGCGCCCGTTAATAAGCGCGCGCACCTTCGCGCCGGAAATCATCGCCTGCGCGGCGCGGGGGCTGGCGCCCATACGAGCGTATTTCGCCGCCGCCGCCGACTTCATTTCACCGTTCGGATGAGTAGCCATGACCAGCTTCAGCGCGTATTGCATAACGTCTCCGGCGACGAGAATGCCCTTTGCCGTTCGGCGCATTTCAAAAAGTTGTTCGGCGTTGCACGCGGCGTCGGATATTTCGTCCATCGTTGTCTGGGTCATATCGACGATCTCGCCAAGTTCGTCAATCGTAGGGTATGTCATTACGACCTTGAACATAAAACGGTCTATCTGCGCTTCCGGGAGCGCGTATGTGCCGTCCTGCTCTATCGGGTTCTGCGTCGCGAGCACGAAATAAGGTTCTTCGAGCCTGCGTGTTACGCCCATAACCGTAACGGAGTGTTCCTGCATCGCTTCCAGCAGCGCGCTCTGCGTTTTCGGCGTCGCTCGGTTTATTTCGTCGGCAAGAACAATATTGCTGAAAATCGGGCCCGGCTGGAACTGGAATACCGAGCTTCCGCTTTCATCCTTTACTATGATGTTCGTGCCGGTAACGTCGGCCGGCATAAGGTCGGGCGTGAACTGTATACGAGAAAACGGCAGGTTGAACACGCGCCCCAAAGAACGTACAAGGCGCGTTTTACCGATGCCGGGAACGCCTTCAAGCAGAACGTTTCCGCCGGCTATCATAGCGATAACCGAAAATTCGAGGACTTCTTTCTGTCCGACGATATCACGCGCGATCTGGGTTAAAATTCCGTCGCACTGCTCGTGAAAGTTTTTAAGATTTTCTTCGGTGATATTGTTGTTATTGCTCATTAGACGCTCTCTTTTTTCAACTGAGACGCAAGTCATTGCGCCTCTACTGACCAATGGGGGCGCGCACACAGGCGCGCCCCTACCTTATGATTTCAAAATATCTTTGCACTTTCGGGCGCAATTCATCCGGAAGCGCTCCGTCTATCATTTGCCGCTTCGCGCCTTCATAGTATTCATCAAAAACGTCGAGATACGGAGTATTCCCGTCGATTACAGGCTCGCTGTCCCTTATATATCTGTCGATTCCTGTTGACGGGTTATTGTCCGCCAGGGATGCTTCGAAGTCAGAGTCACCATCGCTGCCGGCACTTCCGCCGCTGCGCACCTTGCCTGTATTACGTCCGCTACCATTGCTGCCTTCACCCTCACCTTCTCCTTCGCCGTCGCCTTCTCCTTCGCCGTCGCCTTCACCCTCGCCTTCACCTTCACCGTCTCCTTCGCCTGAAGCCGGCATACCGGGAATCTCGCCCTGGGCGAGCATTTCAATCGCCTCGTTCATAATGCCTTCAAGCTGCTCCATCAATTCACTGATATTTCCCTGCTCCGACAACGCTTCCGGTATGCCTTCGGCAGCCGCGCTAACAGCCTCGCCCATGGCTTCGTCGGCGCCCTCGCCGTCGCCTTCCTCCGCAAGCCCCGCGGCTTCTCTTATGTCGTCGGCCAATTGCTGAAGCGCGTCGGCAAGCGCTCCTTCAGGGTTGCCCGCGTCTTCAAGCGCGTTTTCTATGTCGTCGGCCGTCTGATTGAGCGCGTCTGACTTTTCCTGATCAGCCAATTGCTGAACATTTTCGCGCATGTTTTCAAACGCGTTTTCAATCTGCTCTGTTTCGCCGCTTTCTATCGCCTCGCCGAGTTCCCGCGTCGAATCGTATTGCTGCAAAGCCTCGCCGATTCGCTGTTGGATTAGCGCGTCCTCGAGTCGTTTTCTGATTTCATTCGAGGTTTCAAGAATTTTCATTATTCTATCAAGCGTGGAGTCGTTTTCATTAAAACTCTGTTCGAGTTTATCGACCAGTTCGTTGAGTTCTCTCTTTAATTCCTCGTTAACCTCCGCCTCGTCAATTGTTTCGCGCAAGTCCGCGAGCATCTGCTCAATTATCGACAATTCCTCGCCGAGGTTTCCTACGGATTCATTCGCAGCCTCCGGTTTTACCGGCGGAAGCGACATCATGTATATCGAAACCACCGCTGTGATAATAAGCGCGACGGCGTATTTTACGGGGATTTTTATTTTCAGTTGTTTCGGCGATGTTCCCTTCAGCATTTTTTTCGCGTTTTCGCGTTGTTTAACGGCCATGAACGTGTTTTCGCCGTTACGCTCAAGCATCGTTACGACGCGTTCCTCCAGCCCGAGTCGGTCAATGCGCGAGGCGGTGCGTTTCGCGGAAGGGCGCAGCTTTTTTATATATATGAATATAGCCGAAAAAATGAAGGCTGCCATGCCTGTCATCATCGCAAGAAACGCCCCGTCAAATCTGGCGAAACGGGAAACGCATACTATTACGAGGCTAACCGCAAAACCGGCGATCAAGCAATAAATCAGCGTTTTAATGACCGCTTCCGCAATCAGCTTTTTATGATATTTTTCAAAAAGCTTTTTTACCTGGATTTTATTTTCATCCATCTGTTTACACCAATTCGCCCCGGATTTTACGTCCCCCGAAGCCGGGTCGATTGAAATTGACGGTTATGCGGGTATTGGCGACTAAAGAAACCTTTGTGCCGGCTTGCGGTTTAAGCGACCCGGAATGAAAAGTTCCGGCGGACAGGCGTCCGGCAATCGCCGGAACCGGCAAAACCGTCATAAACCTTGTTCGTTTCATAACGCGCATCTCCCGTATTGGAATTACTCATCATATCCGGAGTTCCACGATGACAACATTGTAATCCTCAAAAGCGACGAAAAGCACGTTTTTTTTTATGTAAACCGTAAATACGGCAATATATACGGACGCATGGGTATTTGTTTCAAATGAGGTAATTGCAAAGCCCCCGGTTTTGCCGGGACCGCCCGCGTTCCCAGGGGTTTTGCAATTACCTCAAATTTTCCGGAATTGGCGCATCAAGGTTTGCAACAGTTTTCTCTCTCTTTGGAAAATCAGCTTCCGACGTATCGGGCGTACATGGATTTGGCAATCGTCACGTCGTATGTTCCCTGGACGATGGCGCGACCGTCCGAAAATACCGTTATCTGATACCCGTCAATGTCCGCACGCAACAAAAAGCGGTTCTGCTCGACGACGCCGAGAGGAGACAAACGCCCGGCAAGATCGTCAAAGTCTATTTTTGTCTGAAACGCCGGGCGTATCTGTACCGAATTTCTGCCGCAAAGCGCAACTGCTTCCGCACCGAGCGTACCATCAAGGTAAGGATATTCATGACGCCCGCAGCAGGCGCAATCGGCGAAAGGTTTTGGCATATCTATGGCGTCATAGCGGTTTTCCCACATGTCTATCGTCGTAATCTTCCTGCGTACGCGGTCGCGGGCGCCCGAAAGGAGTTTCATGGCTTCGGCGACCTGTATGGAGACTATTGCCCCGACAATGGGTCCGATGACTCCCGCAGTATCGCAGGAAGGAGAAACTCCGGGAGGCGGCGCCGATTCGAATACGCAGCGCAGGCAGGCGCTTTCTCCCGGTATGATCGGAAACGTCAATCCATACGATCCCACACACGCGCCGTAAACCCAGGGAATGTTGTTTTTGACGGCATATTCGTTTATTAGAAAGCGGACGTCAAAATTATCGGAAGCGTCCATAATCAGGTCAAAGCCGCCCAGCAGGCGGTCAACTGTTGACGCGTTTACTTCGTCGACGATTCCTTCCACGTTTATAAGCGAGTTGACGGCGCGAAGCTTTTTCTCCGCCGCTGCGGCTTTGGGAAGCACATTCCGCACATCCTCTTCATCGAACAGAATCTGCCGCTGCAGGTTGCTTTCTTCGACAAAATCACGGTCTATTATACGCAGAGTTCCGATGCCCGCGCGCGCGAGCAGCGACGTTTGCAACGCGCCGAGCGCGCCGCAGCCGACAACGACAACCCGCGAATTTATGATGCGCGCCTGCCCTTGTTCGCCGAGACCGCTGAAAAGAACCTGCCGCGAATAGCGCTGCGGCACAGGGCGTTTATTTTCCTGTTTCATAATAATTAAATTCCACGCAGCATATGAAAAATATGTCCGAGTTCGGGCAGAATAATTGATTTCATCGCCAATTCACAGGCGCGCGGGCTGCCGGGAAGGCAGAAAATTATTTTATCGCCTATCGACCCCGCGATTGCCCTGGAAAGCACGGACGCGCTTTTAACCTGCGCAAAACTGAGCTGCGTAAAAAGCGCGTTGAATCCGATAAGTTCCTTTTCGATCAGGTCGCGCACCGCTTCGATAGTCACATCCGTCGGCGAAAGACCGGTGCCTCCGGTGGTTATTATCACATCGACGCAGTTGTCTTTGGATAGTCTGCGCACGGCGGCGCGAAGACGCTTTTTGCCGTCCGGCAGTAATTGCCGCGCGACAACCGTGTTGCCATGTTTTTCCAGAAGTTCCTGGATGACGTCTCCTGATTTATCCGGAGCCGGGTCTCTGTCTTTTGCCCTGGACGTGGATAAGGTAATGACTGCGGCGTTAAACGACTCTGCCGCGTGTTTTTTATGCTCAACTGAGGGGCTTGCAGGTTTTTTTTCGTCCATAAAACATTCCCTTGGTCAGCGGCGTATGCGGTTGGCGGTAAGTGGTAAATATTTGTTATAGATAAGAGTACCTCTCCGCTTTCTCCGACATATGTGCCGCGTTAATATTCATTCGGGATCCAAACGATAAATTCATTTTGAAACCTGAATTATTTTATTATTTTAGCAAAACAGCCGATTGTATTAAAGACATGGAAACGTGGGAGATGATTATGAGACAGGTGAAAAAGAAAACCGGAGAGGAAATTGCACCCCCCCTGGAAGCGCGTGCGTCTCGCCCGCAAACTCTTGAAAAACGCGGGCTGAAGGTCCCCGTTCCCGGTAAGGTTCCGAAAGGTTTTGCAATTTCCTCCGGATTCACTGCGGCGGCGATTTTACTGCTGCTTTTTACCGCCTGCACCGGCGGCGGCGGCGGATACGGCAGCGGCGGACGGCTTCCGTTCACGACCGTTTCCATTTCACCGGAAAAGGCGACCGTCAAAGCGGGAGAATCTGTGACGCTGACGGTAACGGTCAGTCCGCTGAACACGGAGTTTACGGTATCAGCGTCGGGTTACGTCACAACAAACGGCAACCGGATTGTCTATACACCGCCGGCGGTCGCGCGTACTTATCCACTCACCGTTACGGCCGGACCAGCGCGCGTGACGGCGGAAATTACGGTATTGGAAATAAACGACGTCGATATTCCGGATGACTCCGTATCCAACGAGGTGAACGGGATTAACGACAACGGACGGATTTTGGTGGAAATCATCGACCCCCAGGGACACAGAACGGCTTATCTGGCGGATAGAAACGGCGGCAACCGCACCCCTGTCTCGCCTCCCGGCGGAGGAGATGTTTATGTTTTTGGAATCAATAATTCCAACAACGTTTTAGGACGTTCCGGCAACGGCTATTTTTTGATGAGAACAAGGGCGGGGAGGATAGAATACGTTACTCTCACGCTTGACGGTCATCCGGAGGCGGATTTTACCGGATTGAACAATGCCGGACAGTTGGTCGGATATTACATGGAACCTGACGGTTCCGTCACCGGTTTTATGAAAGAGACCGACGCCTCAGGGTGGATTTTTATAAGGCACCCGGACGTTAATTACGAGGGCTGCAGCGATGCCCGCAGCCAGCCATGCGGAACGTATATTACGGGAATCAACAATACAGGACTGATGGCCGGATACTACATAGGGTCGGACGGCATTCAGCATGGTTTCATACTTGACGACAACGGCTTTACGCCCATAGAGCATCCCAACCCGCGTCCCGGCAACCCGATAAACATCCACGTCGGAGGCATCAACGACAACGGCAAGGTGGTTGGGGCATTCTGGGGCGCCGACTTTTACGCAGAGGGTTTTATAGCGGACGGCAATGATTTTACTTCGATAAGCCATCCCGACGCGACGCCGGCGGAGAACGGCGGTTTTGGAACCTTTTTTACGGGAATCAACAATTCCAACCAGATAACCGGGTGGTACGACGACGGCTTTAAACAGGGCTTTTGGCTGAATAATCCATAGAAGTAATTGCAAAACCCCTGGAAGCGCGGGCATCCTGCCCGCATGTAGTTTCGAGTCAATAGTTACGAGTTATATAAATAAGCATTTCGCTTGTAACTCAAAACTTGTAACTCGTAACTCTTTATGCGGGCAGGATGCCCGCGCTCCCAGGGCTTGAATCGGGCGTTGAGGAAGAAGGGAACACCATGAGATATATGAAAAAGAAAAACGGAGTTGCGGCGGTTACCGGTTTAGAAATTTGCGCCAATGGAGAATACTCAATGCCGAATATGAAAGATCAATCAAAATATCACGCGACATCCAACCGTAGCGCGACCGGAATCAGGGCTTTTTCAAAACTCATGGCGGCGTTGCTGTACCTGTTCCTGGTTTTATGCGTAACACAAAGCCCGGCGCTGGCGCAGGATCCCCAGGTATTCGACCTCATAACCGGAACATGGAATGACGGTTATTTATGTAATGGTACTTTTTGTGATTTGACCCCCGCAACGGGCATATTGACCATCAAAAACGACGCTTACGCCATTGAAGTCATAAATTCGGTGGATGCTCCGGCTGCGCATTGGAGTATTGAAGTAGCGGGAAACGCTTTAATTACGCTCAAAAATGTGTCTATTTTGACTACGGGCAAGTCCCCGATAAAAATAAACAGCGGCGGCAACTTATTTCTGACTCTGGAAGGTGATAATACGCTCACGGCGGGTACTGACTACGCAGGCATAGAACTAGACGGCGGTACTCTTACGATAGAGGACAGCGACGGCAGCTTGATAGTAAAAGGCGGAGATAACGGCGGCGCGGGCATCGGCGGCGTCGTAGGCAGCGACGGCGGAACCATCAATATAACAGGCGGAAAAATTACGGCAACTGGCGGAAATAGCGGCGGCGCGGGTATAGGCGGCGGCGCGACCGGCGACGGCGGAACCATCACT
>Ga0099364_10010104_pt1 | contig 13016 bp, 12 predicted proteins | sample TergutTh196P3_FD_73070 | JGI IMG/M metagenome (GOLD analysis project Ga0099364, IMG submission 73070) | Microcerotermes parvus P3 segment gut microbial communities from Pointe-Noire, Republic of the Congo - Th196 P3 | ecosystem: Host-associated > Arthropoda: Insects > Digestive system > Gut ...
CACTGAGATGAGAGGGGAGCTAACGGCTAAAAAAGGTGGGGTTGGAAACGCAGTGGCCGCGCATTTGCGTTGGCATAGCGTAGGCAAAAAGAAAAGGTGTCACTCAATTTCTTAGAGTAACACCTTGATTTTATTTGGAGCTGGCGACAGGAATCGAACCTGCAACCCCCTGATTACAAATTAAACGTATTGCACTTTATCACTATATCCTCGATTATATCTATTTACTATTTTCAATTAGTTATGTTATATTGAGCTTGCCAGGTTTTCCCACGAATTGCTCTCCGGTGGGTACCAGGTGGGTACCGAAAATACTCCAAGAGCCTTGACGGCTCATATTGAGATATTGCTTTAAAGGTCGGCGCTGGGAGGCGTTCAGCCGAAATATTCATCTCAATAACCTGATTATTAATCGGGTGATTGACAATCGGGATGGGCATATCATGAAATTAACAAAAAGAAATATTGAAGCCATTACGATCACTGGCAAGCGTCAGCACTTCTTTGATGATGACCTGCCAGGCTTGGCCATTCGAGTAAGCGAAATCGGGAAGGTTTCGTTTTACTACACCTACCGCTACGCTAAAGGCCGGGCAGCGGTCAAGAAATGGGTGCATATCGGCGCTTATCCGGCTTGGACGCCGGAACAAGCCCGACAGAGGGTGAAGGAACTGGCTGCACAGGTCGTAACCGGCATTGACCCAGCCAAAGAGGTGCGGAAGTCCAAAAATATCACCACAGTCTCAGATATTGTGAAACTCTTTTTGGCGGAACACATCAAGCAGAAGCTTAAGCCCAAAAGCATTGAACTGTACGAAGGCGCGATCAGCAAGCATATCGTCCCGGCTATCGGAAAAATGCCGGTTGAAGATGTCAGCCACCGTGATGTGGCGAAACTTCACCATAGCATGAAAGAGCATCCTTATATGGCCAACCGGACGGCGGCGGTTATGTCAAAATTCTTCAATTGGTGCGAGATCAACGGCTACCGGACACGGGGAAGCAATCCGGTTGTCGGCCTGGAAAAATACAAAGAAGAAAAGAAACTCGAATTCTTGAAGGCCGATGAACTCTCCGCCATCGGGACATCTCTAACGGCTCTGGAAAAAGAAGGGCACGTATCATCTTTGGCGGCGGCGGCGCTGCGGCTTTTAATGTTGACCGGCATGAGGCTGATGGAGGTTTTGTCGCTAAAGTGGGATTACTTGGATTTAGGCGAAAAAAAGGCTGAACTGCCAGATACTAAAACTGGTTTCAAGGTGGTTCCTCTTTCGCTTCCAGCACTGGAAGTTTTACAAAAACTGCCTATAATAGATCAATATGTATTTCCATCTTCCGCTTCCGCCAGTGGACACCTGGAGGGCTTGCGGAAACCATGGAGCTTGCTTTCCGCCAAAGCCAAATTACAGGGGCGTTGGCGGGTTCATGATCTACGCCATGCTTTTGCCTCAATGATGGTCAACAGTGGGGCTTCACTGCCAGTAATCGGCAAGGTGCTGGGTCATGCCACGCCGAGCACCACCGCCAGATACGCACATCTGGAGAAAAACCCGGCCCACCAAGCCGCCGAAGACGCGGCGGCTAAAATTGCCGTAGTCTGGCAAACAGAAGATGGCCTCTAACTGCTAATAATAGCTTATAATCTAGGCTGGTGATATATGCTTATTTCTATAGGCAAAATAGGTACAGCTTTCAACCTGACACCAAATGAAATAAATGACTTGTGGCACTCTCCTTTATCAACCAGACCTGTCATAAAGCTGGACAGGCTGCTAATTGACCCGCAAGAGCGGGAAATCTACAAAGAATTCCCGATGTATGACTCAAATGACTGTGTCATCACTCTCAAAGCTGACCGCTATGCTGAGAGACTAGTCTGGCCAGGGCTTAGGGAACGGACGGTTGAATACGTTTTAGAACATTTGCTGGAAATGTATAGAGAAAGAGAATATGAAGAAGGTATACGGTTGGAATGGAATAATTTAGCCGCTCGTTGGCGACATGAACAATTCTATGGCCTGATATTCAGTCGGCTGAACGGGCATGTGGCGCAACTGCAAAAAGAAGTACATATGATGCTGAAATCGTCTTATGTCTATTTTTCTTGTGTCAACCGTGATGAAGTGGTTCAACTTATGCATAACTGCGCTTACCCTCTCCGGCAGGAAGTCAAGGGGCTGACCCGGGAACTGTATCAGGAAATTATTGAGTGCCTCCAGGCCACACCACCACAGGAAATAGAATGCGCCTCTGCGAAGCCTGATGAAGTTCCCTCGAAAATTTCGCCAGTTGAGAGCACAGTCAAGGAGCTGACCAGAGAACGACAGCAAGAAATCAACGAGTGCCTCCAGACCCCGCCACTGGACGAAGAGCACAGCTTAGCGGCAACGGCATATTATGAATCGCCCCCTGAAAACCCGCCCACTGTGCCTACCATTATTGAATCTAATCCCGACAGCGGTCAGCGGCGCCTCCCTGTTTCCCTCTTGCTCAATGTCATCAAGGCCGAAGCCGATATGTACGGCTTGGGCAAAAAGAACTATGTCACAAGCGACCGCGCCATCCGAAACTGGCTGAAAGGAACTACCAGGCGTCCCCTCGGCTTTTCGGCGGAAGTGTTGTTTAGCCAGGAATCCATTGCGGAGTTCGCTCAAAAGTATATTGCGTCCGTCGTAGCTGCCGGATCCTCTGAGTTGGCCGCCAATGCCAAAAAGGAAGTGGCCTTCAATCCGCAGCTTCATGGCATTAAACTGGAGACCCTTGAGGATGCCGAACTTATGATGGAGGCTTTGAAAGATGTGGCGGAGCGTCTTCCAGGCGAAAGTGGATTGGCGACAAAGAGAAGAATAAAGCGTTAAGTGGTCATTTTCGCCGCTTTGTTCCTTACATGTGGTTATTATCGCTGGCTTCGTTTTAGAATTAAGCCGTTCGGTTAGTCTTAACAGTTTAAAAGGCCGGAACCTGAAAAATAGGCGCTATCCAACAAAAAACCTGGCCGGAGAGGAGAGCCCTCATGCGAGCCTCACAACTACTGAAAAAATATTCTAATGAAATAAAATCGATAGCCCAGCGTTACGAACGGGAAGGCATTCACAATCTCAGAGTCTTCGGCTCGGTCGCCAAAGGGCTTGATACCGATAAAAGCGATGTTGATTTTCTGGTCGATACGGAGCCCGAAGTCACCTTGCTGACTATCGGAGGGATGTATTATGAACTGGAACAGCTCTTGGGCTCCAAGTTTGACTTAATTACCACGGGCAGCATCCCAGAGTCTTTGAAACTTCAAATACTTGAAGAAGCCAGACCGATATGAGCCGGCAAAATACTTATCGCCATCTTTTTAAAATAGAAGAGTCCGCTCGTATTATTATGAAATATATAGAAAATTCAAATTATGAGTCTTTTAAAGGCGACTTGAAAACCCAGGACGCGGTGATGATGAGGCTGGTCAGCATAGGAGAATTGGTCAATCGCCTGATTGATAATGACCCTGAATTCATCAATGATAACCAGCAAATACCCTGGAACATGATTCGGGGTATGCGAAACAAAATAGCCCACGACTACTTTGGCATCGACAGCCGGATGCTATTTGAGACGGCTCGAACGTCTATTCCGCAACTTGCTGAAATGATGAGTGAGTTAAAAAAATGAGGTTCCTCTAAAAAACTGCGCTGTCGCCTTTAAACCTTTTTCATCACGATTGTTCCGATAGCCATAAATGAGCCTCTTAGCGGTGGCTAAATCCGTCTGATAGCCCCTCTATAGGCGTTGCTTGGGAGCCTCTCAAGCGGAAAAAAACCGGAAACAAAACGGAAACGCCGACCTTTCTGACCTCGTTCCCTCCATATGTATTCTCATTAAATTCAATCGGTTGCCAGTGGCAGCCGCTTTTTTTATGTCTTCCGGCCGGAAAGCGGGGATATAGGTGAGGGCTTGTATAAGCCTGGGAACCTTAATGGGAGGAATTATATGGACGTAAAGACCTATATGAAGGAAACAGAGGCGGCGGACTATCTCAACTGCGCCACCATCACATTAGCTAAGGACAGGTGCGATCAAAAATTGGGGATACCCTTTTACAAACTGGGACGCTGTGTCCGCTACAAAAAAGACGATCTTGACGCCTGGATGGAAAGCCGCCGGGTCGATCCGCTGGAGGGGAAGGACGGGTTCTCCCCCATGAAAGGGAGGTCACAGTGAGAACACAAGCTGAGATCATCCAGGCCGCCGATCAATATCTGCGGCAGGCGGGCTTGTTCCCAAAGCAGATCATAGCCGATGGCCGCAAGCATCGTTGCCCGGTGGAAGGTAAGCCAAAAGGACAGGATGGCGAGTACTGTATCTATGCCGATGATCGCCCGAGGCTGGTCTGGAAGAACTACCGCACCGGGCAATACGGTACGGACAAATTGTTTTCCAGTGAGCCGGATGATTCATTTGACCGGGCGGAGTACATCTTGTCGAAGGCGGCGGCTGCCGCCAGCAATCACCCCTATCTGGCCCGGAAGGGTATCTCCTCCCCACCCGGCCTAAAAATGAGAAACGGAAAGCTGGTCGTCCCGGCCTATGATGCCGATGGCAGGTTGCGGAGCATCCAGTTCATCGACGGTGAGGGCAGCAAGCGTTTCCTCAAGGACGGGCAGGTGCGGGGAGCGTCTTTCGTCCTCAAGGGCGCCGTTAAAAGCGACACCGTTTATTTGGCCGAAGGCCTGGCCACTGGCGTCAGTATTTGGCTGGCTCTGGGCAGCCAAGTAGAAGTCAGGGTCTGCTTCAGCGCCGCCAACTTGATTCATGTGGCTTCATCTCTGAGCGGGAAGCCAGTCATTATCTGTGCCGACAACGACCGCTTTACCCCCGGCAATCCGGGATTGACCAAGGCACTCGAAGCCGCCAAGGCCGTCGGGGGCCGGGTCGTCTTGGCCACCTTTGACGACGACCAATCCGGCACCGACTTCAATGACGTTTTCCTGGCCTACGGTCTGGATGAGGTACGCCGCCAGTTGTCTGTCTTCTATGAGGTGGAAACGCCTGGGCTTCGTATCCTCACCCTAAACGAGTTTATGGGTTGGCCTATTCCACCTCGTGAACATCTCTTGTATCCGATCATGCCGGAACAGGGTTTAGTTTTGCTTTACGCCCCGCGCGGCCTGGGTAAAACCTACGTGGCCTTGGGCATGGGGCTGGCCGTCGCTGCCGGTCGTCGGCTGTTTACCTGGGATGGCCGCCAGCCACACCGCATTCTCTACATCGACGGCGAGATGCCGGCGCGGGCCATGCAGGAGCGCCTCGGGAAATTGGTCAAAAACCTGAACCTATCTGACGAAGCTCTGAGCAATTTTTCGCTCCTCACTCCTGACATTCAGAACCGTACCATGCCCAACCTGGCCACACCGGACGGCCAGGAGGCCGTTGAGCCGTACCTGAAAGATATCGACCTGCTTATCATCGACAATATTGCCACCCTCTGCCGGGCCGGTCGAGAAAACGACACCGAGTCCTGGCTGCCTGTGCAGGGTTGGTTACTTGACCTGCGTCGGCGCGGTCTTGCGGTTTTGATCGTACATCACGCCGGGAAAAATGGCGATCAACGCGGCACATCGGCCAAGGAAGATATCATGGACACGGTCATCAATCTGCGCCGCCCCAAGGATTATCAGACGGAGGAAGGAGCGCGGTTCGAAGTTCATCTGACCAAGGCCAGAGGTTTGCGCGGCAGTGAAGCCCGCCCCTTTGAGGCGCAACTTTGTGATGATGGTGAAGCCCTTTCGTGGTTGGTCAAAGATATTGAAGACCGCGAATTGGAGGTCGTCCGGGAACTTTTGGAGCAGGGGATGTCCATCCGGGAAATCGCCAAGGAGCTTGATTTTTCCAAGAGTAATGTCCATCGCCTTAAGCAAAAGATTGCGGTTGCTGATGCGGCCTGATCGTCTGTCCCGCTGTCCCCTCTATATAGAGGCTGGACAGCGGGACAGTTCGCGGCGGCGTCCTTTAGGGGCGAGGAAACCCCGCCTCCGGAACCGCCTTATTACCGATAGCCAGCCTACCCAACGTGGCCACGGGCCACTGTTGGGGGCTGTCGAGGGAGGGGACTCCCTTCGAACCCTCCCGAGGAGGAAAGACATGAAACGCAGCCTATGGCTGAAGCTTCGCGTCACACTTGAAGAGAAGGCGGCCTTCGAGTTCGCTGCTGCCGAAGCTGGCTTGAGCTTGTCAGACCTCGTCCGCCAGCGGCTTATGGGTGGGCGGTTGCGCCGGACAGCCGAAGAACGGGAAACCGCCCGCCATCTGGCCCGCATCGGGGCTAATATGAACCAATTGGCCCGCTGGGCGAATACCCACAAAAGTCACGCCGAGACGATTGAAATCCTGTTATGTCTGGACCAGCTTCGAGACGAACTCAAGGCCATTGGAGGGACCGCGCCATGTACATAAAAATCTTCCCTCACGGACAAGGCGGCGGCAATGGCCCGGTCAATTATCTTTTGCGGCTGGACTACCCCGGCCGCACCGAAGGGCCTCCGGAGGTTCTGCGCGGCGACCCGGAACTGACCCGAGCCCTGATTGACGCCCAAACCCGAAAATGGAAATTCAGCGCCGGTGTCTGTTCCTGGAGTCATGATGACAGGGTCACGCCGGAGCAGGAAAAACGCCTGATGGATGACTTTGAGCGCACCGCCTTCGCCGGTTTGGAGCCAGACCAGTACGATATCCTCTGGGTACGGCACCGCCATGCCGGGCACCACGAATTGCACTTTGTCACTCCACGCGTTGAACTTATCACAGGTAAGGCTTTCAACGCTTTCCCGCCAAATTGGCAGAAAGACTTTGACCCGCTGCGCGATCTCTACAATTTACGTGAAGGATGGAGCCGACCGGACGACCCGGCCCGGGCCCGGCTCCGCACCCCGTCCCACGCCGATCTTCACAAGGCTCGGCTGTTGCGCTGGGGAAAGATTCCCAAAAAAGATGAACGGGCTGAAGCCACCGAGGCTATCCACGCCTATCTGGCGGCAAAAATCCAAGACGGCCAGGTCAAAAACCGCGCCGATGTGTTGGCGGCCCTGGCTGAGGCCGGGCTGGAAATAAACCGGGCCGGACGGGAATATCTCACCGTCCGTGACCCGGAGAGTGACACGAAACTGCGACTGAAAGGAGGCATCTATGCAGAACAATGGGATATCAGCGAGCAGTTTGGCCAACCTGACCGAACGGCTCAAGAGCAAGACCGAGGAGGATCGCCAGACAGCAGAGCGGCAGATAGAAGCCGAATTCAAGACCTTGAGCGTGAATGTGCGCGAATCCATGAAAAGCGCGCTGGCTACCATAGAAGACGCTATGCGCCGAGAGACCGCGACCCTGAGCGAGAGCCTGACCCGTCAGGCCAGGCTGCTGAACAGTGGCTTAATCAGGCATTGGCTCATGGTCGGGCTGTTGGGTCTGGCCCTCATCAGCGGGCTGGCCGTGGGCGGCCTGGGCCTGGCGACCTTGGCCCAGCGCCACGTCAGCCATCTTCGCCAAAACTTGGCCTACATGAGTCAAGAAAAGGCTCGACTGGAGACAGCCTTAAAGCAACTGGAAAGCAATACCTGGGGCCTGAGCTTGGTCGAAACTCCGGAGGGCCGCTTCATTATCCTGCCGCAAAAAGCCACCCCAAAAACCGGCTGGACCTTCGGGAAGCAGCCGGCCATCAAACTGGAGTAAACCATGTCGGAACTGCAAACCCTAGCCCTGGAAATTCTCCGCGACCTACGCCGGAATTTCGACCAGCGAATGGCGGGCCTCTCTCAAAGCCAGGCCAACCAAGCCGCAGCTCTCAAAACCTTGGAGGCCCGACAGGAGGAATCCGAGAAGCTCTTGCAACATTTGAGCAAACTCTACAAGCGCTTGCTGCCGCTTATCGAGAATATCAACAACGGCGTCAGGAACGGGCCGCTCTGAAAGCCCGTCCAAACCTAACCCAAAACCTCGGCCCAGGCCGATGAGCACCGTAAGGAGAGACCTCATGGTCACCATGAAAGACATTCAAAGCATCCGCGAAGATCTAAAGAAACGCAAGCCGGCCGAAATGGCCCTCAATAGCGACCGCCCTCTAAGCAACCGAGAGGCTATTCAGCAATTGGCCCCCACGCTCCTCAAAATGCAAAAGCGCGGCTTCACCACCAGCGCCTTAGTTGAACTACTCCAGACTCACCATATCATCATCAAAAGCCGCGACCTCAGCCGTTACCTGCGGGAATTTCAGGGTGAAAAACCTTCGGAGACTAGGTAGTGTCTACACGAGTCAAGCCAGAATTTTCAGCCATAAAGCAATACAACGAATATGAACGGCCGCAATGAAAGAAGCGGTTGTTTTGGCGTATCTCGTAGCGATACCTCGCCATCGTTTAAGATGCAAAAAGGCATTTTCCACCAAGTGGCGCATTTTAAAAATATGCTTATCGTATACGCGCTGCTCTTTCCTATTCCGCTTTGGCGGGATAACAGGTTCCATGCCTGCACTTAGAGATTTTTCAATGATTTCATTGCTGTCATAACCTTTGTCAGCCAGTAGATATTGTGCGTCAATGCCATCAATTAATGCAATTGCCTGTGTGCAATCCGCTGTGGTACCGCTTGTAACAAAAGCTCTGACCGGCATACCATGCGCATCCACGGCCAAATGTATCTTGCTGTTGAGCCCCCTTTTGTGTGGCCCATGTCCTGGTTGCCACCCCTCGCTCCCGTACCGTGAGGATGCACTTTGATATGGCTCGCGTCTATCATCAACCATTCATAATCTGGATCAACTATCAACAACTCCAAAACTTTTTCCCAAGTGCCGTTGGCGCGCCATCGGTTAAAGCGCTGATTGACCGTGCCCCATTTGCCATACTCTGGGGGTAAATCACGCCAAGGGGCGCCGGTACGCAAGATCCAGAATATCGCATTAATAAACAAGCGATTATCTTTTGCTATTCCGCCCCATTGGCCTGCCTGACCAGGCAGATGTGGTTCCAACAAAAGCCAAGCTTCATCTGATATGTCGTGGCGTCGTAGAGCATTTTCCATGAGGACCTCCCTCGGCTATGATGGAGGATATTTTATCACATGTCTCGTGTAGACGCTACCTAGTGAACAATCCCAAAAATAAAACATACTCCGCCTCACCTCGAATCCGGCTACCTATCGGGGGCGGGCCAACGGCCCCCCCGCTCTCTTTTTCTCCCTTTACTCCACTACAATGATATGTCCGGCCCCCCGGCCGGCGTTTTCCGGGGCGTACATTTCCTCAGCCCTAGGGCCGGGGGTGAGGTAGCGGCCGGGCGTGGCCGCCCGGGCCAGGTAGTTGAAGGTATAAATCCCAGGGGGCAGATAGTCGGCGTAAACGGCTACCCGGTCGGGCCAGATTTCCTGGTGGTTATACCAGAAGCGGGCGCGGCTGTCCTCGCCGTCTCCGGGGTCGATGAGGTCCAGGAGGGTCTGGTCGGCATCGGCCAGGTTGAAGTTGACGGGCTCGAAGCCGGCGGGGACGTGATCTTCCAGAATCACGTTGTAGCGGGCTTCGGGGACCACCAGGGTGATGGAGGCCCGCACCACCTGGCCCCGCCGAAAGCGGTCAGCCCCGGGCCGGCCGGGTTCAGGGGCGGCCACGGTAAAATCGCGGGCCAAGCTGAAGCCGCCGCTGGTCCAGGCCGTGAGGTCCGGCACGGCCGGGGCGCTGGAGAGGCGCACGGCGGCCCAGAGTTGGCCGCTTCCTTCCAGGTCGAAGTAGAGTTCCGGCGCTAGATCGCCCAAGGCCGCCCGGCCGGTCAGAGGCTGGTCTAGAAAGCCCGTAAAGCGCCCCCGGGCCAAGGCGTCAGCGCCCAGCCGGGCCGTGACGGCAAGGTCGGGCGCCGCGGGTTCCAGGGCTTGGCCGGCCTTGGCCAGGGCGCTCAAGGCCACCGCGTTGTTCTGGGTGCTGCCGAAGTGGCCGCCCTGGGCCAGGGCGGCCAGGCGGCGGACCAGGCCGGGCAGCAAGTGATGGTCCGGCGCGGCCTCGGACACGGACCGCACTACCAGGGCCAGGGTGCGGGTGGGGCTGGCCCATATTTCTACAGGGCCGTTGGCTGCGGACCCGAGCCCGGCCGGGGCGGCGCCGTCCGGAGTCAAGGCCAGTTTTTGCTCCATGAGGTCCAGGAGGGTCTTTTTGAGCCTCTCGCGGCCCGCCAGGGCAGGTTGAAAGTGAAGGGCCGTGAGGAGATGGGCCTGTTGGGAGAGGCTCAAGGGAGCCGAGAGGAAACCCTCAAGCTGGGCGGCCACGTTATCCCCGGCCCGGGCCAACTGGGCCAGGGCGTAGAGCCGGGCGTCCAGCACGGCTTCAGGTGAATGCCAGGCCGGCCAGGCATTTTCTTCTTCGCCGCGGACTACGCGGCGCAGGAAATAGCTTTCGCCGCTTAGGCCCCCAAAGCCCGCCTCGCGGGCCGCCAGCCGGAAATCCAGCACATAGGCCGAAAGATATACCGAACGGGCGGACCAGCTTGCCTGGCCGGGCCAGTTATTGAAGCCCCCGCCCATATCCCAGGCCTCCAGTTTAGTCAGGGCGGCCCGCACTCGTGACCGGGCGGTTTCCGCCTGTTCGGGGCTTATCCCCAGGCGGTCGGCCAGGGTCAGGGTCGAGAGTTCGCCCCAGGCCCGGGAGACGATCTGCTCCACGCAGTTATGGGGATAGGCCCGGAGCCATTCCAGGGGCCCCTTCAGAACTCCCAGGAGGGTGGGAGCCAGTTCCACTGAAAGACCGCCCCGGACCAGGTCCGTCCCCGGGGGGAGGGCCAGGTCTATTTTCCCGCTTTCCGTGAAACGCTCGAAAGCGCCTTGGGTGGTCAGGGGGCTGGAGGGGATGACGGGCAGGGTGAACTCGGCCCGGTCGCTGTCCCGGCCCATTTCCACTTCGAAGCGGAATCTGGCTTCCGGTCCCGGCCCGGCCTGGACCCGGAAGGCCACTTCCCGGCTTTGGCCCGGCTCCACGGCCACGGTTTTGCCCCCCGCGTCTTCCAGGAGAGTGAAATTTTCACCGCCCAGGGTCACCCGGGCCTGGCCGCTTAAGCCGCCCCGGTTGCTCACCACGGCGCTGGCCGAGAATTCGTCGCCCGGGGCCGCGTAATGGGGCAGGCTCTGCCGCACCAAAAGGTCGCGGGTCACCAGCACCGAACCCTGGCCGACGCCGCTTAGGCGGCCGCGCCCGGTAGCCACGGCGAATATTTTGAAAGTTGTCAGATTTTCGGGCATTTTGATTTTGACCGAAATCCGGCCCTCCTGGTCCGGGGTCAGGCCGGGGTCAAAAAAGGCCAGGGCCGCGAACAGGCGGCGGAGCCCTTCGGCCTGTTCGGGCGAAAGCCCGCCTCCCCCGCCGGGGTCATCGCCCTTCTGGCCGAAATCCTCCCGGCTGACCAGGCTGAAGAGGTTGCTGGCCGTCTGGATCAGGAGGGGATAGGGGCGGTTATATTGGGTTTCGGGGTGATAGGTGGAGTCGCCGGCCAGTTGGATGACCGCCGCGTCGGCGGCAATCAGGGCCACTTCGGCCTGGGGCCAGGGCTGGCCCAGGTGGTCGGTGACGGTCAGATCCACGGTCACTTCCTCCCCGGGGCCCGCCTGGGGCGGCCGGACTTCCACCTTGACGTCCAGAAGGGCCGCCCGGCTGGGGACGGTCAGTTCCGTGTAGCCGGCCCTGAGGGAGGGCTTGCCGAAGTCCAGGTTCTTCTGGTCCGGGTGGTCGGCCAGGCGGCCCCTGGCCAAAAGGACCGAGACAAAGACGTTGGGCGAGTCCCCGGCCTCGATGGGCACTTCCAGGACCGGGCTGTTATCGGTGATGGGAAAGGTTTCGGAGCGGCGGATTCCGGCTCGCTCCACAGTCAGAAGGCCCTCGCCCTGGTCGAAGGGGCTCTGGACCAGGATACGGGCCACCTCCCCGGGCTGGTAGGATTTCTTGTCCGGTGCCAGGGTCAGGGGCTCATCCTCCCGCCCCGGCAGCCAGCCCACCTCCCCGGCGCCGGCCACGTAGAAATATTCGGCGGCTTGGGCCAGGCGGCCGGCCGGGTCGCGGAGTTCGGCCTTAACCCAGTATTGGCCAGGCTTATCCGGGGTTACGGCCCAGGTTACGGGACCATCGGCGCTGGTGAGGCGGGTTTCGGCCACCTTTTCGTCCGTTAGGCGGGAGACGTATTCAAAGGCCGAGCCAACGGTCTTGCGGCGCACGCTCCGCCAGTTGCGGCGGTAGAGGCTCAGGTCGGTCTCCACTCCGGGCACAAGCTCGCCCTCCAGGTCCGCGGCTATAAATTTGACATTTTGAGTCTCCCCGGACCGACTCAAGAGAGGGGTGGAGAGGCCGGCGTAAAGGCCGGCCGGGTGGACCAGAAAGCGGCCGGAGGTGGAGACCGGGCGGCCGTCCACATCGGTGACCGTGACGTTGGTGGTCAAAAAGCGGGGCCGGGGCGGGCGGTCGGCCGGAGGGGTCAGGCTGAAGCTGAATTTAAGGCCGCCGTCCCTGTCCAAGTCACCGGCCGCGGAAGCCAGGATATCGGCCGCTTCTTCCAGGTCTTCCGGGCCGTCCTCCTCCTCGTTCCGGCTCATATTGTCCTGGATGCTGTAGTCGGAGTAAGGTCCGGAGAGGCGGAAGGGGGCCGGCTGCCAATAGGCCTCATAGCGGGCCGGCTGTCCGGCCACCGGGGCGCCGAAATGATAATCGGCCTGAAAACCCAGATCAATCCGGTCCCCGGCCAGGGCCTGGGCCGGCTGGCCTTCGATCTTGATCTCGAAGGCCGGCGGCCGGTAGGTCAGCACCTGGAAGGTGCCGGCCATATCCAAGCTGCCGCCGGCCGGGCCGGTCAGGACGGTCCAGGTCCCCAAGGGGGCGTCGGCGGGTAGGGCGAACTCATGGCTCAGGGTGCCGAAGGCGCTGGTTTTTTTCCGCGTCCGGGCCGCAGTATCCCAGAAGGGGTTTCGGATTTCAAGGTCCATCTCCTCGCCCGCCGGCTCCCTCATTAGGTCGCCCCGGCCCA
>Ga0099364_10010105_pt1 | contig 13014 bp, 13 predicted proteins | sample TergutTh196P3_FD_73070 | JGI IMG/M metagenome (GOLD analysis project Ga0099364, IMG submission 73070) | Microcerotermes parvus P3 segment gut microbial communities from Pointe-Noire, Republic of the Congo - Th196 P3 | ecosystem: Host-associated > Arthropoda: Insects > Digestive system > Gut ...
AAAGCCCTGAAACTCATTGGCTTCAAGGCTTTTTTGGTTTTAGCGTCTGAAACTGACGTACTCCCTGTTTTCTGTCCGAAAAACCAGGTCCGCTATCGTGTGCTTGCTTTGGAATTTGGCGCGGCAGGCAGGATTCGAACCCACGACCTAAGGCTCCGTAGGCCTTCGCTCTATCCAACTGAGCTACTGCCGCACCTTTCATGGAGAGTGAAATTTCAGATGCACGATCTGTCGTTCTGGCTTTAATTTTACATCTCTTGCTTTGTTGCGTCAACTCGGCCGCAAAATGTTCTCAAACATGTAATCGCGTACAATGGAAGGTTTATGAGCCAGTTTTCCCTGCGAAAGTCGGACATGGAGGAGCGGATGGTAATCCGTGGCTTATATTTTTCATAATACTGCCTTAGGCTTTTTGCTTTCAAATTTTCTTCCGCTTTGACCTCCAAAGGCATAATATCGCTGACGTGCTGAAATACAAAGTCAACCTCAGCGGCGGCGCGCTCGGCGGTCCAGTAATAAGGCCGAATCCCGCAGTCGGATAGCAACTGCTGCAAGGCATATTGTTCTGTGAGCGCCCCTTTGAACTCTCCAAACACGCGGTCGCCTTCAATCAGGGATTTCAAGTCCAAATCCGATTTTGCCGACATTAAACCTACATCCGACATAAACAGCTTGAAAGATGATAAATCGGCATATGCCATCAGCGGCATACCAGGCTTCGTCACACGCTTTATCATATGAATCAGACCGCAGTCGAGCAGCCACTGCATTGCAAGTTCAAACTCCCGCGCCCGAGCGCCTTCACGAATGCGCCCATAAACGAATTTTCGGTTTTCTCTTGCCAGTTGCGCGGGAATGGAATTCCAGAGCATGCGGATACGAGGCACAACTTCATTTGGCGCGTGCTTGGAAAAGTCCTGGTCGTAAGCGGACAGAATACGCGTTTGTACGCGCCTCACTTCAACATAGTCCTGCCTTGCGGCAAACGCGGACACTGCCTCCGGCATCCCGCCGATATAGTAATATTGTCTGAGCGCGTCTATGTATTTGCCCTTAAAAGTCGTGATCATTTGTGTATCAGGCTCTTCCTGGTACAGCAGTTGCGCGTATCGGGAACTGCCTGTCGCCTCCAGAAACTCACTGAAACTCATAGGATAGAGATCCATAAAATCAACCTTGCCCACCGGAAATGACGTTCCCTGATGCAGCGCCACGCCCAACATCGAGCCGGCCGCGACAATTGCGTACTGGGGCGCGTTTTCGTCGAAGTATTTCAGCGACGTCAAAGCGCGGGGTACCTCCTGCACTTCGTCAAAAATCAGCAAGGTGTCTTCAGGCGTAATCAACGTATCCGCTTCTATCTGCAAGGCCGTGACAATGCGCTGTATATCCAAATTTCCTTGAAAAAGAGCCGCCATGCGCTCGTTGTCGTCAAAATTGACATAAGCGGTCTTTTCAAAATGTGTGCGGCCAAATTCCCGCATCAGCCAGGTTTTCCCTACCTGACGCGCTCCGCGTATCAGCAAAGGCTTGCGATCCTGGCGGCTCTTCCATTCAATAAGATCACTCATGGCATGCCGAAGCATATTTACCACCTCCGGTTATAACAGGTCTGCATCATTATTATTATATTTCTAAACACATATTACAAGGGAATATAGTATGGTTTAATCACATATATCAAACGATAATAATGGTTTAACAACCATATTATTCAGTGGATCAGGTTGTAAATCCGGGAAATGTAAACCCCGTTACGTTTAATGTGGCGAAATAGTCGGCGGGCGTTTCCGCGCGGCGGATCAATTCCACATCCCCGTTTGAGCGAAGCAGCAGTTCGGACGACCGGAGCTTTCCATTGTAATTGTATCCCATCGCGAAGCCGTGCGCGCCGGTATCATGTATAACAATCCTGTCGCCTATTTCTATTTTAGGGAGCCGCCTGTCAATGGCAAATTTGTCGTTGTTCTCGCACAATGAGCCGGTTATGTCGTACAAACTGTCGTTGGGGAAGTTTTCCTTACCGCTTACTGTAATATGATGGTAGGCCCCGTACATGGCCGGGCGCATCAGATTCGCGGCGCAGGCGTCCAGACCGATATATTGTTTATAAATTTCCTTTTTATGCACCGCCGTGGCGACAAGGCAGCCATAAGGCCCCAGCATGAACCTTCCAAGCTCCGTATAAATTTCAATATTGCCAAGGCCGTTTGCGGCAAGCGTTTCATCATAGGCGTCGCGGACCGCTTCGGCGATGACCTTAATGTCGTTAGGCTTGTCCTCCGGCTTGTAGGGAATGCCTATCCCTCCGCTCAGATTAATGAAGCTGACGGAAACGCCGGTCTGAGCCTTCAGCCAAACGGCCGTTTCAAAAAGCAGTTTTGCCAATGCGGGATAATACTCATTGGTCAATGTATTGCTGGCAAGAAAAGAGTGCAGGCCGAATTCTTTTACTCCCATATCGCGCAGCTTAACGAAGCCTTCCGGCAGTTGCTGTTTTGTAAATCCGTATTTCGCCTCGCCGGGCGTGTCCATGATGTGGTTGCCGACGATAAACTTGCCGCCGGGATTGTATCTCAGGCAAATGGTCTCGGGTATTCCGGCGTGTTTGTCTAAAAAATCAATATGCGTAAAGTCGTCAAGGTTTATAATCGCCCCAAGCTCCCTTGCGCGGATAAATTCCTCCGCCGGCGTGGCGTTGGACGAAAACATGATCTCCCGGCCTCGGAAGCCCACCGCCTCGGCCATCATCAATTCCGTCATGCTGGAACAATCGGCTCCGCAGCCTTCTTCTTTAAGAATTTGCAGAATAACGGGATTAGGCGTGGCTTTTACCGCGAAGTATTCTTTGAATCCCCCATTCCAGCCAAACGCGTTATTCACCCGCCGGGCATTTTCCCGAATCCCTTTCTCATCATAAAGATGAAACGGCGTATTATGCCGGGAAATTATTTCCTCAAGTTTTTCATGTGTGACAAACAGCTTTTTTGTTACTTTTGTTACCTTCATTACCGTCATCTCCCGAATTCCAGCTTAATTCTCCGCGTCGCCGCAATAACGTTTTCTCTGCCGCCAAACGCGGTCAGCCGGAAAAATCCTTCTCCGTTCGCCCCGAAACCCGCGCCGGGAATACCGACAATGCCGGCTTTTTCGAGCAGATAATCGAAAAAATCCCACGACGACATGTCATTCGGACATTTCAGCCAAATATAAGGCGCGTTTTCACCGCCCGTAAACCAAATGCCGAGTTCGGTCAGAGCATCGTCGATGATCCGGGCGTTTTCCTGATAGTAGCCTATATTGTGCCTGATTTGCGCCAGCCCCTCGTCGGAAAAAACAGCTTCCGCTCCGCGTTGAACGATATAGGGGACGCCGTTGAATTTCGCCGCCTGCCGCCTCAGCCAGAGGCGGTTCAAAATCTCCCCGCCGCGTACAAGATCATGCGGGATTACGGTATAACCGCATCTTGTACCGGTAAATCCAGCCGTTTTCGACAGAGAACAAAATTCTATCGCGCATTCTCTGCCCCCTTCGATTTGATATATGCTTGTCGGCAGGGCTTCATCCCGGATAAATATCTCATATGCGCTGTCAAACAGGATAACGGCGTCATTTTCCAGCGCGTAAGCCACCCATGATTTCAGTTGTTCTTTGCTGTAAACCGCTCCGGTGGGATTATTCGGCGAACATAGATAAACAACGTCCGCCCTGACGTTTTTATCCGGCATGGGAAGGAAGCCGTTATCCGCGTTTCCGTTCATAAATAAAATCTTCCGCCCGGCCATTATATTCGTATCCACATAGGCGGGGTAGACCGGATCGGGGATCAGCACCGTGTTGTCCGGCGAAAAAATATCAAGAATGTTACCAAGGTCACTTTTTGCGCCGTCGTTGATAAAAACTTCGTTGTCGTGTAACGCCACGGCTTTTTTAGCGTAATATCCGCATATCGCTTTTCTGAGAAAAGGGTATCCCTGTTCCTCGCCGTAACCTTTGAAGGTATCCGCGTCGCCCATTTCCAAAACAGCGCGGCTCATCGCGTCAATTACAGCGGGGACAAGGGGGCGCGTGACGTCGCCGACGCCGAGACGAATGACGTCCTTATCGGGATGCGCCTTTGTATGTTCTTTTACTTTTTGGGCGATCAAAGAAAACAAATAACTGTCTTTCAGTTTCAAGTAATTGTCATTGATATTCATTCTTTCAGCTCCTTCGCGCCGGCGGCCGCCTGTATAAAACCCAAAAAGATCGGGTGCGGCCTGTTTGGGCGGCTTTTGAACTCCGGATGAAACTGCACGCCAATGAAAAAACGCCTGCCGGGCAGCTCGACCGCCTCGACAAGATTACCGTCCCGCGACGTCCCGCAAACAACAAGCCCTTCTCGGGAGAGCCTCTCCCGGTAATCATTGTTGAACTCAAACCTGTGCCGGTGACGCTCGTTTATTTCCTCCGCGCCGTACAACATGCTTAACAACGTCCCCTCCATTATTTTACATGGATAGGAGCCTAAACGCATCGTACCGCCGCTGCCTGCCATGCCGGCCTGACCGGGCATGACGTCGATTACGCGGTGGGGCGAATTTTCGTCAAATTCACCGGAATGAGCGCGGTCAAGCCCGCATACATAGCGCGCGAACTCTATCACGGCAATCTGCATTCCAAGGCAAATTCCCAAAAACGGCACGTTGTTTTCACGGGCGTACCGGCACGCGATAATCTTTCCTTCGATCCCCCTGTCGCCGAAACCTCCCGGAATAATCAAACCGTCCGCATTTTTCAACATTTCTTCGATATTTATATCCGTTATTTCACCGCTGTCGATCCAACGCGCGTTAACATGGGCGGAGGCTTCAAAGCCCGCGTGATTCAAGCTCTCGATGACGGAGAGATAAGCGTCGTGAAGCCGGACATATTTTCCGACTATGGCGATATTTACTTTCTTTTCCCTTGACGCGATCTTATCCGTCATGCTTCGCCACTCGCTCAAATCAGGTTCGGGAACGTCCAGCCCCAGCTCGCGGCATACCACCGAGTCCAGCCCGTTTTGATGCAGCATCAGCGGCGCCTCATACAAAGAAGGCAAAGTTATATTCTCGATGACGCAATCGGTTTTTACGTTGCAAAACAGCGAGATTTTCTCCTTGATGCCGCTGCTCAAAGGCTCGTCCGCCCGCGCGATGATTACATTGGGGTTGATGCCCATAGCCTGCAGTTCCTTGACCGAGTGCTGCGTCGGCTTGGATTTATGCTCCCCCGGCGCTTTTAGAAAAGGTATGAGCGTCACATGGATGAACAGGCAGTTCTCGCGGCCTTTTTCAATAGATATCTGCCGGATGGCCTCAATAAACGGCTGGCTTTCGATGTCGCCGATTGTACCGCCTATTTCGGTGATAAGCACGTCGGCGCGGTTTTTCGCGGCGCCCGCGTAAATGAAATTCTTGATTTCATCCGTAACATGAGGAATGACCTGCACCGTTCCGCCGAGGTATCCGCCCGCCCGCTCACGCTCAAGAACGTTCAAATATACTCTCCCGGAGGTCAGGCTGCTGAGTTTAGTCAGGTTTTCGTCTATGAAACGCTCATAATGCCCTAAATCTAGGTCGGTTTCCGCGCCGTCGTCGGTGACGAAAACTTCACCATGCTGGAACGGGCTCATAGTGCCGGGATCGACGTTCATATAAGGGTCCAGCTTCTGCGCCGCGACCCTCAGCCCCCGCTGTTTGAGAAGCCGGCCCAAAGACGCCGCGGTAATTCCTTTTCCAAGCCCTGAAACAACCCCGCCCGTTACAAAAACATATTTAGTCATATAAAACCGTCACTCCCACTGTCACAGTTACCGCTCTCAGTATATACCATCGCCGATTTCGGCGGGAAACAGCAATAAAAAAGGCGCTGCGGATAAGGTTCGCAGCGCCTTTGCTGTGTGCGTTATTACGATAGCATAACAAAGATTACCCAGTCAAGCATTTTTTTAGTTTTGCCCAATGTATAGTTGAGGCTATTTGAAAGCGTGGCTCAACGCTTCCCTAAATGTGCAAATTTGAATATCGTTACTTCACGATTGGAAATGGCCTCGATTATATTGCTATCGAATGGTAAAATAATATCAACAAAATACCATATGAGGTGAAAACATGAGCGCATTCATCAGCTCTAAGGCTTTAGCAGCCAAACCATCATCAATAATACGCAGCGATTATAACGCTTTTTCATCAATGTGCCACAAGATGGACGAGCCAATATTGATAACACGCAACGGTGAAAGCGATCTTGTTGTGATGAGTCACAAAACGTACAACGACATGGTCGAGCGCATGAGAATAACGGTTGAGCTTATGGAGGCTGACCGTGATTTGCACACTGCGCCTACAGTGCCGGCAAGCCAGGTCTTTTCCGATTTGCGCGAGATGATAAATGAGCAGCTACGCGGTTGAGTTTACTCGTCGGGCGAATGCACAAATTCGACATATATTCTCGTATATCGCGGAGGACAACCCTGACGCCGCGCTAAAAATGGTCGATTCACTCGAAGCAAAGGCGCGTCGATTAGAAGATACTCCGTTTATCGGCGTGGAATTGCCGCAAAACGAATACCCGTTCCTTCAACCCGGGTACCGCAGGCTGATTGCTAATCCGTTCATCATGTACTACCGCGTTATCAATCAAACCATATACATTACGCACGTTATTCACGCTAAACGCGATCAGACAAAAGCATTTTCCGAATGAGAAAAAAGAGCTTGAGAAGTTATTGACATACTCCCATGACTAATGACACTGCAGGACAGCCTGAACGTCGCTGAAATCGCATTTCTCCAAATCGGATTTTTTTATACAAAAATAAACCCGGCCGGCGTCGCCGTACATCAGATAATTACCCTGCCCGCCTTCAAAATCGCCGGGTTCGATATAGTCAAGCTGAAACAGCAGCGACCATTCTTCTCCTTCGTCTAAATCGCTCAATTCGTCCAATACGTCGTTTTGTACAGCGTCCGCATATCCTAAAAGTTTATGGCGGCGAATTCCCGAGCCGGAAAATTCATTGCCGGGGTTGCTTTCAACGCTTTGAAACGTCAAAGGGACGTCGGGGAAGAAATGTTCATCGTAATAATCTTCGGGATAATCACAGGGCCTGAGCGCGGATAAATCACCGCCGTAATAAACCACTCTAAAATTATCGCCAAAATCGTCTCCATACGGACTGGTAAAAAAGTAAAGCATACCGTTTTCAGGGAGCAAGCCGTCTTTATCGTAAGCCGATATTTCCGCAAGGTTTATCTGACAGGCGAAAACGAGAGGCTGCGGCTCATACTCGGGGTCGTTGTCGGGATCAACGGTGCGAATCCACTCAAAACCGTCCCAAACATCGGGCTTGCCGCCGAATTTTGAACTGCCTTTTACGATGTTTTTATCACCGAAATTAAAGATGAGTTCGATTGAGTTCATAGGCGGTAAATCTGCGGTTTTTTGAAAGCCGGCAGATCTCGAATACTCGCTCGAATACTCATTGAAAGATGCCCTATTAAGTTCCAAGAGCGTCGGAGACATGTTTTTGTATGTTATGGCTAACACCGCGTGATGCTTCTCCATGTCGAAAATCTGAGACTCGCTTAATGCCCCCGCCGCAAACTGTTCGTTCAATCCCTTCTTGCGGCTTTCAATAATATCCTCCGGTGCTCCTAAAACCCTCAACATTTTTTCAAATTGCGGAAAATCATATGGTTTCGCAATACCAAACTCTTTTATTTCATCCTCAAAAATCTTAAGCTCATTTTCAAGCTCATTCGAGTAATCCACTTTACCAAGTCCCTCGAATAACCCCAATAACATTTTTTCAAATTCCGACGAATCAAATTTGTCCAACTGGACAGCACGTCCTTTCCATGAATATCAAACTTCTGTTCAGTATATATGATTATATTAAACTGCAAAAGTCGGGTTAGCATACTTAAAGTGAATGTATAATTCATTTGGAGGTGTTGTTGAGTGGACGGCAACGGGAAAAAAATAATCATGGCTATTGACGACGTGGCTGTGAACTTGGCCAGGATAAACGAAATTCTGGGAGGGAGGTATGACGTCCGCCCGTGCAGGTCGGCCAAAATGGGGCTTTCCATGCTGGAACGCGCCGCCGCCGACATGATTTTGCTGGATATTGAAATGCCGGAGATGGACGGCTACGAGGCAATTCGGATATTGAAGAACCAACCCCATACCAGGGACATCCCCGTCATCTTCCTGACTTCCCACGGCGACAGCGAGAACGAGCTCAAAGGACTCGAACTCGGCGCTATAGACTACATATCGAAGCCTTTTTCGCCCCCGCTGCTCCAAAAGCGCATTGAGCTTCACCTGCTTCTGGAGTCGCAAAAACGCCGCCTTCAGGACTACAACGACAACCTGCAGCAAATGGTGGAAGCCAAGACCAGGAAAGTGCTCAAGCTGCAGGACACGATCATGAAAACCGTGGCCGACCTGATTGAGTGCAGAGACGACTTTACCGGCAACCACATAGAGCGCACCCAGCGGTATCTGGAAATTTTGGTGACGTCGCTGATTAAACGCGGCTTGTACCTGAAGCAGGTGGGCGCGTGGGACATTAAGCTGCTGCTGGAGTCGTCACAGCTTCACGACGTGGGGAAAATAGCGATCAGGGACAGCATTCTCATGAAGCCCGGAAGACTCGATCCCGAGGAGTACGAAGAGATGAAAAAACACGTCACGTTCGGCATATCGGTCATAGAAAAAATCCAGAAGTTCGAGCATGACGAGGAGGAGGGCGAGGGAAACGACTTTTTGGAGCACGCCAAAATTTTCGCGGCGTCGCACCACGAAAAATGGGACGGCGCCGGCTACCCATTCGGCCTCGCCGGCGAGGGCATACCGCTTCAGGGGAGGCTCATGGCTATCGCCGACGTGTACGACGCGCTGACGTCCCAGCGCCCGTACAAAAATGCGTTTTCCCACGAAGACGCGGTGAACATCATAGAAAAAGGCAGAGCCGTCCACTTCGACCCCATACTGACGGACATTTTCCTGGAGAACGCGCCGGCGTTCAAAATCATAAGCTGTATGTAGGAGGGGTTAGTTCATGTACAGAAAAATTTTTGTTTCTTTGTGTTTTTTATTGGCTGCGTGCGCCGGCGGCGAAGCCGCCGCGGCGAAAGCTGCGGAGCCGAAGGTTGTAAGCGTCGATTTTTATCCCTCCGGGGCCAAATTTATCTTTCAGTTGGAGCTGGACAGGGAAGGGGACTTTGAGTTCACCCTGCCCGCCACTTTTGCCCCTGAGACCGTGCGCCCTCTCATACGCGGCTCGGCTTCCATGCGCGCGGAGACGGCGCAGGTGAGACCGGCTCCGTTTCCTGAACTGGAGCCTCTGGAAAAAATCGTAGCGGAAAAACGGCGGGAGGTCAGGCTGTCCGAGGCCCGCATAAACGCGGTACATCAGGCATTGTCAATGCTCCACGCTGTTATTTCGATCGACGTCGGGACGGACGGGCTGGCCGGCTACATAGACAACATCACGGACATAGCGTCGGAAAAACGCCTCCAATACGGGCTGACGCTCGTAGACCTGCTTATCGAGGTGGAAAACGCGAGGAAAGAATTGCTGGAAGCCGAAGAAAAACTGGCCGTGGCGCGCGCCGAGCTTGAGAGAAGGCGCCCGGACAGGTCGAGGATAGTGAGGGTCACAGGAAACGCGTCCGGAACTGAGCCGGTTTTGTTCGAGGCCCACGCGAACGACGCCAGGTGGAACACGCGTTATGACATGAACCTGGACGGCGCGACCGGCCTTGTCAACGTCGTGATGTTCGCCACGGTCAGGCAGCGTACCGGGTTTGACGTGGAAGGCGAGTTCGCGTTTCACACGCGCAACCCGTCATTTTCCATAGAGCCGCCGGGGCTGTCGCCTTTATCCGTGAGGCTGGCCGAGAGAAGACGCCAATCCGCGGCATTGCGTGAAGACATGGTCAGTAACGCGCTCGCGCCCGCGCCCGCCGCCGGCATGATGACGCGAATGGATGCGGACGAGGCGTACCTTGAACCCTACATGTCGTCAACGCTCACAAACGTGTCCGTAAAAGGAACCGGGCGGCTCAAAGGCGACGGAACCTTCTCGGATGTACTGCTGGGGCGGTTCGAATTTTCCGGAACGCCGCTTTTGATATCCATTCCCGAGCAGAACAGGGAGGCCTGGGTGGCGGTGAGCCTGGACTCGATACCGGATGCTCTTTTGCCGGGAGCGGCGGAACTCTACGTTGACGGCGCGGCGTCCGGCAGGACGAATATACCGGAGATCGGCCTTCAGGGCGTTCTGCCGTTCGGAATGGCGCAGCGCGTGACGGCGGAGAAAAAACGCGCGGTCGGAAGAACCGGAACGTCCTGGTTTGGAAGGGGCACGCTGCAGGACGGGTACACGATTGAGGTCACCAATAACATGGACACGGAGCGGGAGATCAAGGTTCGGGATCGCCTGCCGCTCCCGGCCGACGACAAGATAAGGCTCGAAGACGTGAAGATCACCCCGGCCCCGGCGCTTCGGGACAATGAAAACAGGCTGACCTGGGAGCTGAAGCTCAAACCCGGCGAAACCGGAAAAATCACCGTGGAATACACGCTCCGCTACCCGGCGGAGGAAACGCTGATCTACCGGTAGCGCCAACCGGTTGTCTGCTTATGCGCCCGGCGATTGTAAGGGGCGGCGGCGACTTGGCCACCGGGATAATCTACAGGCTGTGGCGCGCGGGATATAAAGTTTTATGCCTCGAAACCAGGCATCCGCTTGTTGTCAGAAGGCCCGTATCGGCAGCGCAGGCTGTTTTTGACGGAACTCACGAGGTCGAGGGAATGAAAGCCGTGCGGATAGACGGCCATGACGAGTGGGAAGACGGTACAGTGGCGGTAAAGGTTGACCCCGAGGGGACATGTATAAGCAAAATGTCCCCTGTGCTCGTTGTGGACGCCATAATGGCCAAACGCTATACGGGCACAAACAGGGACATGGCTCCTCTGGTGCTGGCGCTGGGCCCCGGTTTCCGCGCGCCGGATCAAGTTCACGGCGTCATAGAGACAAAGCGGGGCCATTATCTTGGGCGTCTCATCACTAATGGCTCCGCCATTCCCAACACGGGAATACCGGGGAGCGAGGCGGGCTATACAGCCGAGCGGCTGCTACGCGCCCCGAAGAACGGGTACGTCACGCCCGTCAGGGAAATAGGCGACCGCGTCGAGGCGGGGGAAACCGTCGCCGTGATTGACGGCGAGGAGATAAAATCACAAATCGCGGGCGTCCTGCGCGGCATGATACATCCCTCGGTTTACGTTACAAGCGGCATGAAAATCGGCGACACAGACCCCCGAAACATACGAGAGCACTGTTTCAGCATTTCCGACAAAGCCCTGGCGGTTGCCGGAGGAGTGCTTGAAGCGGTACTCGGTCACCCAAAACAGGAAATTCGTCCCTGATTTTTTTCACCTGCCCCGGGTCGATTTCGGCGGTAACTATAGCCTCCCTGAAATCGCTGTCCGCGATTACAATGCCCCAGGGGTCGACGACTTTACTGTGCCCCAGGGCCAGAAATCCCGCCTGTTTGCCGCTGGAGTTGCACGATATCAGATAGCAGACGTTTTCCGCGGCGCGCGCCCTGTTGAAAGTTTCCCAGGCTTCCTGTCTCGGGTAGGGCCAGCCCGACGCCACCAGGAAAATTTCCGCGCCCATCTCTCCCATTGTTCTGTACATTTCGGGAAATCTCAGGTCGTAGCAAATCGACAGCCCTATTTTGCCGAACTCCGTATCGGCAACGACAAGCTCCTCACCCGGCGTCAGTATTTCCGCTTCTCTCGATTTATACGTGAAAAGATGGATTTTACTGTAGGAAGCCGCTTTTTCCCCGGTTCTGTCAAACAGGATGGAAGTGTTGTAATATTTCCCGCCGCGGGACTCCACGAAACTGCCGGAAAAAACCCAAGCCCCAAGTTCCCGCGCCTTGCTGGAAACCGCCGTCGCGGTGTACCCGTCTATCGGCTCGCTTTCGCCAATGAATCTGTCGAACGCGAAGAAGCCTATGTTCCACAGCTCGGGCAGCAGGATCAGATCGCACCCGGCGCATCTGTCCATCATGCGCAAGGCGTGATCCACCATATCCTTCTTAGGCATGTCGTCGGCAGCGGCCAGTTGAATGGACGCGACTTTCAAATTAACACCCCCCGCTTTATATTTATTGGTATTATCTCTCGTTTGTTTTCGCCATGAATTTCGTTTCATCAACTATGAAACGAACGTGCGTGCCATTGCCTATTTCCCCCGCGCCGTCGCCGGCGGTGACGGCGAATTCTATTTTGCGCCCGCTGACGCCCATGACCGTCGCTGTGGCGGTAACCGTCGAGCCGGGCGGAGAGGCGGCGGTATGCGATACGTTGATTTGCGTTCCTACCGAAGTTTGCCCGACTTCGAGCGCGCCGGACAACGCTTCGCAGGCCGCGCGCTCCATCAGAGCGATCATCATGGGCGTGGCGAACACATCCAAGTTTCCGCTGCCTACGGCGCGGGCGGTGTTGTTTTCATCGACAGTTGCCTTTACTGCCGCGGTTTTGCCGATAGTGATCATGGCTGCCCCCTCCTCTGAGAATACGATTTTTTTTAAGAATACTCCTTTGCCAACGTTTTTCCCTTCTCAGTCAAGCGATATTTTTGCAGGCGGCTACTGGGCTTATCCGGGATAACATATTCTATCAATTTTTCCGCTAACATTTCGCGTATATGGGTTTTGAGTGTGCCGGAGATTGATTTATGCCCCAGTTTTATGCCAAGCTCAGTTTTTGACAGCGACACAGAATTCAGCGCCATTAGCAGACGGATTCGAATCGACTCTGGCCTAAACACTTCATCTGACTCGGGCCTGATACCAAGTTGCAATCAATAAGAATGTAATATATCATTATCTCCAAAATCAATGAGGAGGTAATGGTACATGCGTAAATCGATACCAATACCAGAAAGCCGCATTCTTGAAC
>Ga0099364_10010106_pt1 | contig 13012 bp, 7 predicted proteins | sample TergutTh196P3_FD_73070 | JGI IMG/M metagenome (GOLD analysis project Ga0099364, IMG submission 73070) | Microcerotermes parvus P3 segment gut microbial communities from Pointe-Noire, Republic of the Congo - Th196 P3 | ecosystem: Host-associated > Arthropoda: Insects > Digestive system > Gut ...
TGTTCGAAGTGCAACTACTGCCGAAAATCGGTCAGGTACAGTATCGAGTCGGGCTTGAACTCCTTCATCCGGTATTCGACGGCTGCAATGTCCGTCGTTCCGTACAGGAACGCGCCGTCTTTCTTGCGGACGAGCATTGGCACCTCCCGCCCTTCGAAGAACACGGCGATCGCGCCGTCGGATTCCCTTGCGATGCCTTTCTGCAACAGATGATCGACGACGTTTGGCAGCATCGGATGGTAAAAACTTTCGCCGAGAGTATAATCGAACGAAATATTGAGCCGTCGATAAATCCGTTCGATTTCGTCCATACAGTTCGGCAGGACTTCCTGCCAGAGTTTGAGATTTTCGGCGTCTCCGGCGTGAAGTTTCGCGGTCTCCGCCAGCACGGCGTCGGCAACCGCCTTGTCGGGTTCATCGAATTGTTGCCTGACGATGCGATAGACGCGGGCAAGTTCCCGCACGGGATTCCCGTCGTACTCCGCCTGATCGAGGAAGTTTCTGTAGCCGTAAATAATCATTCCGAATTGAGTGCCCCAGTCACCTAAGTGATTGTCGGTCACGACGTTGTGTCCGGCAAACCGCAACATCTTTGCGAGAGCGTTTCCGATCACGGTGGAGCGCAGATGCCCGACGTGCATCGGCTTGGCGACGTTCGGGCCGGAATAATCGATAATATACGTTTTTTTTTCGGACGATTCGACTTGCGGTATGCCGAGCCGTTCTTCGTCGTTCAGTGATTTTTGCACGAGATCGGCGAGAAACGATTCCTCAAGTCGCAAATTGATGAATCCGGGACCGGCGATCTCCGGCGGACGGCAGATGTCGTCGACCTGCAAGGCGTCAACGATCTGTTGAGCAACGTCTCGCGGCGGTTTCGACAATTTTTTGGCGAGCGGCATGGCCAGGTTCGCCTGGTAATCACCGAACTGCGCGTCCTGACTCGGTCGAATGAGTTCAAGAAACGGCCCGGCGTCCTCGACCAAACCGGCCAAAGCGTTACGAAAACGGGATTGGAGAATTCGGAGAATCAACGCAGGCTCCTTGTTGAAAGGTTACGACAAGCGGGACGCTTTACCGTTGTCTCGTCGGGCACGTTGCGGCCCATTCGGGGTCGACCCGCCGGTTTTTCGGGACGGGAATCGTTTTTGTTCCGTTCAGATACGGTCCGGTTACAGAGCGTTTCTGTTTCAATATTTTGTCCGGCGTTCCTTGCGCGACGATTTTGCCGCCGGATTTGCCCGCCTTCGGACCGAAATCAAGAATCTTGTCCGCCGCTCCGATCACCTCCCGGTCGTGTTCGACAACGATGAGCGTGTTGCCGAGGTCGCGGAGTTTTTGCAACGCGCCGATCAGGCGTTTGTTGTCCCGCGGATGCAGACCGATCGTCGGTTCGTCGAGAACGTAAAGTACGCCGGTCAAACCGCTTCCGACTTGTGCCGCCAGCCGGATTCGCTGCGTTTCGCCGCCGGAAAGCGTCGGTGCCGGCCGGGAAAGCGTCAGGTAGTCGAGTCCGACGTCGATTAAGAAGCACAATCGATTCCTGATTTCGTTCAATAAATCCCCGGCGACTTTTCGTTCGGTTTCGTTCGGATGCCAGTGATCGAATACTTCGATCAGTTTCCCGAGCGGCACGCGGCAGATTTCATCCATCGTTCGTCCGATAAATCGAACCGCTGAAGCGTCGGCACGCAACCGCGACCCCATGCAGACGCCGCATTCGACTTCGCCGATCATCGCATCCATCCGGCCTCGCAACGACGGCATCAACCGCGACGCTTCCTCCATTGCGGGGTACAAACCCTTATATTGAAACGTAATCCGTGATTCGTGGTTCGTGATTCGTGATTTCTCTTCGAACCCTGAATCACGAATCACGAACCACGTCTCCCCCGTCCCGTGATAGATGAGCCGTCGATGCCGCGAATCAAGTTGCTCGAACGGAACGTCGGTCGGAATGCCGGTCTGTTTCGAAAACACGGTAAGCATCGATTGGAACAGCGGGCTCTTCGGATTCGGCCAAAGAGCGACGGCACCTTGAGCGAGCGTCAACTTCGGATCGCGGAGAAACAACGCCGGATTCGCTCCTTGCTGTACGCCGAGCCCTTCACAGTGAGCACACCAACCGAGCGAGGAGTTCGCCGAGAAATGGTGCGGCGTCAGACGCTCAAAACTTCGTCCGCATTTTTCGCACGCCAAATGTTGACTGTGCCGCGACCGCTTCCATTGCGTCTCCGGAAGATTTTCGTCTGCTTCGACGATCTGCACAACGCCGTCTCCGATGGACAGGGCCGTTTCCACACTGTCGGCGATCCGCATGCGTCCCGACTGATCTTCGCGCAACATAATCCTATCGACGACCAATTCGACGTCGTGTTTGCGGCGTCGGTCGATTTCCGGTGGATTATCGAGCGAAAACGTCGTTCCGTCGATCCGGACACGGTTGAACCCCTCGTTGCGCAAGCGCTTCCAGAGATCGTCGTAAAGTTGTCCGGTTTCGACGTTCAACGGCGCCGTAACGAGAAGTCGGCTTTCCGTTTTCAGTGACAGTATCTTTGCAATGATTTCGTCCAGCGTCTGCGTGCCGATGGGGACGTCGCAATGGGGGCAATAGGGCGTTCCCAGCCGGGCGAAGAGCACTCGAAGATAATCCTGAATTTCCGTAACGGTTCCGACCGTACTGCGCGGCGAGTGAGACGCGGCCTTCTGTTCGATGGCGATTGCCGGGGAAAGGCCTTCGACCCGCTCGACGCGAGGTTTCTGTAACTGTCCGATAAACTGCCGGGCGTATGAACTCAGGCTTTCGACATAGCGTCGCTGCCCCTCGGCGTAAACGGTGTCCATAGCGAGCGACGACTTGCCGCTGCCGCTCGGACCACAACAAACGGTCAGGTGGTCGCGAGGAATCTCAACCGAGATGTTTTTCAGATTATGCTCCTCGGCCCCGCGCACGGTAATGCTCTCCCTTAAAGAGCCGGAGGCGTAAGCCTCCGGAGGATCGGCGTTTCCAAGAGGTTGCCCCTTCCGGGGGCTGACGCCCCCGGCTCTTTCGCTTGCGTCTCCGCCTCTTTGTTTGCCGAAATGTTTCCGCAGCGCAATTCCCGTATGTGATTCGTCGTTTTGCGCGACGTCTTCCGGCGTTCCCGTTGCGACGATTCTCCCGCCCGCCTCACCACCTTCGGGACCGAGATCGATGATCCAATCGGCGGTCTTGATGACGTCGAGATTATGTTCGACGACGAGCACCGTGTTTCCCGCGTCGACAAATTCATGTAACACGCCGAGCAGCAACTTGATGTCCGCAAAATGAAGTCCCGTCGTCGGTTCGTCAAGAAGATACAGCGTTTTCCCCGTACTTCGCTTGACGAGTTCCCGTGCGAGTTTGACCCGTTGCGCTTCGCCGCCGGAAAGCGTCGGCGACGGCTGGCCCAATTTGATGTACCCCAAACCGACCCGCTTCAGCATCGTCAGATAATGCCTGATCTTCGGGATATTCTCGAAGTGTTCGAGAGCTTCTTCAACGTCCATGTCGAGGACTTGCGTGATCGACTTTCCCTTGAAGCGGACGGCCAACGTCTCCTGATTGAACCGTTGTCCCCGGCAAACGGGACAGGTGACGAAAATATCGGCGAGAAAATCCATCTCGAGTTTTTGCGATCCTTTGCCTTCACAGGCGTCGCAACGACCGCCGCGGACGTTGAAACTGAATCGTCCCGGAAGGTAGCCCTTCAGTTTTGATTCGGGAAGTTCGGAATAGATCGCCCTGATTTCATCGAAGACTTTGATATACGTTGCCGGATTCGAGTGATAGCCCCGACCGATCGGCGACTGGCTGATGTCGATCATTTTATCCAGCAATTCGACGCCGTCGATTCGTTTGTGTTTGCCGGGATCGCCGTAACCGTTGTTCAAATCGCGGTTAAGGGCCTCGACAATAATATCGTTCACCAACGAGCTTTTCCCGCTTCCGCTGACTCCCGTCACGCAAACGAAGGCGCCGAGAGGGATGTCGACGTCGATTTTCTTCAAATTATTGTGTGCCGCGCCGCGAACGGTCAATTTTCGTTTCGGATCGACCGGGCGGCGCGTATCTGGCACCGGAATCGACTCCTCGCCCCTCAGGTATCTTAACGTCAAGGATTCGTCGGTTTGCAGTAGAGGCGGAACTTCGCCGTCCCCGTGAAAACGTGAATAACGGCATCGTGTAACGATTTTTCCGCCGTGTATGCCCGGTCCCGGTCCGAAGTCGACGATCAGATCGGCGGCGAGCATCGTATCTTCGTCGTGTTCGACGACGATGACCGTGTTTCCGAGATCCCGCAACCGGCGGAGCGTTGCGAGCAGTCGGTCGTTGTCCCTGGGATGCAGTCCGATCGACGGTTCGTCCAACACGTACAAGACGCCGACGAGTCCGCTGCCGATTTGGCCAGCCAATCGGATTCGTTGCATTTCGCCGCCGGAAAGCGTCGGCGCGGTGCGACCGAGCGTCAGGTATTCGAGCCCGACGTTTTCGAGAAATCCTAATCTTGTGCGAATTTCCTTGATCGCTTCGGCGGCGATCATCCGACCCGATTTGTTCAATTTCAGTTCCGAGAGGAATTCCCGCAATTGATTGATCGGAAGGCCACAAAGCTCCGGCAGCGACAGCGGTTGCTCGTCGAAATGTTTCGAGGCGGTCTCCATCCGGAACGACCGGGCCTGTTCGTTGAGTCGTTGCCCGTTACAAAAGCCGCAGGAAACGACCCGCATGAACTTTTCCATGGCGAGCCGTTGCATCCTGCTTTTCGTTTCACGGAATTGGGAGAGCATCTTGGGGATGATCCCTTCGTAAGGGCCACCCCACTTATACCCGGACGGTCCGTTGCGCCAGGTGAACGTAATGTGCGCGTCGCCCGTCCCCCAGAGCATCGCTTGTTGGATTTTCGCCTCAAGTTCTTCCCAGGCGGTTTCGAGGACCGTGTTCGGCGATAGGTTGTACGTTTTTTCGAGGTAATCCGCAACTCCTTGAAAAATATGGCGTTTCCAGCGTCCGAGGTCTCGCCATTTTCCGATCGGTTCGACGCACCCTTGCTGAAACGATTTCGTCGGGTCGGGAATTAACAGGTCCGGCGCAAACGTATGAATATCGCCGAGTCCGTCGCATTTCGGACACATTCCACGCGGCGTATTGAAGCTGAACAGTTGCGGACTCGGCGGCGAGAAGCTGATGCCGCAGTGCGTACAAGCGTATTTTGCTGAGAAAGGACAATCGGACAGGGGCGACGGAACAGACCGCCGGGAGCCGAGAGGATCATTTTCTTTTCCTTTTTTTCTTTTCTTTTTTTCCTTCTCCGTCGCCAATGGCTCGTTGTCAATCGCCGGTTTCTCTTCCTCTGATGTCACGACAAGGTGCCCATCCCCCACGGCGAGGGCACGTTCGACGGACTCGGCCAATCGATTGCGATTCTCCGGTCCGGATTGCACGACTCGGTCGATCACGACGTCAATATCGTGACGCATTTGACGATCGAGCTTCAGATCGTCGGACAGTCTCACGATCTTGCCGTCGACCCGGGCGCGGACGTACCCCTTCCGCAACAGATCGGCGAAAAGATCCCGGTGCTCTCCTTTTTGTCCACGAACGACCGGTGCGAGGATGAGTAGCCGCGTGCCTTCGGGAATCGCCTCGATGCCGTCGATGATCTGTTGCCGGGTCTGTGCGGTGATCGGTCGTTCACATTTCGGACAATAGCCGGTTGCAACCCTTGCGAAGAGGACGCGGAGGAAGTCGTAAATTTCCGTGATCGTTCCGACGGTACTACGGGTATTCTGGCCGCCGGCTTTCTGTGAGATGGAAATCGACGGGCTTAATCCCGAGATTCGGTCGACGTCGGGTTTCGGCAATTGTCCCAAAAATTGTCTGGCGTAACTTGAGAGGCTTTCGATGTAACGGCGCTGTCCTTCGGCGTAGAGCGTATCGAAGGCGAGCGACGACTTTCCGCTGCCGCTGACACCGGTGAAACAGATCAATTTGTTGCGTGGCAACACGAGGTCCACATCGCAGAGATTGTGTTCCCTCGCCCCCTTGATGATAATATCGGACATTGATCAATCGTAGAACGATTGCAAACGATCGGGACGGCACCGCCCTTACCCCGGTTATTCTAGCGACTTTTACGGTTAAAACAATGAAGGGGGCCGAAGCCTCTCCGGTTGAAGCCGTCCGCGCACAAGTTTGCTCCATTGCACACGAAAGGTCGGCAACCGGCTTTTCCGCTTTTGACGAAAAACGTGTTAGCGGGCTGTCGGCTGAAGACTCAAAACGTGAAGATGCGTTCCAAGTCCGCGCCCGAGGTGTCAATGCATCGCAACCGCTGAAACAAGGCTCGAAACCGGGGATCATTACGAACGGCGTCAAAGCGAGGCGACCGGACCAAGTCCAGCGGAGATGGACTCACCAAAACCAGGTCGGCGCTCGGATCCGTGTTCTGTAGTGTTTCCAAAAGGAGTTTCGGTAAACCATCTTGGGACGTTTCTTCGACGATCGCCAGACGCTCCAAAATGTTCTCGACCAGCGGCAGACAGACCGGCCCGGAAAGGAATTTCTCCGCCGAGTCACTCGTTGCGAAAAACAAGGAACAACCGCCTCGCCGGGCGATTTCCGAAATAAGGGTTGCCGTAAAACTGACCGCCAGTTCAAAATTTTCCCGGTCGCTTTCGGTCGGCTTCGTCGGTTGGAACAGGTCCAGTAGCACGGCACAATCCCGATTTTGATGCTGTTCAAACTGCCGAACGACCGGTTCGCCATGTTTTGCCGACGCCCGCCAATGGATCCATTTTTTGACATCGCCCTGTTGCCAACGCCGAACACCGAGGAATTCGCCGGAAACCCGGCTCGGTCGGAACCGGCGTCGGCGCCGGCTCTCAACCGCTTCGTGTTGCCGCGTCTGCCAAGTCGCCGCCAATTTGCCGAGTTTTGGAAAAACGCAAATTTCGGCTTTTTCACCTGCCATCGGCGTTGCGTCAAATCCGTTGCGGAAGAATCCGAAGGGAAATCGCGTCGACACATTGAGCGGGCCGATTCCATACCGTCCCCGTTGCGGAAGTCGGCCCGCATAGGTCTTGCGCCGGCTCTCGCCTTTGGGAACGAATTCGAAATACACGGCAGGCTCAAACAACGTTTTTCCCGAATCCGAGTCGCAGAGGGGAAAAATTCGGTCGGCGACGACAAGCCCCCAACAGGAAATCGTTCGCATCCGGAAGGTTGATACCGAGTTCTCGACCTCCAAACTCACGATGAACGGTTCACCGGCGTAAACCCGTAGCGGTAATTGCCGTTTGACTGTAATCCCCCGGATCGAATGAGGCCCGAGCCGCCACGCAACCCAGAGAGGTATACAAAGGAACACGGAAAAGAGCAGCAACGGATTCACCTCACGCAAGATGGCACCGACCATCACAACGAGGACGATGAAAAGATAATACAAGCCTTCGCGGCTGAACGCTGTTTTCATGGCGGAACACGGAGCGGAGTACAACTTTCTTCAACCATACAAGACATCACGGTAATGACAAAGGGGGGCTTTCACATCTCCCGGTGGTCGACCGCCCGTCATTGCGGTTACCGTTTGTTCTTCACCGGGGTCAAAATCAGCGTGAGCGGCGTACCGACTTCGGGGATTCGCTCTGTGAAACAGGAAAACAGCAAATTGTCATTGTCCTCCGTACTTCGAATCGGAACATCGAGAATCGCACCGACGAAATTTGAGAGGCCGAAAAGTTCGCCCGTCTCATCCGCGATGTAATACCGCTCTCCCTCTTCGGTGACATACTCCATGCTCCCGGTGAATACCCAGTGCGTTGACATTGCCTGCGGTTCATCCTCCGTACTTTGAGCTTTGTCGAGGATCCAATTTTGAGCAAGCATTTCTCTCATTCCGCCCTCCGGATCGTGCCAGCAGACCTTGACTTCGATTTCGTCGCCGCTCGGCGGAACAAACACCGGATGCACCTGTACGGGCTTGCCCGGTTCGGCGCCGATGGCCAGTAGAGCAGCGTGAATCAGGTGCGGCTTGACCCGAACGGAAACAATGGCCTCATGCTCTTTCGTTCCGATTCGACAGGCGAAAAGTTCCAGCATTCCCTCCCGCAGCGCGATGCGACCAAGAAGCACGACGCTTTTGCCGTCCGTCGTCAACCAAATCCGATCGTTCGGGTCCAGTGGGATCAACGTTTCCGGCTTGTCGACGAGCGGTATCCGCTTCTTTTCCTCTTCGATCAGCGCCAACTCCTTTGCTTCCTCTTCGGCACGCATCTTTTCGTATTCTCGAAGGGCCTCTTCGCGGGTCATGTTGATGCGACCGGAGGGTTCCTCGTCAGGGTGTTCAACCGAATGTACCAGAGCGTCGCCGGAATTGGCGACGGAGGGAACGGACACTGGAGTCGCGGCTAAATAAAGCGTGAAGGGACACATCACAAAGACCCAGGCGGCAAAGTACCAGAGTTTTCCCTTTTTGAGCCAATCGACGACCCAGAGCAGAGCGATAATGCCAACGAGGCAACTTGTCAACACGGCAACGAGCAACAGCCAAGCGGGCAGCACGCTGCCTGCTTCGTGTTTGTCTGCGTCGAGCAAGTCCATCAATTCGAGGATACCGCCGCCGCCGATGATTGGAATCGAAAGCAAAAAGGAAAACGCCGCCGCTTCGTCTCGACGCATTTTGCGAAAAAGAGCGGCAACGATCGTCGAACCGGAGCGGGACAAACCGGGTAGCACCGCAATGGCTTGAACGCAGCCGATGAAGAGGGCGTCGAGAGGCGTCATCGTGGAACAGGTCTTTTCGTCTTGCGGTGCACGGAGCGATGCGAGCAACAAGATTCCTGTTACGGCAAAGAATATCCCGGTGATGAACATGCTCTCACCGACCCACGGACAGGTTTTTTTTACCGTCAATCCGACGAGGACGGCCGGGATCGTGGCGACGATCAGCAGCCCGATCAAGCGCCGATCCTTCGTGAACAGGTCAATGATCCGCTGCCGAAAAACGATAAACACCGCAAAGAGCGTTCCGAGATGCAGCAGGACGTTTAATTTGATGAAGTCGGTCGAATTTTCCGTTAGCGGTACTCCGTAACGAGAAAACAACGTATTGGCAACGGCATTGTGCCCGGAGGAACTGACCGGCAGGAACTCGCCGATCCCCTGCAATACGGAGATAATGAGGATTTCGATAAACTCAATCATTGTTCTGAGCTTGAATTTTCCGCAAAACGTTGTCGAGGTTTCGGAGCAGGAGTTTCCGATTGAACGGTTTGCCGAGCCGATCCTTTGATCCAAGTTCGGCGGCTTTTGTCATCACGTGTTCGCCGTCGTAACTGCCGATGTTGACGAGAAAAATGTATGGTGTATAAGGCGTTTTCAAATACTCCCTGATCTTTTCAAAACAGGTGAACGCCGACATATCGTCGAGTTTGATTTCGCTGATGAAAATATCGTAGGAGGTACTTTCGAGCATTTTGATGGCGCTGGTGCCATCGGACGCCGAGTCGACGGAACAGCCGTAATAGAAGAGCATCTTGGCCACTTCCAGGCCCACGGAATCATCACCGCTGATAACAAGAATCTTTTTGTCTCGCAGCATCGGAAAATTCCGACAGTCGAGATCGGATTCTTCGGTGGGAGCCGGTTGGATTTCTTCTCCCGCCTGTCGAATGATCTCCCGGACGGTCCGCGCCCGCTCCTGAATACGATAAAGATGTTCCGCGAAAGCCAAATTCCTACCATGGTTCAGGTGAAACAGCCGCGCAGACTCGACAAGAATGTCGTTGAGCGGTTGCATGACATCGGCGTAGATTGTCGAAACGCTACGAAACGCGGCATCCCGCTGTTCGAGCGACAGCAGGTCCAGCGTGTGAATCGCCGTGGCCACGTAATCGGCGTAGAATTGCAGAAACATCATGTCATTGGCACTGAACGCTTTCGAGTGGTTGCTTTCCACATTGAAGGTTCCGATTACATGGCCATGATATTTTAGTGGAACGGTCATTGAACTTCGGGCATCGACGATTCCATCAAGGTAAAAAGGGTCTTCGCTTGCCTCTTCCACGAGGTACGGCTTCCCATGATAAGCGACCCAGCCGGTGATCCCGTTGTTTTCCTGACGGGCGTAGAGTTTGCGTTTTCGAGCATCTTCCGACATTCCGTAGGCAAGCAACGATTTAAGGAGACCGGGTTCCTCGTCGGAGAGCAATCGAATTTCAATCGTATCGAAATGAAGAATTTCCCTCGCGTACTTGACGATCCTTGCCCGCAACAGATCGGTGCGTTCATTCAGCCGCAGGGATTGGAGGTCCTGTTCCGTCAGATCGGCGAGCTCTTTCCCGGCGTCGCGGAGCCGGTCGAAGGTCAATCCGGTCTTACTTTGTGCCGAAGCGTCATGGAGTGTGGCCAAGCAGTAGTGGACGTTGCCGTCTTTTTCGATGACCGGCGTGGAAATCATCTGAAACAGTTGGCCGGTCGCGCGACTGGAAAATGACGCATAGGTCGCTTGACGTTCGTACCGATTGGTATGAAACGGGCTGTAGTCCGGTCCTAGAAAGTTCGGATAATCCAGCGCGGCATAAAACGGGACGCCGAGTGGATTGTCCGTACCACACCACTCCGAGAATTGCCGGTTGAACCAAACGATGTTTTGGCCGGTATCGACGATGACGACGCCGATGGGCAGATAATTCAATATTTGTTTTCCGTCGGCGAAAAAAACGTCCTGTCCCGTTTCCGACATGTGTCTCTGCCTTTCGAATAACGCCCTGTTGAAAACGACCTCTACTGAACCCGTCAGTCTACACCGAAATCAAGACCCAAGCAAGGGAACGACCTGAAGCTTTGGAAAACGAACAAGGCACTCGCGTAAGGAATTCTTGACATTCACTGCTTCGTGGATTATGTTTCGACACTGTTTTCCTTCATCAAGAGCGGGAACCAGGAATTCCGATGATCGACTATCTTTGCATCACCGTCGACGGTCTGCACGGCGGAATGATCGGCGCCTACGGTAACGGCTGGATTCAAACGCCGACGCTTGATCGCCTCACCACGGAGTCCATCATCTTTGACCGCTACTATGCGGCTTCACTGGACATTTCATCGGTTTTCGATTCACTGTGGGGCGAGCTACCCGGTGCGTTTCGGGAAAAGGGATATCGAACCGTTCTGGTAACGGACGACACCGACGTTTTCCATCACGCTGCGGCAACGGGATTCTCCGAAGCTCATCGACTTGAATCGGCAAACACGGATGGCCCCGCCGATTGCGTGGAACAAACCCTGTTTTACGAAGCGTTGGCAATCATTGTCGATCTGCTCGAATCAAATCGGAGACGACCGTATTTTCTTTGGCTGCATCTCCGGGGATTCCATGGACCGTGGGACTTCCCGATGGACGAACGGAGCAAATACCAAGCAGAAGGCGATCCGAATCCCTATCCGGATGTTGCTCCGCCATCAATCGATGGAGACATTGATCCGGACGTCCTGCAATCTGTGATGGAGGCATACGGCGGCGGCGTCTCGACTTTCGATGCCGCACTGGACGGTCTGCTTGAGGCCTTACAGGAAAGTGAAAACAATCCGATATTGCTCGTCGGTTCGACGCGGGGCTTTGCTCTTGGCGAACATCGGCGAATCGGAACCGATGAGCGACTTTACGGCGAGAACCTGCATCTTCCGTTGATGATCCGCTTTCCCGACGGCTTCGGGGCAACGATCCGAAGCCCGATACTGTTCCAACACGATGACCTGCGAAACTTTTTGGCCGATCCGTCGAGTTTGCAAACACGGATCGCAGAGGAAACGGAGCCCTTCCGTGAATCACTGATCGTTCACGGCAAGCATGGCGAAACAACCCTTGTCACGCCGGAATGGTTCCTCCGCCGGGTTCCACACGGCGAGGCCTTTCGTGTCGAACTGTACGTCAAACCGGACGACCGCTGGGAGGTGAACGACGTTGCCGACCGTTGTGGAGAAATGTTGGAAGAGCTAGCGGAGAAATTCCCGTTTCCGCCAATTGCGTGCCGGTCTCCGGTGTGATACGATACTCTTCTCCGTCGCGACTCGTTTTCAATCGAACAATGTTCACCGTAGAAACTCTCCGTTCTTTTCTTTCGGCGGCGCTCTCTTCCGTTGAGGCGAACGCCGATTCATTGAACGCCCTTGACGGCGCAACGGGCGACGGCGACCACGGTACGGCAATTCTCGCCGCAATGAGAGCCGCCGTCAACGTTGCCGCAACGACAAGCAGTTCTCTCGCCGAAGTTCTCTCCGCCATCGGTTGGGCCGTGATGAGCGAAGTCGGCGGTTCGACCAGTTCGTTGACCGGCTCCTTTTACGTTGGAATGTCCGAAGCCGCTCCGTCGGAGACCCTCTCGCCGGACGAAACGATTGAAATGTTCGAAGCCGGTTTGAAGAACGTCCGACGTTCGACCAAAGCGGACACCGGCGACAAGACCTTGATGGACGCCCTTCTTCCGGCAATCGGAGCAATGACGGCTCTCAAAGGAACCGGGGCAACGCTACCGACGGTCTTTGCCGCCGCCGCCGAAGCCGCAAGGGCTGGAGCGGAATCGACGAAGAATCTTGTCGCAAAGTTTGGCCGGGCGAAGAATCTCGGCGAGCGGACCATCGGGTATTACGACGCCGGAGCGATGAGCACCGCGATGATCTACGAAGCCTTTGCGGCTTGTTCCGTCATTTGAACATCGGAAGTTGCGGACGCGGAATCTTTTCGGCCAAGCTGCGTTCCTTCGGCAATTCCGTGGACGCTCCTTGCGTGTATTGAATGTACGCCATCCAGCGGTTGACGTTCTCACCGTAGTCCTTTCCGGTGACTTGATGCAACGATTTCATTGCCTGGAATCGCACGGCGGAAACCTTGTCGAGCAACATTTCGCCGAGGGCTGACTCGATCCGTTTTGTCTGCTCGATGTCCGGAGCGGAACTCCGGGCAAAGACTTTTTTACCGCGTTCGGAGCAGGT
>Ga0099364_10010107_pt1 | contig 13012 bp, 14 predicted proteins | sample TergutTh196P3_FD_73070 | JGI IMG/M metagenome (GOLD analysis project Ga0099364, IMG submission 73070) | Microcerotermes parvus P3 segment gut microbial communities from Pointe-Noire, Republic of the Congo - Th196 P3 | ecosystem: Host-associated > Arthropoda: Insects > Digestive system > Gut ...
TCGCGCAAAGAAGCAAACGCGCCGGGGAGACCCCGGACCCCCATTTCGACAAATCGCATAGCTTTGTGCCTTTCATCGCGCACGTCATATGCATAGTTCTATAATCCGCCCAATCACCCAGCCGAGCCGGGCTCCAGGGCTTGAACGCGAAAAAAGGTATTAGGAACAAAAGAAATCAAAGACTTTTTCCGCTGTTATTACGTGCGCGGGCGCTTCCGGTGTCGTTCCCTGTTTTAGATTTGTGCTTACTTGCCTTTGTAGCCTTACCCTCTTTTTTAAAGAGGGTGGCATCACTGCGATTTATCGTAGTGATGACGGGTGTTTGTAGGGGCGGCAGATTGCCGCCCCTACAAGTTCCTTCCCTTAATAATTTCTAAATCCAATTTTATTTTCTATTATAGCCTAATATTCATCCACTTCCCCGATGAAAAGCGCCTAAATGTCAACGTCAGGCGCAGGTATTGGTCGAAGAGGAACGAAATCCACCCGCCCAAAAGCCCCAATCCAACCGGATAGACCAGCACATACGCGATAATCGGGCGCAAAATCATAATACTTACCATGGAAACATACGCGATATACCGCGTGTCCCCCGCCCCCCGCAGGCTCCCCATAAAGATCATCTGGCTTGCCTGCCCGTAAATAATCAGGCCAATGATGGGCAGGATCATCCCCGCCGCCTGTATGATTTCTGGGTCGTTTGAGTAAAGCAAAACCATCCGCCCGCCGAAAAGCATCAGGATGATAAAAATTACCGTAGATGAAATCAGCGACATCCGTTGGCATATCTTGCCGTAAAGGATTGACAGGTCCGGCCTTTTTGCGCCGAGGTTCTGCCCTACAAGCGACGACGCGGAAATCCCGAACCCCTCACCGAAGGCAAAGGACAGGCTGATTATATTGCTGAGGATCATATGCGCGGCGAACATTGTTGTGCCAAGCCCCGCGACGATCCGCGTGTACATGAAAAAACCCACGCGCATACAAATCTGCTCTAAAAACGCGCCTGACGCAACCGTGTACATCGCGCCCACGGTTTTTTTGTCGAAGCGCCAATGCTCCCGCGTGAAAAGGAACAGGAAATGCCCTTTGTGCGATACGGAGATTATCGCTAAAGTAAGCCCCGCTGTCCAGCCGCAAATCGTGGAGATGCCCGCCCCCGCGACACCAAGCCTCGGGAAGCCGAGGTTGCCGCCGATGAGCAGGAAGTTGCCCGTAATCGTGACAATATTCGCCACAAGGTTTATGCGCATGGATGCCCGCGTGTTGCCCGTGCCCCTTTGCGCGGCGCTTATGGTCATGGAAAGGCTTGTGATAGGCACGCCGAGCAGCAGGATACGGAAATATCCCACAGCAATATCAATAATATCACTTTGCGCCCCGGTGAACGCAAGGAACGGATACGCCAGCGGATACGCGATTGCGGAAAGCGAAACCGAGAAAATAAGGCTTAACAGCATACCCTGCTTTAAAACAGAAGCCGCGCCGTCCGCGTCGCCCTGCCCGCGCCGCCTTGCCGCGATTGCCGTGACCGATGCGTTCAGCGAAAACACCAGCGTCTGCACGATAAACAGCGGCTGCCCGACAATCCCGACAGCCGCGATTGCGCCCGCGCCCATGATGCTTACCATAATCGTGTTCACCATATGGATCAGCGCGATGAAAAAGGTTTCCACGATTGCGGGGTAAGCAACGCCGAAGCCGGTGGAAAAAGCTTCCTTGGCACCGGGCAGCTCGCCCTTCCGAAGGTCCTCTTTTACCATCAGCCCGGGTATGTAAAGCTTGCGGAGCAGTTGTATTGTCAATTTAAACTACCTCTTGTGCCTACCTCATCGGCGACACCGCGATATTATCGTCAATAACCGACACCTTGCTGAACACAAAGCTTTGGTTTACAGCCATTGTAAGCGGCCCGAAGGAAATCTGCACGCCGGAGTGTATGCGGTTTTTGCATTGGATGTATGTATTGTTTTCGCGGCTTTGGCGCAGCTGTTCCTGCTCGATTTCCTGGAGCCGCACCGTCGCCCTCATGCGGCCGATGCGCAGCTGCTTGATAGAAGCGGTTGCGGCGGCGATGTTGCTGTCAAAATCCGCCTGCTGTATGCCCTTGGCTTTGAGCGCGTTTATGCGGTTGATAAGCTGGTTGAGCTTTAGCTCCTCTGCGTCCAGGTCCTTGAATTTCCCCAGCAGCCCTTCTTTTTCCTCTAAAATGGCCCTATCCTCATTTTGCATGACAATCTGCGTGGCGACATGGGATGATGTGCCTATTGCCAGCGCGTTTAGGTAGCCGCCGGAGATAGTCGTCTTCCCGCCGATCAGCGTGCCTTTTTTCCCGTTAAGCTCAACATTTCCGGAACATTCCACCACCGAATATATGATCGTATCGGCGTAGATGCTGCCCTTTACTTTCAGGTGCGCGTTTTGGATGTACTTGCATTTTAATGTGCCTGATGCCTCGATTACGCTCTGGTTCATTCCGTTTACGCCTTCGCTGATGACGATGTCGCCTGCGGCTTTAAGCGTTGCGCCCTCTACCGTGCCCTTTATTGTAATATTGCCGCCGGAGGTGATCTTAAAGCCCGAAAGCACGTCGCCGTTAATTTGCACGTCGCCGATGAAATCTATATCGCCTGTGGAGTTGTCGACATCGCCGTTTACCCTAAAGACATCGACAACCTCGACAACGCCTTTTTTTACTTTGGCGTCGCCGTCTGTACCTGCCATAAGCTTCAGCCCATCCTCGGACAGGACAGTGTTCTTGCCCTGGATAGGGTGATTTTTTTTGCCGAAGCGCCCGGGCAGTACATTCCCCAATACATCCATGCCGTCTTCGCCCTTTTGTTCGGGGAAGATTTCAGCAAGGAGCGCGCCCTTTGTCACATTCTGGATAAGCCCGAGGTCGCGGTAATCAACAGTGCCGTCCTCGCGCTCCTTGGGCTTCAGCGCGGTTTCGGTGCTGACATGGTACTTGATATAGCCGTCCGCGCCGACTTCCTCGCGCTTGCCCCGCGCAACCACCATAGGGTGGTGGTAAACATTGTCCTTGCACAGCGCGCGGATCTGGTCTTCGCTTATGCCGAATTTGACCCCGCCGTCCTCGAGGGTTTTCATAACGTCGGAAAACTCCGCGGGGAGGGTCCTCACGCTGGTAGTGATAATCTCGATTTCCGCCTCCATACGGTTTGGGGAAACCTTTAGGAGTATCTGCGGCGCTGTTGGCTGTTCTTCCTCCGCCGTAACGGCTTCGTCCTCCGTGACTTGATCTTGGATGATATCACTCATACCGCAAAACCTCCGTATAGAAATTAGAAAATAGGAATTAGGAAATAGTAAGGGAAGAAATTTGCTGCGCCGTCTTTTTCCTGAAACCCGGAACCTTAATCCTAAAACCTGCGAAGCTCGCTATCTCAAACTGTTGACGATCTGCTCGACTTCGTCCGCTGTTTGGACCATGCGGGAGTTAAAGCTGAACGCGCGCTGCGCTTCGATCATGCTGACCATTTCGTGCGCGATTTCCACGCTTGAGTTTTCCAAATAAGCTTGGACAAGGGAGCGGTCTTGGGGATCGACTTGGAGCGCGGGGCCTGATTCCGGGGTTGGGTAAAAGGTCGTGCCTTCCATCGACCAAAGCCCGAATGGGTTTGAAAAGCTGAAAATGCCGGCTTCCGCCTCGACATCCGCACTTCCCGGGAACATCAGCTCGCCCATGCCGTTAAAGGACGGAAGCTTGCCGTTATCGTCGGGCTGGGCTTCGATTACCTGCCAGTCGCTGTCCAGAAGGCGCTCGCCGTTCCCGTTTACCAGGTACCATGTGCCGTCGTCATTGTTCCATGAGAAATTGCCGCTGCGTGTGTAGCGTATTTCCCCGCCGCGCGTCTGAACAGCGAAGAAATTGTTTTCCCCGATAAGTGTAAGGTCAAGCTCCCGCCCGGTATATGCGGGCGCGCCCTGGCTGATGAGGATATCGTTTTTGTTCACCTTTACGCCATGCCCTGTTTGTACTTCGTTTTCGGCAGTGCGGCGGTTCAGGTTTTGGTAGATCAAATCTTTGAACGCGGTGCGCATGGGTTTGAAGCCAACGGTGTTGACATTGGCGATGTTGTTGGATATTACGTTGAGCCTGTCTTGATGCGCGATAAGCCCGGAGCGGGCGTTGTAGAAGCCTCTGATCATATTTACAACAACCTTTCCAAAAACTACGTGATACGTGAGATGCGGCTGTAGGACTGCTCTGTCATATTATCGTACATTTTCAGAATTTGGCTTGCGCTTTGAAGGGAGCGCTGTGCCGCGATCATCTCTGTCATCTCCATTGCCATGTTTACGTTCGAGCGCTCAACATGGCCCTGTAAGGTGGTAAACGAGCTGTCGCCGATACCGCCAAGAGTGTACTCCTGCGGGATGAACATACCGTTCGGGGCTTTGTGAAGGGCGTCGTAGTCATCGGGCTGCGCGATCAGCAGCTGGGTCAAGTAGACAAGCTCATCATTGTCCCAGTCGATGATATAGATCTCGCCGTTTTCGCCGAGCTTAAATTCCGATGTACCGATGATTATATCGCCGTCAACGCCTTGAACGCGCCCGAAGCCGGGATGCACCAGGTAGCCCTCCTCGTCCAAAGAAAACTGGCCGTCGCGGGTAAAATAATCTACATCGTTGTAATCCCGCACAATGAAAAACCCTTCGCCTGCGATTGCAAAGTCCATGGGGCGGCCCGTCATCTCAAAGCCGCCTTGGGAATAGTTGGTGTAGTCGATGTCTGTGGTCTGCATGAACACGCCCCTGCCGATCTGATCAGTGCGTTCACGCTGGTAGGCGTTCATGCGCACGGCGATATGCTCGCCGAAGGTGGACATCGTGACCCCGTCTTTTTTATATCCGGCGGTGGTGACATTTGCCAGGTTGTTGGAGATCATGTTCAGGCGTTTTTCCTGTGTCACCATGCCCGACCCGGCATTGTAGAAGCCTCTAACCATTTTATCAGATCCTTTCAGAAAGAGAAGTGATGAAGCAATCATGCCATCGTGTGCGTAACATTGATATGCGCTGGGCTAATCCGAGTTGCGTCCGGGCTCAGCCCGGTTAGGCTGTTATATACTCATGCATATACTTTTTCATCTTGACAATTGCGGCGGAATGTATCTGGCAGACACGGGATTCGCTTACCCCCAGCACCGCGGCGATTTCCTTTAGCTTGAGCCGCTCGTAGTAATAAAGCGATATCACGGTGCGTTCGCGTTCGTTGAGCGCGTCGATTGAGCCTGTGAGCTGTACACGCAGTTCATCCTCCATCAGCTTGCGCTCCGGGGATTCCTCCGCGCTGTCGGAGGCGAAATCGTCGTACCCCACCGAGGACATCTTCTGCCAAACGACTTCTTCGTAGGACAGCAGGTTAAATGAATAAGTCTGCTCCATTACGCGGTCGAGCTGCCCGGGCGTCATATCCATTTCCTTTGCAAGCTCCTGATGCGTTGGCTGGCGCCCGAGATCGGTGCAGAGCTTGCTGTTCATGTCCTCTAAATCCCGGGAAAGCTTGCGCAGCCTGCGCGGTATCCAGTCCTGTGAGCGTATATAGTCGATGATCGAGCCTTTTACTTTAATTGACGCAAAGGTTTCAAACTTTATGTTGCGGGCAGGGTCGTATTTTTCCACGGCGTCGATAAGTGCGATTATGCCCTGGTTTACCACGTCGTCAAGCTGCGCGTAGTTTTTGAATGTACCGCGCATACGCAGCGCGATGCACTTGACAAGCTGCGAGTAATGCAGCACAAGCTCGTTGCGCAATTCGACGCTCCGGTCTTCCAGATACTGCCCCCAAAGCTCGGAGCTGATGACATTAACCGGTTCCATAGCGGGTTCTCCCATTATATGGCCTTTCCTTTCGAGGAGTGGGTACTTAATTGATAATTGATAATTGAGAATTGATAATTAAAAATTATCCGGGTTAAATTTGTACGTTTGCCAGTGACTGGATCTGGATTGTCGGGTCGATTTCGCTGAAGGACAAAACAATGATGTTTGGGTTGAACTGGTCGAGCATCTTTTTAAGGTATATGCGCACAATCGGCGATGTTAAAACAATCGGCACGGGTACAATGTCTTTGATGGCGTTCATGTCTTCGATTAGGCTGCCGACGATTTTTTGGATCATGTCCGGCTCCATTGCCATGTATGTGCCGTGTTCGCCCTTTTTGATTGAACCCATGACCGCCTGCTCGATGTCCTGGTCAACCGTGATAACCTTAAGCACATTGCCCGATACATACTGGCGCGTGATAGTGCGCTTTAGGCGCTGGCGGACGTATTCTGTGAGCAGGTCCGGGTCCTTTGTGGTGAGGCCGTAGTCGCCCAAGGTTTCGAGGATGGTTTCCATATCCTTGATCGGCACGCCTTCCTTGAGCAGATTGCAGAGGACTTTTTGCAGGTCCGAGATACCGATGATGCCGGGAACCACATCCGCGACGATCGCGGGGTTCTGCTTTGCGGTGTTTTCCAGCAGCGTGGTGATATCCTGGCGGGTGAGGACTTCGTGGATATAGCGCTTGACGATCTCTGACATATGCGTGATGATGACGGACAGCGGGTCGATAACCGTGTAGCCGTAGACCTCGGCGGTTTCGCGCAGGTCTTCTGTTATCCACTTGCTGGGTATGCCGTAGGCGGGTTCGACCGTGTCGATGCCTTCGATTTCTTCGATCGCGGTACCGGGGTCCATGGCGAGATAGTAATCCACTAAAACTTCGCCGCGGGCGACTTCCTCGCCTTTTATTTTTATGGCGTATTGATTGGGGTTCAGCATCCCGTTGTCGAGCATTTGCACGGTTGGGACAACAACGCCGTAATCCGTCGCGAACTGTTTGCGGAACATGATTATGCGGTCGATAAAGCTTCCGCCGGAGCTTTCGTCAACGTGCGGGATCAGGCTGTAGCCGAATTCCATCGTGATTGGGTCAACGCCCAAAAGCCCGTATACATTGTCGATGTTTTTATAGTAAGAGGCCTCGTTGAGCATTTCGGGGAGAAGGTCGTCTTCGTCTGCCTGGTCAAGCCCTTCAGCCAGCGCCGCCTGTGTGCGGGTACGGTTCAGGATGAACGCCAACGCCGCCAGCACGGCCGCAATGGTGAAAATCTGAAATTTCGGCGCGCCGGGTATAATCCCGACGGTCGCGACGGCGCCTGCCGCGATAAACAGCGCGATTGGCTGGCCGGACATTTGCCTTGCCACGTTGGAGATAAGGTTGTCGTTGGAGGATGCGCGCGTGACGATCATACCTGTGGCGGTTGCGATGAGCAGCGCGGGTATCTGGGAAACAAGGCCGTCGCCGACGGTTGCAAGCGTATAAACGCTGAGGACCTCGCCGAAAGCCATTCCGCCGGATACCATGCCGACGATCAGCCCGCCGACAAAGTTTACGATTGTGATGACGATGGACGCGATCGCGTCGCCCTTTACGAATTTTGTAGCACCGTCCATGGCACCGTAGAAGTCGGCCTCGCGCTGGATTTTCTGGCGGCGCTCCTTGGCCTCCTGCTCGTCAATCAGCCCGCTGTTGAGGTCCGCGTCGATCGCCATCTGCTTGCCGGGCATCGCGTCCAGCGTAAACCGCGCCGCAACCTCCGCGACGCGCTCCGCGCCCTTTGTGATAACAAGGAAGTTAACAAAAACGATAATCGCGAAAACAACAAACCCGATTGCGACATTGCCGCCGATTACGAAATTGCCGAAGGTCTTGATAAGCTCGCCCGCGTAGCCGTAATTCTCCAAAATCGACCGCGTGGACGAAACATTCAGCGACAACCGCAGCAGCGTGGTAATAAGCATAAGGGACGGGAAAATCGAGAAGTCAAGGGTTTCCTTTATATACATTGTCATTAGCAGGATGACAAAGGATACGGTAAGGCTGAGCATGAACATGAAGTCCAGCATACCCGGGGGGAGCGGGACAACAAGCATTAAGATGATGACAACAACAAAGATGGCAATAAGGTTATTGGCAGCTCTTGCTATTCTTCCCATTTAGCGGTTTCCTTTATTTATTTTAAAAGCGGAAAGCGGCGGTTATTTTAGCTGGCCGCTTTGGCTGTGCCTGCGTTCGTGTAAATCCATGCCAAAAGCTCCGCGACAGACTGGTAAAGCTCGGCGGGGATGTATCCGTCAACATCTGCAAGCTCGTACAGGCTGCGTGCCAGGGGCGGGTTCTCCACAGTCATGATTCCGTGTTTTTCCGCCTCTTCGATGATTTTTTCCGCGATTTTGTCCTGCCCCTTCGCAAGGACCATGGGGGCGGCGTCGGAGTTTAGGTCGTACTTGATGGCTATAGCAAAGTGGGTGGGGTTCCTTACAACAACGTCAGCTTCTTTTACCTGGTTCATCATGCGGCGCTGGGCGTACTCACGCTGTTTTTGGCGGCGCGCGCCTTTTATTTCGGGGCTGCCTTCCATTTGCTTGTATTCGTCCTTTACTTCCTGCTTGCTCATTCTTATATTACGCTCATACTCCCATAATTGATAGAGGTAGTCGAGCATCGCAACTACGCCGAACGCCAGCGCGGTAGTGAGGATAAGCGCCATAATCTCCCGCCCCGCGTACTGTATGCCCTGTGTGATTTCCCATCCCAGCATACTGGGGACGATGTTTACCGCGGCGACGATATTCCTGTAAAGTATAAACGCAAGCAGCGATATCTTTATAATTGATTTTAACAGCTCAACGAGCGAGCGCAGCGAAACCAGCCGCTTAAAGCCTTTTATTGGGTCCAGCCGCTCCAGCTTGAATTTGATTGACTCATAGGAAATAAGGAAGCGTGTCTGGAACAGCACAACCATAACGGTGACACAGCCGATAAGTAAAATAGCGGGGAGCATCGTAGTGCCGAACAGCACAAGAGATTCTATAAAGATCTGCATCAGGTCGGCTTCCGTAAGCGTGTGGATATTTATAAGCCGTGTCATTTGTATGGCGTAGGTTTCCTGTATGCGCCGTATAAAGGAGCCGACAAAAACGCTGATTATGTAAAACGCCGCAACCAGCGAAACTATCGTGGTAATGTCCTTGCTCATAAAGACATTGCCTTTTTTGCGTTCGTCCTGCCGCTTTTTCGGGCTGGCTTTTTCGGTTTTTTCGCCGCTGCTGTTATCGGGCACTGATATCCCCCCTTTAAATCAATTGCTTATCTGTCGTCGTAATGACCTTTACAAGCAAAAATCAACAAGTTTTTCTTATCATCAAAATTATATATAAGCCTGTTTGCGTGGTCAATTTTCCTGCTCCATGCTTTGCGGTATTTTAGCGGCTCCGGCTTGCCGATACCTTTGCTGAGTCCATTGCGCTCGATATCTTTGATAAGCTCGTTAATGCGCCCTAGTTTCTTTTTATCTTCTGTTTGCCATGAAAGATAGTCGTCCCATGCTTTGTCCGACCAGACTTTAGTCATCGTCCACCTCTATTAGGTCATGTATCTTGCCCTCGCCCCTTGCGATTTGTTCCATGGAGCGGTCGAGCATATCCAGATAGGCCGCGTTTTTTGCCGCCTTCACCAGCGTATTATATTCGTCAAGGCTGATAATAACTACATTTTTTTCGTCTTTACGGGTTACAATAACCGTTTCATAATTATCCGTTACTTTATCGCAATAATCTTTCAGGCGGCCTTGGATAGTGGAATAGTTTACAGCTATCATAAGGTCATATCCTTTCATAAATCAATTGCTTATCTGCTGAACATCGCCCCCAGCGAATCGCCGAGCATCTCAAAGCTTATCTCAATCATATTGCCGAAGTAGCCTATAACCGGGCCGACCAGCAGTACCAAAATCAGCAGGCCCGTGAAAAGCTTAAACTGGATGTTCACGACAAAGACGTTGATCTGCGGGATGATCCGCATGATGATGCCGACCGCCATACTTACAATGGTTTCTATCACTACTACGGGCAAAGCAAGCTTCATGGCGAAAACTAAAATAGTGGAAAACAGCTCCGGCATATAGAAGAATCCGTCCAGGTTCAGCGCGAAATCCCCGACAGGCAGTACCCGCAATGTGACAGACATAAGATGAATGAAAGTTAGATGGTTGCCTGTTGTGAAGAAAATAAGCGTGTACATAATAATGAAAAAGTTGGACGAGATTGAAACTGTCGCGTTTGTTGTTGGGTCGAAGGCCTTTGCCATTGAGATTCCCTGCTGGAGGTCGATGATTTCGCCGCCCACGATCAAAATTGAAACAAACATCTGGAACAGCACACCGCCCGCAAACCCGATGAAAAGCTCCCTGACTGCCAGCAGCGCAAACTGAAAAAACGTGGGGTCGGCAATCGGCGGGTCGGCAACGGTGTCCAGCAGAAGGAATGCCAGCAAAAAGGCAAGCACGGCGTTTACCATTGATGGGATGTTCCTGCGCCCCAATATAGGGTTCAGCACCAAAAATCCCGTCATCCGCAGCATTATCAGCATAAAGGCAAGGGCGCGCGCGGTATTTATATACATCCTTTTACCCCGGCCGTGTTAGGCGTAATTTGATATTGTCTGGAAGATTTCGTTTATAAAATCCCGCATGGTCCCGATCATCCACGGGCCCATCAAAAGCAAAGCGAGCGCGATCATGATAAGCTTCGGCGCGAATGTCAGGGTCTGCTCGTGGACCTGCGTGGCGGCCTGTATTATGGCGATTATAAGCCCCACGGAAACGCTCACGATCAAAACAGGGGCGACCAGCATAAGTGCGGTCCTCATGGCATCGGAAAACAAATTCATGACAACGCCTTCATCTACCATCATCGGGCGCACCTCCTAAACTATGTGAACCTGTAGGTCGTGACAAGTGAGCGTATCAGCAGCCCCCAGCCGTCCACCAAAACAAAGAGCATAAGCTTGAACGGCAAGGATATCGTGATAGGCGGGAGCATCATCATACCCATGGACATCAGCGAGCTGGCAACCACCATATCTATGATCAAAAACGGCACGAACAGGAAGAACCCGGCAATAAACGCCCGCTTGATCTCACTTGTCATAAACGCCGGGATTATTGTTGTGATGGGATAATCCATAACCTCTTCCGGCAGGTCGATCTGAGAAAGCTCGGTAAAAAGGGCAAGGTCGACGCTCTGCGTATTTGCCAGCATGAAGCGCTTCAGCGGCACCTGGGATATTTCGAGGAATTCCGACGCGGTAATTTCGCCTTCGCTGAACGGGTCGTAGGCGGTTTCGGTGATTTCAGTGATTACCGGCGCCATGACAAACAGCGAGATAATAAGCGCAAGCCCGATAAGCACCTGGTTTGGCGGGGTCTGCTGAAGCCCGATGGCGTTGCGCATTAGCGAGAACACGATGATGAAGCGCGTAAAGCAGGTCATCATCATCAAAAACGAGGGCAGCAGCGTCATCAGCGTCAGAAGCAGCAAAACCCTGATTGTGTCCGAGCTGCCGCTGTTGATGTTGATATTCAGCAGCGGGTCGTCCGGGTCCGCGAGGTTTGCGGGTTCGCCCGGTATGACCGGGTCTACCGGCTCCACGAGATCCACCGCCGCGTGGACGGAAAGCGCCGGTGCGGCGATCAGCACTGCTGTTAAAACAAGCAAAACCAAAAGCTTGGGAACAGACGAAAAACCATGATGCCCGCCTGTTTTTCCACAGATGTCCGGCACCACAGTGTCGTTTGATTTACAGGGGGCGGCCGTAAATGAAAAGTGTGTCAACCGCCGCCACCACGCTTTCCCTGCCCCATAACGCCTTTTAGTATCTGCGAAAAGGAAAGGGCATTTCCGGGGGGAGGGCTGTCGTCCTCGATAAACCCGGGCAGCTCATGAAGGTAGCTTACAGCTTTGTCGGATACGCCGAGCATATGGTACCCGCCGTCTACTTTTACTATGTAGACAGCGCTCCCCTGTGAAAGCCCGGCCTTGTCGATGACCTTGACATATCTGCCCGCGCCGGAAACCCCGGCCCTTTTTGCGTACCAGCGGCTTGCGAAGTAAGTTGCCGCCAAGGCAAGCGCAATAATTACGACAGCGCCGATCATAGACATTACATCAACAAATCCCATACCTTAGGACCTTCTTACTTATTAGACTTCCCAAAAAAGCCGGGCGGTTATGTTATCCCAGGACGGCTTTCATTGTCTTGGCGATCCTGTCGGGCTTGAAGGGCTTGACGATGAAGTCCAGCGCGCCTAGCTTTATTGCCTCCACGACCATGGACTCCTGCCCCATCGCGGAACACATGACAACCTTGGCGGCGGGGTTCAGCCCCTTGATCGCCTTCAGCGCGCCAATGCCGTCCAGGTTTGGCATGGTAACGTCCAGCATAACAAGGTCGGGGTTCACCTGCTGGAATTTTTCGACAGCGATCGCGCCGTCCGCGGCTTCCTCAACATCGCTGTAGCCCAGCTTATTGAGCGTGTCCTTGATCATCATCCTCATGAAAGCCGCGTCGTCGACGATTAGAATCTTTGGCATTATTGTCTGCACCACCTATAAAAATTTTGTTTACCCACTCTATCTTTCACCCGCGCTTGCGGGAGGGACACATATTTAAAGAAGCGAAAGGGAGTCGCGGTTCTTTAGGATCTCCGTCACACGGATGCTGAAATTGTCGTCCACTACCACAACATCGCCCTTTGCGATAAGCTGGCCGTTTACGATTACGTCAACCTGCGAGCCTGCCTGTTTGTCAAGCTCCACGATCGTGCCCTGCCCGAATTCGAGGATCTCCTTGATCTTGCGCCTGGTCCTGCCAAGCTCAACGGACACAACGACGGGGACATCCATGACAAGGTCGATGTTCGCGGCTGATTCAGGCAGTGAGCCGCCCGCGCCGAAATCACCGTAGTCATATTCTTTCACAGTGATTGGGGAGGGCTGCTGGTACATTGGCTGCTGGGGCGGGTACCCGTAGCCCGGCGGCGGATAGCCGTATCCGGGTTGTGGCGGATATCCCGGCGGGGGCTGCTGGAAACCGGGCTGCTGGGGCGGGTAGCCCTGCTGCGGCGGATAACCGTAGGGCGGGGCCTGTTG
>Ga0099364_10010108_pt1 | contig 13012 bp, 12 predicted proteins | sample TergutTh196P3_FD_73070 | JGI IMG/M metagenome (GOLD analysis project Ga0099364, IMG submission 73070) | Microcerotermes parvus P3 segment gut microbial communities from Pointe-Noire, Republic of the Congo - Th196 P3 | ecosystem: Host-associated > Arthropoda: Insects > Digestive system > Gut ...
CCCCCCCCCCCCCCCAAAAAGGGTGGGGGGGAGCACCCCCTCGTGGGGGGGGGGGGGGGGGGGTGGGGGGGGGAATATAGAAGGTAGAGGAGTTCGGCACTACGGAGGGGGACATCCTTTCGACTATTTCTTATCTTTATCTACTTTCTTTCAAAAGAAGAATATTACTAAAGCAGTTTCAGACAGAGAAAAGATTTTTAAAGCAATAAAAGAACATCTCGATTTTTGTTTTTGGGAACGCAGACATCTTGTCTGCAAATCAAGCACAGGTTATCTCTGCGACTACCTAATATTCGACTGGTTTCTTTCCTCAAAAACGCATTACTACCCCTCTTTTCTTTCTGCTGAGCATTGTGATAATTTCAAAGAGGATATTTACTTATGTTTTAAGGAAAAATGGCAGCAATCATATATTCAATCGTCCAAGATTGACAACCCAAAACCCCGAACTCTAAACTCAAATATCCATTATCCAGTAAAACTAAAAAATGTAACTTTTTACACTCCCCAAAGTCAAGAGTTCAGCCAGATTTATCTTGATAATGCAATTGGTGTAGCAAAGGTTGACCAAGATGGATTTTACCTCATTTATAAAGGCAAAACTGATACGACTATACAGATACATAAAACTATTTTTCTATAAATTAGTCTATCATGAAAATCTTAAGATAATAGGATATTGTAGTCAATGTGGAGTTTGTTGTCACAAGATTTATGTCCTCATCGGATACAAAATTGTTACAAAAGAAAAAGACTTTCATAAGCTCCAAAATGATTTCCCCTCCTATAAATGCCTTGAAATAGCAGGGCAAGATGACAGTGGTGAACTTTTTTTTAAATGCAATCTTTTTAAAGACAATAAATGCTCAAAATACAAGCAAAGACCACTGATTTGCAGAAAATACCCCTCAGTCAGTATGCTGAAATACGGTGGTGTATTAAATGAAACCTGCACATACAAATTAGTGCCACGAAAGAGCTTTGATTTTTATCTAAAAAATGCTGGTGGATAATGTAGAGGACGCATTTATCCGTTCCGTTGTAGTGCCAATCTCTGATTGGCTTTATAAGAAAAATAAAGGAGTAAAAATGACAAAATACAATCTTGATTATACAGAAAATATGCTATTTCTCGCTATACACAATGGACATGATATTTCAACCCATATCAGAGAAAAAATAGGAATTTCTGATAACGATAGAATGAGAGAAGAAGACCCTTTTACTGAAAGGTTTATACAGGATAAAAAAAATCAAATCATCCAGTATACATCTCGTTTTGAATATGATTTAAACAGAAAAAGAGAAAAAGCTGTTTACCAGAAGCCTGATGATTGCTGGGGTTTACCTATTTATCCAGATTTTACACTATCAGGGGATGAAATAAGTGATGCCTTAAAAGCTTATGACTATTTTTATCATGAGATAGATAGTGTTATAGGTAACTTTTTAAATAGGTATGAAAACTTATTGATTTGGGACATACATAGCTACAACCATAGACGAGCTGGAAATGGGGAATCTTTTGATAGTGATGTATTAAATCCAGAGATAATCATAGGCACAAACAACAATAGATATATCGATAAAAAGTGGCTTCCACTCATAGAGTGGATACAAAAAAGATTAAGTAATATAGAGCTTGAAAAATATATTGGGGACAATCGCTCACTAAAATCCAGAACCCTCGATGTCAGGCAAAATGTAAAATTCCCAGGTGGTCATCTATCACAGTATCTAAACTCAAAGTATCATCCAAGAGTTTGCTGTCTTGCTATTGAGTTTAAAAAGATATGGATGAATGAATGGACACAAGAAATTGATTTTAATATCTTTTTAGAGCTAAAGAGGGTATTTGACTTAGTCTGCAATGAGATACATATTTCAGATTTTGCTTGACAAAATCAGTATATTGATTTTTTTTGCCTTAAGTAAATATTATTTATTATCAAGGGAAAAAAGGAGAAAAGCAAATGAGAAAAGAATATTTTAAAATATGGAAAGGAATAGATTATGTAGAGGAAATAGAACCATTTTTAGAATCAATCCCCTGTGGTTTTCCTACCGATAAGGATGACATAGAATGTTTTTACACTCTTTTACAACAGACCAAAAAAGACATAAAAAATCAAACAGTTCCCAATAATCAAAATTTTTCAAGACTGCATACAGAAAATGATGGCAAGGAGTATTTAATAGTTAAAAATGGTTTTCATAAGTTTTCAATGATAGGAAAGACCTTAGTAAATACTGTTACTGATACAGATGAATTACTCGAAGTCCCTTTTGACCCCAATATGTCTTGGCTTGTGGATTTTGTAGCAAAGGATATATAGAAGTTGTGAGCTGTGAGTTTTGAGCGGTGAGTAGCTCAATACTCTTTTCAGAAAAATATGAACTATAAGAATTTTACATTTTCTTTTACATCTGAAATCATTGTCGATAAAGCAGTAAACTATCTTAGTGGGGATGAAGGTTTTTATGTGATTGATGATTTTTTTAAAATCAACTATCATAAAGGAATATCAATCAAAGCTGATGAGACTACCAAGAATTTAACTACCGTTTATACCATCCTCGAAAAACTTTTTTCATCCAGTCAAAAAAGGAGCGATAAAATCATAGCCATTGGTGGCGGGATAACGCTTGATATAGCAGCTTTTTGTGCCTCTATATATAAAAGAGGATGTGAATTGTGGTTTATACCCACAACCATTATTGGTATGATAGATGCCTCTGTAGGTGGGAAAACAGGGGTGAATTTTGAGATAAGAGATAATATTTTAAAAAATCAAATAGGTAGTTTTTATCCTGCTAGTAAAGTGATTTTGGATTTTGATTTTTTACAAACCTTACCAGAAAAGGAAATAAAAAATGGTTTTTCAGAATTAATCAAAATGATGATTATCTTTGAGAGAGATTTTTTTGAGAAAGACTTTGATTTCATCAGAAACAATTTATCCGACTATTTATTGAGAGCTATAAACTACAAGCTCGATATTTGCTCAAAAGACTTGACAGACAAAGAAGAAAGGCAATTTTTAAATCTTGGTCATACTTTTGCTCATCTGATAGAAACTGTAACTGATTTTCGCATTTCACATGGTGATGCAGTAGCAAAAGGTCTCTGTCTTGCATTGAAATATAGTCTGGATAAAGGTTTATTATCAGATAAATGTTATCATATAATCATTAACTATATAAAAGAGTTTTGTAACGATATAGTCCTTTCCACTGTAGAAATAGAAAAATTAGGACTTCAAGGTGTAGATATCCTTTTTGCAGATAAAAAGGCTGAGCAAAAGATTAAGCTGATTTTAGTAAATGACAAATCTGTCGAGTTTTTTTATGTAGATGATGTTAGAGGATTGCTGGATTTTGTGATTTGTTTTTTGGGAAATGAGCAATTGTGAGCAGTGTCATGGCTTGTGTTGTAGTGGCTTACTGCATAAGCCTTTAATTAAAAAGTCTTTAAAATGAAAAAAGTAATTTTGACTATTCCCATTTTAATCTATTATGCCTTTTTACATTGTTATAACCTATACGAGCTAAATAATGTGGGGGAAGTTTTTCACAGCTCACAACTCACACCTCAAAGCTCATTACTCACCACTCACCACTCACTACTCACAGATCACAGCTCACAACTCTTTTACATAGTATCTGGTTCTCTCTTTATCACTTCTTTTATCTTTGACCAAGAAATCAGAGATTTTACTCAAAATGAGATTTATGGTGGGGACAATCTTTTTACAGAAATATTGCATGGTGTGGGCAATAGAGATTATTTCTTTTATGGTGCTTTAACAGTTCACAGTGTCGATACTATCCTGCAAAACAATTATTTCCATAACACATTGATGCTGTCTTTGCAGTCATTATTAGTTACGCAAGGTATCACAGAAACTTTTAAAAAGACCTTTAAAAGAGCTCGACCTAGTCAAAGTCCAGATGACCCTTATGATTTTTTTGAAAAAGGAGAGTCCTTTTTTTCAGGTCATTCTTCAGGAGCTTGGTCTTATCTGACTGTTGTTGCAGGTAGACATCCTGAAATCAAATGGCTTGCTTATAGCTTTGCAGGTTGCGTTTCTTTATCTCGGATTTATGAGGATGCTCACTGGGCTTCAGATGTCATATTCGGTGCAATGGTCGGTTATGGTGTCGGACAGCTCACACTTCGCTTTTCACCAAATTACACAAACAATCTAAATATTTTGCCTTATATTGACGAAAATGGAGGTCGATATGTGCTGGTGCAGTGGGGATTTTAATTAACAATTAGTAATTAGTAATTACTAATTACTAATTTACCAAAATCGTCTCTTTCAATCTATTGACTCTATTCTCAATATCCTTAAAAGTTGAAGCTGCGAGACAATCAAAGCTAAAGGACTCTATGCAAAAGGATGCCATGACTGTTCCATAAAGCATTGCTTGTCTGATGGTCTTGTCATCTATGTAATCTTGTTTTGCAATGTAACCCATAAAACCACCAGCAAAGGAATCACCTGCACCTGTGGGGTCGATGACATTTCTGATGATATAAATCGGAGTAAAAAAGGTCATAGATTTACTACAAGCAATAGCTCCATATTCACCAATTTTGATGATGACATATTGAAGTCCGTATTTCAATACTTCATCAGCCGCATCAAAGATATTGTTTTTCCCTGTAAAAGATTTGATTTCCTCTTCATTCATAAAGAGTATATTAACTTTTCTCACTACTTCTTTGAGTAAATCTGGAGTGCCATTTATCCAAAAATTCATAGTATCACAGGCTATAATCTTTGTCTTTTGGGTTTTTGCTATGACATCGAGCTGGAGCTGTGGATGGATATTACCGAGAAAAAGATACTCTGTATTTTGATACTCTTCTGGTAACTTTGGCACAAAATCTGCAAAAACATTTAATTGTGTATCAAGGGTTTCAGCACGATTTAAATCATTGTATTTCCCTTTCCAGTAAAAGGTTTTACCAGAGACTTTTTCAAGTCCTTTTAAATCGATACCACTATTTTTGAGCAAGTCAAAAGTCTCTTGAGGATAGTCATCTCCTATCACTCCGACAATGCCAGCATTGGTAAATTTACTCGCTGCAAGTGAAGAGTATGTAGCAGAGCCACCCATTGAGACTTCTCGCCTACCTGATGGGGTTTCTACATCATCTATTGCCACAGAGCCTACTATAACTAATTTCATATTATACTCCTGAATTAGTAGGGAAACCATTTATCCGTTCCGTTAAAATTGTTTTTTTTATTTCGGAACGGATAAATGCGTTCCCTACAAAAGGCGGAACAGATAAATCAGTTCCCTAAAAAAAAAATGTATTTACGGAGATTGGGCATCTCCACTACGATTGTTGTTCATATTAAAGAGCCAAAAAATGTTATCAAAGGTAATAGTAGTAACCCCCATTACAAGAGCCAAAATAGCGAGAAAAACAGCTATTTTTAAAAAGAGACCACCAAAACAGCCAAAACGCGGATTTCGGTTTCTATACCTTTTGTTTTCAAGTCTTTCAGAAAAAACATTCATAGCAATTTAGTCATTAGTCATTAGTCATTAGTCATTAGTCATTAGTAATTACTAATTACTAATTACTAATTACTAATTATTAATTAAGTTCAATCAACCCTTTCCTAAATCTTTTCACACCTTCGATTAAATTCTGAAGGCTATTTGCATAAGAAAATCTGACGATGTCATCCATCCCAAAGGAGTCTCCACCAACAGCAGCTATATGGCATTTTTCAAGTAAATAAAGAGACAAATCATTTGAGTTTTTTATCCCCATTTTATTCTTTTGGATGTAATAGCTGACATTTGGCACGACATAAAAAGCACCTTTTGGCTCTATGCAGGTTATATTTGGTATTTCTCTGAGAGCATCGACAAGGAAATTTTTACGCTTTTCAAACTCTATCCTCATGTTTTCTACAGAGCCATCGTCCTGTGTATAGGCAGCTAGTGCAGCTTTTTGGGTGATAGAATTGACATTTGAAGTAGCATGCTCTTGGATTTTACCAGCAGCTTTGATGACATTTGTAGGACCTACGCTGTAGCCAAGTCGCCAGCCTGTCATAGCATAAGATTTTGAGACACCATTGACAATGACTGTGTTTGCCTTTATTTCCTCTGAAATTTGGGCTATTGAGACAAATTCTGTATCATCATAAACAAGTTTTTCATAGATTTCATCCGATAATACACAGATACCATATTTTAAGCATACTTCGGCAATTTTTGTCAATTCTTCTCTTGTATAGACTGCTCCTGTTGGGTTGTTTGGGCTATTCATGATGAGCATTTTGATTTGTCCATGCTCTTTTACACAGGCATCAATCTGCTCTGCTCTTATCTTAAAAGAGTTTTCCTCTGTAGTGTTGACATATACTGGGACACCACCAGCAAGTAAAACTTGAGAAGGGTAGCTAACCCAATACGGAACAGGTAACAAAACTTTATCACCTGGGTCTAAAATAGCCATTAGAGTAAATACAATGGAAGCCTTTGCACCTGGTGAAACAAGAACATCGTCTGGGCTATAAATGAGGCTATTGTCTTTTTTAAATTTTTCACAGATAGCTTTTCGCAGCTCTGGTATACCTGCATTTGCTGTGTATCTTGTGAAATTGGTTTTAATAGCCTCTATACCAGCTATTTTTACATACTCTGGTGTGTGGAAATCAGGCTCACCTACACCAAAATTGATTACATTTATCCCCTGTGCCGCCATTTCCTTTGCCTTGTTGTTTAAGGTCAAAGTCGGGGAGGAGGGGACTTCGTTTATTCTATTTGCTACTTTTATTGACATTTTTACCTCTTTATAAAATTAGTAATTAGTAATTAGTAATTAGTAATTACTAATTACTAATTACTAATAACTAATCACCCTTTGCTGACAACAATAGGACCAGAGCCGCTGTATTCACAATATCCTCTACAGAGCATCCTCTTGATAAATCACATACAGGTGCGGCGAGACCTTGTATGACAGGACCTATAGCCTCTGCGCCTGCAAACCTTTCGACTAGCTTATACCCAATATTTCCTGCTTGTAAATCGGGAAATATAAGGACATTTGCCTGACCAGCCACGACACTATTGGGAGCTTTTTTCTTACCGACCTTTTCTACGACAGCAGCATCGAGTTGAAGCTCGCCATCAAAGTCAAAATCAACTTTTCTATCCTCTATCAGACTTTTTGCTGTGAGGACTTTTTCTATCAAGTCATGCGTAGCACTACCTTTTGTAGAAAATGAAAGCAAGGCTACTTTAGGTTCATCTCCCAAAAGAGCCCTTCTTGTTTCAGCAGTAGAAATTGCTATATCAGCAAGCTGCTCAGCTGTAGGCTCAGGCACTACGGCACAATCACCAAAGAGAAAGACCTTGTCACCCTGCCCCAGAAAGTCCTTTGTAACCATGATAAAAGAACTGGAAACAGTCTTTAAACCTGCTTTTACACCTATCACTTGCAAAGCTGCTCTTAATACATCACCTGTAGTATTAAACGCACCTGCTACCATACCATTTGCTTTTTTAAATTGGATAAGCAAAGCACCAAAATACAAAGGCTGTCTCACGAGTTTTTGAGCCTCTTCAAGTGTCAAGCCTTTTGCTTTTCTCTTTTCAAAAAAATAGGTCTCAAAGTCTGCTATATCAGCATAAGTTTCGGGGTCTATCACTTCACAACCTGCGACACTGACATTATTTGCTTTGGCATCCTCTAATATCTTGTCTTTTTTGCCCAGCAAAATCACTTTTGAAAAACCTTCCCTGATGATGATTTCAACTGCTTGTAATGTTCTGAGGTCGTTTGACTCTGGTAAAACTACACTTCCATTTAAAGCCTTTGCTTTTTCTTTAAACATTGTTGTGATATTCATCTCTATGCTCCTCTTTTTAAATTAGTAATTAGTAATTACTAATTACTTTTGCACCATATAAACAAAAAAAAATATATAGCTGTTTATGTCAAGCATAAATTAAAATGCAGAATGCCCCCCCCGTGAGCTTGCGAGCGGGGGGGAACTCCCCCCACATTTATGGGGGGGGTAGAGGGGGGGTATTTCTGCATTCTGCATTCTCATTTCTGCTTTCTTGACATTTCTGCATTCTCATTTCTCATTTCTCATTTCTTTACATCAGTCCCCATCTTTTCCTTAAATAAATCTCAACACAAAAGGTTACAAGAAAAAGTAGTATAAACCAAACATTTCTATACAAAGGTATTTCAATGTATCTGTAGTTTCTGATAGATTCGGCTCTATCGAGAATAAAATTATTTAAATCGTTGTTTGTCAGATTTTGACCTCTTGATGATTGGCTCAGAGCTGTGAGTATTCTCTGATTGAAACCTCTATTGAGAGACTCAATGTCCTGCTCAAGCACCTCAAATTCACCAGTAGCTTCTTTATCATTTAAGTCGTCGTAGATTCTATAGCGGTAAGTATCTGGATCTAAATCAGGCAGATTGATAGAGAAAAGGTCATCTTTTCTGATAAGGAAGTCAGAGAAGATAACTGTGTTATCACTTGCAAATAAATCTAATCTCGCATTGATATTTCTAAGTGGAACGAGTCTTTCATCAAAGGCACTCAAATTAACGACAATATTTTCACCACTGTAATAGAGATTTTTATCAGTAAAAGCATAAAAATTTTCTTTACTACTACTAAAAATCCATTGTCCCAGACCATTTATAAATCGGTCAAAGACTTCTGGTTCGCTATTGAGTTGCCAACGCCAAAGTCCATTGAAGGCAAAATGTAATACATTTCCGACACCATAATTTCCCAAGAAAATCACAGGTATCCTCTGAATATCATGGATTTCAGCAAGGACTACAGCCTGTTCCTTAGCAGTTAAATAATGGAATTGAACAGGTGGAAATCTACCCCAATGAGACTCTATATCACGAAATATTTGATAGGAAAGAGCAGTCGGATTGAGTTGAGCCTGTCCCTCACTTGTGATTCGGATGTTTGTTGCTCTGGCAGGTAATATATCCTCAAACTCTGGATTGACACTACCGACATAAATAAACCCATTTCCATTTAAGACCATATTTTTGATAGTAGTAGCATCTCTGTCGCTTATTGATAGGTTTCCGTGATTGAACACAATAAAGCCAGAATAATCTTGCCAATTGACTGTGATTGGGTTTCAATGCTGTCTGAAAACTCTATTTTGTAGATAAACAAGCTCAATATCAAACCTGTCATTGAAATTTAAATATCTATTAAAGACTCTGACATCCCAAGAAAAGGAGTCTGTCAAAATCAGTATCTTTGCTTTGTCATCAAGGACTTGGACAGCTCCGAAGATAATGTCATTGACTAGTGTGTCATTTGCAGGCTGTGGTGGCATTGCATTCCCAGAAATCTCTATTTCAAATACTTTCAGACCTGTTTCAGAAAAGCTGTATTCAAAATCTATAAAATGGAGTTCGGAGTTCGGAGTTCGGAGTTCGGAACGATTTGCTCCCTCCATCGTAGTGCCACCACGAAACGAAGTGAAGTAGCCTGTCATCTCCGTTTGGCTTGTGAGTGTAGTGCCAATCTCCGATTGGCTTGTGAGTATGGTAGCATTTCTGCTCTGTAAAACTCTCCCCTCATGCTTCAGAGTAGCCTGCACATCACCCTCAAAGTTTTGGGTCGTAAAACTCACACGGATAGTTTGAAGCTCATTTACGGAGACATTTTGATTGTAGGTGATATTAGTTATAGTCAGCTCAGCATTATTAGTTTCAAGCTCAGGATTAAAAGTATAAATCGGTATATTTAATAACTCTCGAAAAAGAGATTGATTGTCTTGAAACCAGCCATCAGAGGCAAGTGCAATCCCAGCGATTTCTTTTCCACTATGCAGCACATCACTTATCTCATCAAGCAAGACAGAGGCTCTTGGGTTATTTACAAAGAGGTTTATATTTTCAACTGCATAGTTGTTATTGGAGGCAATTCTTCTCATATCTGTCTCAAACCTTGAGAGATGTTCTGTTTTTGTCTTACCCTCAATGATTTGACTCATACTATTTGATTTATCGCTCAAAATGAGGAATACAGGTCTATCATTAAATCCTCTTCTAAAATACAAAATCGGATTAAAAAGCAGTATCAAAATAGTATAAATGACTACTGCTCGTAGAAAAAAGAGGATGTATTTCCTCTTTTTGGAAATTTCGGGTAGTGTCTTTCTATAAAATAGAAAAGAGACTATTAGGGCTATAAATATGGATAATATCATAATAAATTAGGGGGTAGGGAATAGGGGATAGGGGATAGGGGATACTCTATCTGCCCCCCCCGTCATTGCGAGGTTCCTTACTTGAATTGCCTCCGAAGCAATCTCGCAGCGTTGGGGGGAACTCCCCCCACATTTATGGGGGGGCTGGGGGGGGTATTTCTGCATTCTGCATTCTCATTTCTGCATTCTCATCAATGTCTCTATCATCTCTCTATGCTCTTTGACATCATGAACTCTGACAATATCAACATTTTTGTTAAAAGCGACTGCAGTGCAAGCGAGGGAGCCTATTAATCTCTCATTTGGAGTAGAATCATAAATCTTTTGTATAAAACTCTTTCTCGATGCTCCAAGCAACACAGGAAGACCAAAAATCTTAAACATCTCAAGGTTTCTGATGATTTCAATGTTATGCTCAAAAGACTTACCAAAGCCAATACCTGGGTCGAGAATTATCCTATTTTCAGAGATACAATTATCCAGACAATAATCTATCCTTTCTTTAAAAAACTCGATGATTTCATTTACTACATCATGATAATGAGGGCTGTTTTGCATTGTCTTTGGTGTGCCTTGTTTGTGCATCAATACTACCTTTGTCTCTGGAAAATCTTTTAAAACTTCAATCATCTTCCCATCATAACCCAAAGCATAAATATCATTGATTATTTCTGCACCTGCTTCTACTGCCTTGCGAGCTACCTTTGATTTGTAGGTGTCGATGGAGATTTTAGTTCGGAATTCGGAGTTCGGAGTTCGGAGTTCGGAATCCGTTTTGCCCCCCCCGTGTAGCTTGCGGAGCGGGGGGGGGGGGGGGGGGCAATCAAATAACACAACCAAAACAAAAATCCGTTTCGACAGAATATATACTGTCAAAAAAACACAAAACATCAATTCCGCAGGGTCGTCATTGCGAGCTTACTTCTTGCTCTACTTCCGAAGCAATCTCATCACCAAAAATAAAAAATCAAATAAATCGTATTAAACGAGGAGAATAATATGAAAACATCAAAAAACATCATCACTACCTTGGCTATTATCCTATTTTTAGCCACAATCACCACCATTATCACCGCTTGTGATAAACCCACAAAAGTAAACCCAGTTACTGGAGTAACTTTAAATCAATCATCGCTCACATTACACATAGGTGGTACTGAAACTCTCTCAGCAGTTTTGATACCAGCTAATGCTACAAACAAAGAAATCATCTGGAGTAGTAGTAATAGCTCTATTGCCACAGTATCACAAAATGGATTAGTCCGTGGTGTTTCATCAGGGGTTGCAATTATCACTGTTGTTACTCTTGATGGGGGATACTCAGCTACTTGTCAAGTAACTGTATCACCTTTCCCTTCCTCATTAATTATCATACCTGATATCGATGAAATGAATATTGGACAAACTGAGCAATTATCCGTCTTGACATATCCTGAAGATGCCTACCCGTTTGTAACATGGGCTACAAGTAGCATATCAATGGCTACTATTACATCAAATGGTATTGTATCTGCATGGTCATCTGGACAAGTTACAATTACGGCAACATCAGTACTAATGCCAAATATAACAGCAACAAGGGATATTACAGTGACAAATATATTTGATGGATTTAGGTATTACTTATCTAATAATCGAGTCTATATAGGAATATCAAATTATGTTGGAATGGAAACTATAATAAATATTCCACCTGACATATATGAATACCCTGTTACATTGATTAATGATAGAGCTTTATTTGATAAAGGATTGACTCAGATATCCATACCAAATTCTGTGACATCGATTGGAAGAGAGGCATTTAAGGATAATCAACTCACGAGTGTTACTATTGGAAATAGTGTGACAACCATAGGTGACGGAGCTTTTCAAAATAATCAGCTCTGGAGTGTTGATATACCAAATAGTGTGACTACAATTGGGGAATTTGCTTTTAGGAATAATCAGCTCATTAGTGTGAGTATTGGAAATAGTGTGACAACGATAGGTCAAGGAGCTTTTGCTGGTAATCAACTCAAGAGTGTAACGATTCCCAACAGTGTGGCCACTATTGAAGGTTTATATCTAGATCCTAGTTTTGGTGCTTTTTCGAATAATCAACTCACGAGTGTGAGTATTGGAAACAGTGTGACTACAATAGGTCGATATGCTTTTCATGATAATCTACTCACGAATGTTATTATTCCTAATAGTGTGACAGAGATTTGGAATCATGCATTTAGTAGTAATCAACTTATAAGTGTAACAATAGGTGATAACGTATCTATGACTTTTTTTGATAACGGTGGTTTCGGAGGCAATTTTCGTGAGGTTTACAACAGAGTAGGTGGCACCTTTACTCGTCCTACACCAGAGAGCGAGGTTTGGACTCGTATGTAGGGTATTTATGCCTCAGCATTATAATATTGAGAGATTTTTAATATTCGATTGGATATTGTAGTTGCAGAGCTTGCCTCTGTCCATATTCAGAAGGTCTGATGCAAGCTCTGCCACTACAGGATGTATTCTATAAACCTCATTTCCACCTAATTTTCAGACAAAACAACCTCAGTAGCAGGATTTGACCTCATAGACAAAACCTAATTAACCTCATTTCAAAGAAAATAGCAAAACATCAATTTCAATTAGGTTAATTAGGTTGATATGGGGATTATTATTGGCTACTGAGGTTGTTTTGTTTGTTGAATTAGGTGAAAAGTAGGTTTTTTACAAAGCCTGAATTTCTAGCGGAATAAGGATTGGTGTGGGTGGCATT
>Ga0099364_10010109_pt1 | contig 13012 bp, 10 predicted proteins | sample TergutTh196P3_FD_73070 | JGI IMG/M metagenome (GOLD analysis project Ga0099364, IMG submission 73070) | Microcerotermes parvus P3 segment gut microbial communities from Pointe-Noire, Republic of the Congo - Th196 P3 | ecosystem: Host-associated > Arthropoda: Insects > Digestive system > Gut ...
CACTCCCAGCCAACTCTTCCAAGCACGACTCGACTCACAACTCAACCTCGAGCACCCACTCTGCCAACTCGCCCACACCATCCAATGGCAACGATTCGACGAAGCCTACGCACCACTCTACTGCGACGACAACGGCGCTCCCGCCCTGCCCACTCGACTCATGGTCGGACTCGAATATCTCAAATATACATTCAACCTCTCCGACGAAGAACTCACCGCACGATGGATAGAGAATCCTTACTGGCAATACTTCTGCGGCGAAGTTTATTTTCAAACAACAGCACCTTTCCACTGTACTTCGCTCGGCAAATGGCGGCTACGCATCGGTGCAGAACGACTCAAACTCATTCTCGAAGAGACCGTACGCATCGCCAAAGAAAAACAATTTGTGAGCGAACAAGACCTCTCACGAGTGATCGTGGATACAACCGTTCATGAAAAGAATATCACCTTTCCGACGGATGCAAAACTTCTTTCTCGTTGCCTCGTCAAGTTATCAAAGTTTTGTCTTCATTACAAGATCAAGTTGCGCCGCTCCTACACCCGCGCGGCGAAGCAGACGGCTCGCAAGGCATCGGGGTACGCTGCCGCACGACAGTTTGGTCGTTTGAAGCAATGCAATCAAGACTTGCAGAATTGGCTTGGTCGGGTATTGCGGGACATTGATCGCAAGCGTGAAAACAAGGTACTTTCGGCGAATTTTACGAAGTTGATAGGGATTGCAGAGAAGGTACGATTGCAAGAGCGGCACACACCGAAGAAGATTTATTCTTTGCATGAGCCGGAGGTTTGTTGCATGGGTAAGGGCAAGGATCGTGTTCGTTATGAGTTTGGACAGAAGGTGGCGGTTGTGATCACGAACAAGGGTAATTGGATTGTGAATGTTGAGGACTTGCCTGATACTCCTTATGATGGTCATACGTTGTCGAAGTCAATTTCGGGAGCGGAGACTATCACGAAGGTTACGGTGATGGAGGCGAATGTGGACAAGGGTTATCGTGGTCATGATTATAAGGGTAGTGCGGTGGTTCAGCTAGCGGGCTCGAGTAATGCGGGATTGAGTGCATCGGAATTGAAGCGTAAGCGTCGCCGGAGTTCGGTGGAGCCGGTGATAGGACACTTGAAGTCGGATCATCGTTTGGACAGATGTTTTTTGTGGTGTCGTGAGGGAGACAGATTGAACTTGGTGGGTAGTGCGTCGGGATTTAATATGCGTAAGTTATTGAATCTGTTTGGGAAGGGGACATTTTCTCGTGCGCTGTGGGGATGTTGGTATTTTTGTTGTTTTGTTTGTCGGTTTTTGGATTGTTTTATCCGAAAATATGGTAGCCGATTGCGCCGGAAAATTGTTTCTTCATGCTAGAAGGGCTTTTTATGACTCGACTAAATACGGCTCCGGTGCTTCCGCACCGGACTCTGTTCCGGGCTTTGTGAACTTTTATCCGCCGGGATAGTAATATTTAGATTCCTGCCTTCTCATGCACGACCGAAGACACCTGCAATGGAGCAGTCTGCGTCTTCTTCAATTTGGCAGGAAGTTGCAAATTGAAAAGTCCAAACAACTCCTCTTGATTCAATCCCTTCGACGAATTAAGCCCCTGCGCACCGGAAAGAATCAACTCCGATAGCCGACGCTTTTCTTCCAATGTCCGATTGATCCGCTCTTCCACCGTGTTCGTCGAAATGAACCGCGTTACCGTTACCGGTCCCGAAGCACCGATCCGATGCGCCCGATTGATCGCCTGATCTTCCACCGCCGGATTCCACCAACGGTCAAACAGAAAAACATAACCGGCAAACTGCAAATTCAAACCGACACTTCCCGCCCCGTAACTCATCAAAATTACATGAGTGTGCCGGTCATCACGGAATTGACGGATCATCTCCTCCCGTTTGCTCTGCGGTATTTTGCCATGGTACTCCGAAATACCAAAACGATCCAACGCACTTCGGAGCCGATAGAGCGTTTCGACCCACTGACTAAAGACGATTGCCTTGCGTCCGCTCTGGACGACCTCTTCCATATCGGCAAGAAGTTGCTGCAATTTCGCACTCTCTCCCGTCGCCGGATCGAAATTGCAAATCTGCTTGAGACGCAGAATCAACTCGAACACCTGCGGAATCGTAACCTCTTCTCCCGCAGCGGAGAGCCGCAACACCCCTTCGTCTTCCGCCATCCTGTACGTTTCGGCTTGGGCAGGAGTCAATTCCAACAGAGTATCCCGAATCATCTTCGGCGGCAGTTGTTTCAGCACTTCGTCCTTCGTTCGGCGTAAAATATGGTCGCCGACGATGTTGCTGATCTCGGTCGGTTTGAGTCCCGATTTGAGAAAACCGGGAGAGAGAAACTCGAAGATTCCGACGAGGTCTTCTGCCGAATTTTCGACGGGCGTACCGGTCAACGCCCAGTTTCGACGGCGCGGAATCGCTCTTGCCGCCTCCGACGTGGCATTGCCTCGGTTTTTGATCCGCTGCGATTCGTCCAGCACGACCAAATCAAAGGGGTTAAAAAATTCCCCTTTGGGCAGATCGAAGAATTCCCGATCCCTGCTTAACAGTTCGTAATTGGCGAGCCGCACCGGCATGCCGGGCAACTGCCAAAGCCATTTTCTTCGATGGGGAGAACCGTCGATGATGCTGACGCTGATTTCCGGTGCCCAGAGTTCAAATTCCCGTTGCCAGTTGGAGATCAGCGGTTTCGGACACACGAGCAGTACGCTCCGAATTTCGCCGGTTCGCAGGAGTAGGCGAATCGTGGTGATCGCCTGCATGGTTTTGCCGAGTCCCATTTCGTCGGCGAGAATGGCAAAGTGGGCACTGTACAAAAAGGCGATTCCCTGCCGTTGAAAAAGGAAGGGTTCATGGGGTAAATCCAGTGTCGGCAGGTTCAAAATCGACTCAATCGGCGGCTGCAAAATGTAATTGAGTCGATCCTGAATTTTGACGGTGTCGTGCGGCACCCGAATGCGGGTGAACGTTTCGATGGCTTGTTTTTGTAGCGCAAAATCCTCTTCAGCCGTTTGCTGTCTGCCGTCTGCCGTCTCTTCTTTGGGTGGAGTGAAAAACCAACTTCGGGAGTGCACACGGACTCGGGAACTGACGGCACCGGATGCTGCAATTCGGATGGCAGGCAGTGGTTTGAGCAGATCGGAACGTACACGGACTTCAACATCCCGACGAAGGAGTCGATTCCAGCCGGTTACATAGATTTCCGGCTTTTCGATGTGTATCCGTATTTTTTTTGTGTCCAAGTCGACCATTACTGTTGCGAATGATAGGAATTTTGGACGGAACGTGCAAGGGGAATGTTTTGACATTGCGCTCTTGCAGAGCGTATTCAAAACAAATCGTACCCACAAAAAAGCGGACACACCCTGCGTGGGTATGTTTTCTGCCCCCCGATCTTACGTTACCGCGAGAAACATTGTATAATGCCCTCCATGGAACCGACACCGGACGAAGCCTTGCTGACTGCCTATCTGGACGGCGAACTCACGCCGCTGGATAGGCAACGCCTTGAACGGCGGCTCGCAAACGAACCGGAACTCCGACAACGATTGGCACTGCTGGAAGAAACTTGGCACTATCTCGACCTCCTCGAACAAGAAAGTGCCGATGCCGAAAAAATTGAAACAACCATGAACCTCGTGGCGGTTGCCATGTCGGCGGCACCCTTTTCCGCTCTGAAAGTCAACCGATGGGGAAGGTGGGGAATCGCCGCTCTCGCCGGACTGATGATGTTTGCTGTAACATTCTACTTCGGTGCCGCCGGAAGTATCTGGGACAACGTTTCGGAGTCTTCGGGAAGGGACGGCATTGAAAAAAGCAAACGCCTTGCCGAAACACTGCTCAATCTCTCCTTTGAGCAGCAAGATCGGCTCCTGAATGAAGCCCCGGCACAGATCATCGAAGAACTCGAATACTTATCGTCTCCCTAGCCATCCTCTTGAAAAATAATGGAACGCACATTGATATTATTAAAACCAGACACGGTAGAGCGGCAACTTGTCGGGACGATACTGAACCGCTTTGAGCAAAAAGGGCTGAAAATCATTGCTATGCGGATGTTGCAATTTACGCCGGAACTTTCCCGGCAGCACTATGCCGACCATGTGGACAAGCCGTTTTATCCCGGTTTGGAAACGTACATCACGAGCGGTTCTGTTGTGGCGGCAATTTTGGAGGGACCAGAAGCCGTGGCGGTTGTCCGCCGAATGATGGGACCGACGAATGGCATTGAGGCACCATCGGGTACGATTCGCGGCGACTTCGCTTTGAGTGGTCAGCGCAATTTGATTCACGCGTCGGACAGTTCTGCCGCCGCCGAAAGGGAAATGGCACTCTTCTTTGAGGATCACTGAAACAGTCGCCTCCGCACAAACGGGAGCCCGGTGCCTTGTTAGTGTTGGGAACCTCTAAAAATCAATTTTTCATTTTGGTTTATACCGTGAATGTAAAAACTGCCCACAAGGTTTTGAATACATCCTTCGATCTCTCATTCACTCTCCCCGACGTTGTATTTTACTCTCCTTCGGCTAAAATAATTGTCCGGTAGGAGATTCCTATGAATATTGTTCCCGCTAAAACTTGGTCGCAGCAGAAAGCGTTTTTGGATTTTCCTTGGAAAATCTATAAAGACGATCCCCATTGGGTTCCGCAAATCCGTATGGAACAGAGCGGACTCGTCGGTTTCTCAACGCTCGGACACAAAGACCCCTTTTATGAATTCAATGAAGGTCAATCATTCATCGCCATAGAGGGGAAAAATGTCTTGGGTCGAATCTGTGCGATTTGGAATCGGGGACACATTGACCGATACAACGATGGAGTCGGCTTTCTCGGTTTTTTCGACTGCGTGGACGACACCGATGTTGCCCGGGGACTTTTCCAAGCCGCCGCCGATTGGCTCAAACAGCGCGGTTGCACTATTCTTCGAGGACCGGTTAACCCGTCGCTCAATCACACGCTCGGCTTGCTGATTGACGGTTTCAATAGTTCGCCGATGTTCATGATGACGTACAATCCCCCCTATTACGAAAAACTGTTCGTGGAAAATGGTTTTACCAAGACGCAGGACTTGTACGCCTACTGGGGAGAAATCGGTATGTTGCCCGCGATAAATAAAAAATTACAGCCGGTCTGCGACCAGATCATAGAGCGGACGGGAGTGATCACCCGGTCGGTGGACACAAAGAATTTTCAGCGGGATGTCGAACAGTTTTTGCACATTTACAATAAGGCTTTAACGAACACCTGGGGTTTCGTACCGATGTCGCTCAATGAAGTCAAGGAGATGGCATTTTACCTGAAATACTTAATTGTGCCCGAACTGACCGTAGCAGTCGAAATGGACGGTAAAATGGTCGGGGCTTCGTTTGCTCTGCCCGACTTTAATCCGCGCATTAAGGAGATCGGCGGACGCATTACGCCGATGCGATTGTTCAAACTTCTGCGGCGTAAAGAGCAGATCAAATCCATCAGGGTATTGAGCACCAATGTTTTACCGGAGTATCAAATGATGGGACTCGGCTTGATATTGCTCAATGGTCTTGTACCGAAAGTCATGCAAAGCGGCATTACCGAGGCAGAGTTTTCGTGGGTGTTGGAGTCGAATGCTTATTCTCGCGGCAGTCTTGAAAAGGGGGGAGCGATTCGGGCAAAGACGTATCGGATTTACGACTGCCCCATTGTTTAGTCTCCGGCGGATGCGCAAAACGCTGAACAAACAGAGCCCGTATCGGAAGATGCGGATTCGATTCACCGGAGTTTCTCCCCCGGCTCTGTGAACTTTTATCCGCCGGGACGGTAAGAAAAAAGGTTTTTTCTTACCATATTCACACTTCTTTCTCTCAAACATCCAAATGCTACCTAAAAACGCGGACACACCCTATGAGCGCGTCCTCCTGTGGATGCCCTCTGACAACAACAGGTAAATCCGTTATAATGATGAGTTAGAAAATCCTTCTACCGACACCATGCCGAAGACCTCTCGCGAAAGAAACGCAGTCCCCGCCACCCAAATGAGCGGGGCAGATATTTTGATTCAATCTCTCGTCAACGCGGGAGTCGATACCGTTTTTGCCTATCCGGGCGGTCAAGCCATTCCTCTGCACCAAGCGATGACTCGATACCGAGATAAAATTCGTGTCATTCTGCCCCGCCAAGAGCAAGGCGGAGGATTCGCAGCACAGGGATATGCACGATCCACCGGCAAAATCAGCGTTTGCACGGCAACCAGCGGACCGGGTGCTACCAATCTCGTTACGACCATTGCCGACGCAAAACTCGACAGCATACCGATGCTCGCCATCACAGCACAAGTCGGCACCCCCTTAATCGGCAGCGATGCGTTTCAGGAAACTCCTATCGTCGAAATATGCCGAAGTATTACGAAACACCACTATCTCATCACCGATGTCGAAAGCGTTGCACGAATCGTTCGGGAAGCCATTCACATTGCGACAACCGGTCGTCCCGGTCCGGTGCTGATCGACATTCCGAGAAACATCCAAGTCGCCCAGTGTATTCCTGACTTCAATGCCGAGATGGATTTGCCCGGCTACAAAATTGACGAAATACCCAAGCCGTCGGACGCAGTACTCGACGAAATTGCCGAGGCGATTAAGAAGGCGAAGTGTCCGGTGCTTTACGTCGGCGGTGGAATCATTTCGTCGGAATCTGCCGCCGAACTGCGGAAGTTTGCGGAATTGACGCAGATTCCTGTAACGACCACGATGATGGCACTTTCGGCGTTTCCCCGCGACCACGAACTTGCCCTGGGTATGCCGGGAATGCACGGCACGGCGTATGCAAACCATGCCATTCACGATTGCGATCTGCTCTTGGCGTTCGGCGTGCGCTTTGATGACCGCGTAACGGGCAAGGTTTCGGAGTTTGCCAAACATGCAACGATTATTCACGTGGACATTGACCCTTCGGAAATCAACAAAGTCAAGACAGCAAACATTGCAGTCGTTGCTGATGTCAAAGCGGTTTTACAGGGTTTAATCAAAAAGTTAGCCAGCAACAGAGCCAGCGGCTGCGCTGCCGATTTATCGCAATGGCATAAAAAGATCGGGCAGTGGAAAAAGGACATGCCGATGGATTATGGATTGGACTCACCGAACATCACGCCGCAGTATGCGATTTCCGAACTGTGGAAAGCCACAAAGGATCGGGAGACGATCATCACGACCGGAGTGGGGCAGCATCAGATGTGGACGGCGCAGTTTTATCGGTTTGCCAAGCCGCGAACGTGGATTTCCAGTGCCGGTTTGGGAACGATGGGATTCGGACTCCCTTCGGCAATGGGAGCGAAAGTCGCTAATCCCGATAAATTGGTGATTGTCGTCGATGGCGACGGCAGTTTCCAGATGAACATTCAAGAGATGGCGACATGCCATTGCGAAAAGATTCCGATCAAGGTGTTGATGCTGAACAATCAACATTTGGGTATGGTGATGCAGTGGGAGGATCGGTTTTTCAAATCGAACCGGGCGCAGACGTATTTGGGACCGGTCGATCATCCTGAAGCATTGGGCAAAGGCGCGGGCATCGGACCGGCGACGCGTTATCCTGACTATGTAACGATAGCGAAGGGTTACGGTTGGGGAGCGTTGCATGTTTCGGAGAAGTCGGAATTACCGGCGGCTATCAAGCAGATGATTGATGCGCCGGGCTCGTTCCTATTGGACGTTGTGATTCCTTATCAGGAGCATGTGTTGCCGATGATTCCTGCCGGGGCGACGTTGCAAGATATGATCCGGCGGTAAACCAAGTTAGCCCCCCGCATATGGGACGGAACCAGAGCATTTTGAGTATTACTAAAAAGAATGTCCGAGTCAGAACTTGCTCCATCGGTTGTACCGCCGGTTGAGATCGTCGAAGAAGCCGATCTTCAACCGGACGAAGATCGGCAAATACGGGAACTGCTCTGTCTTTGCTTTCCCGAATGGACGGAGATTTTTTGCCTTCATCGGCAATGGCACAGTACGTCGCCGATCTTCTCGGTTCTCGTTCGGGAAAAAGGACAAATCGTCGGACATATTGCCATTGTTGTTCGGACGATCACGACGACGTGGAACTTTCGATACAATGTAGCCAGCATTCAAGGGGTCTGCGTTGCACCGGATAAGCGGCACGCCGGTTTGGCTTGCCGGATGCTCCACGAAGCCCTTCGGGAAGCCGACCGGCGAGGGTTTCTCTTTGCCATTCTCTATTGTAAGGAGTATTTGGTGCCGTATTACATTGCGCAGGGCTGGAAACTTGCGGACGACTCGGTCGTGATGTGGAACAGTCGGGACTTGCCGATTGCCATGCGGAGCAACTGTCCGATGTATTACGAATTGAGCGATGTTCCCCTTCCCGAAGGTCCGCTCGATGTCCATAGTCCTTCGTGGGAGTAGGGCGTTGTTACATTAAAATTTTGGGATAGAGATGAAAGCCGGGAGCGCAACGAAGTGGAGCGACCGGATTCGACGGGTTGATCCGGTCGCTGCGCGTTGCTACGCTCCCGGCTTTCATTGCTTATCCTAATTTTAACATTAACAAGACAGTAGAACCCCTGCCGTAAGATGTCATCAGGGAGCGAACGACATAAGGCAGGCAACCGTTTGTAAATACAGCGACCTGCCTTAATAGTGAAAGTCGAAAATTTCGGCTTTGCTCGTCGTCAACAATTACACGACCTCTTTTAGGGCCTTGAGAGCCTTAATTTTGACCCGATCATGCGCCGGTTTGGCAGGACGGTCGGAAAATGTGCCGGGCTTGAGGGGGTTCGGTACATTCTTTTGAGCCGGTTTCGCCTTGACATGCTGCTTATAGACTTTGAGAATGCCCGGCAGTGTGAATGTGCCGGCTCCCTTTTTTCCGAGGCTCTTTTTGACGAGATCGGAAAGGGCATCAATGACGGTAGCAACATCCTTTTTGGACAGTTCGGTTGTCTCTGCAAGTTCGGCAATGATTTGGGTTTTGGTAAGTGGTTTCTTGTCAGCCATGAAAAATCTCCTGGGTTGGATTCGTTCGAACGAATCTAAACTGAGCGTCCGGCAGGCTGTCACCATGACAGCCAAAAAGACCGTTCGCAAATACTGGATTTCTCCGAGCGAAAAGGAGCAACATCCTTTCTCACTCCTAGATTCCTAGCATTTTGCCATCAACTCGATTATTTGTCAAGAGGTTTCACCGGGAAATTTAGGGTTTTTTTGCAAAAATTTCCAATATGTCGAATTAGAAAAGCCTTTTTTGGGTCAAATAAGCTTCTATCCATGCCGTAAATGGGGCGAAATGCCCGCCAATAAAAAACGACCAATTTACGCGGTACGAAGCCTAACGCCGCCCCGCTCTTGCGCCATTTCCCGTTTACTCATCGGCGGCGTTGTCGCGGATGACAATCGACCGCCGCTCGCCTGCTCTGTTTTCAATGAGTTCCTTTCCCCGCATAATGTTGCCGGTAATCACCGCCTTTTTGACCTTTTCACCGAGCAGTATCTTCGGATGCGGGTCTTGAAAATCGCAACCGCTGATCACGATGTTACCGCCCAACACTTGAATTGCCGCCGTAGGAATCCGTTCTTTACGCGGTCCATCGTCAATGTCTTTGAATCCCCATTGCACAAATGTACAATCCGAAAACCCGGCAGTTCCCGTTGCAGTACCGTCAATGACCGCAATTTGTCGGCACGGTCCCCAAAAAGCACAGTTAGAAAAACGCACTGCACCCCGATTTTTTTCCGATACCCGAATCATCGTCGGATCGGGACCGTGAAACGACACGAATTCGCCGTTGGTAATGAGCAGTCCAAAGGGAGCACACTGGTCAACGACCAGTGCTGTGTAGCAATCGTCCGCACCGATACCGAGAAAATTGCCGTTACACACACCGCTTGCCGTTTCGATAAAACGATAGCCGATATTGTAACCGAAGGCAAACGTATTGAGAACGTATTGCCAATCGGTACGTCCGAACACAAAGGCTTCTCCGTTTTCCATTTGCCAGCGGAAGAGTTTCGGTTTCATCGACCACCATGGATTGAAGTGGACGTTTTCAATGCGTCCGATGTCATAGATCGCATCGACGTAAACGCCGAGCCGCAACGGTTGACCGCTGATATTTCGGATAAGATGCCGCTCGTTGCGAGAGGCATCGATCCCTTTGTACGGATTGAGCAGTTCGCAATCGAGGATTGCCGGATTCTTGCCGCGCATCGCAACGGCATAGGGATATTCCGTCGGAACATCGTCCTCTTTTTGCTCGGGATAGTAGATACAGACTCCTTTTAGGGTACTGTTGGTGTTCAACGTAATGAACGCGGGGTCGTCCGGCTTTCCTGCACCGCCATAGACGAGAAACGTTGTGCCATCGTCGGTAGGTTTGGGCAGTCTTCTGTCCCGAATACCATTGTGTGCCGGTACGGATTCCCAAACTCCTTTTAGTGTAACGCCTTGCGGCACGTTCAGCGAACCGTTGAACCGATAGTTCCCGCGAGGCACAAAGACTGTTTGCGTTTCCGAATCGGCGGCGGCATCGAGGGCTTTTTGGAACGCCACCGTATCGTCGGTTTGTCCGTCGCCAACGGCTCCATACTCTTTGACGTTCTGATAGTGTGGTTGGGCAAAAAGCGTGGATGCTGTGAGAAACAGTACGGCGTAAAGGAACGAAAGAAACTTTGGCATCACAGATATTGAAGGAGAGAGGGTAAAAGCGAACGATATGGGCATTTTACTCAACGTGTTCCTTTTTTCAAGCGGGGAACCGACGTATCCAGTATGTGTACAAGATTGAGTTTTTGCAATGAAAGCCGGGAGCGCAACGAAGTGGAGCGACCGGATTCGACGGTCCCTATTGGTCTATCGTGTCGATTTCGGAGAGCAATTCTTTGAGTTCTTTATCAGAAATATCAGTTTGCTCCCCCTTGTCATAAATGGCAAGCAAAAAAACGGTTTCGTTTTCAATGTAAAAATGGGTGATGACTCTCGCACCACCGGATTTTCCGCGACCCTTTGAGGCAACGGACAAACGAACTTTGAAACAATTATTGCCCAGTGGGATACCTTTTCTGGGATTATCTTCTAATTCCTCAATCAATGCTGCATATTCCATTTTCAACGAGGGGTATTTTTTTACCAAACGTTTCATCTGCCTGTCAAATGGCGGTATGGTGAGTACGTTATATTTCATGGAGCAATTCTTTGGCAGACCGCGCCTGTTTTTTTTCCTTCTTTATCATGTTGACCGTATCGACGGCTTCTTTGATTTCACGCAATAGCAGTGCTTTTTCGTGGGTAATCGGTTGAACTTTTACGAATGAAAAATTGCCAAGTAATTCCAGCACGAATGGGGCTTTGCTGTCTTTTATGTCCAATACGGCTTTCATGTTTTCTATTAATGCTTGGCGAAACCACCAGTAACGATTGTAGCATATACATAGAATCTATGGAAGCCGGGAGCGCAACGAAGTGGAGCGACCGGAGTATCGGCTAAATGATCGATGATTGAGTCGTTTCGGCTACGCTTTCGGCTTTCACGTCTTCCGCCGAAACACCCACAAGCCCGCCACGCCGGATGCAATGAAACAGAAAAGCCAAAAGAGAATAAAACCAACAAGAAGACCGCCCCAACGCTGGTACTGATACAGTCCCGGATCGACAACGAAGGCAACTACGTGGAGAACAACGAAAAACACACCCAGGTAAATGTGCCCGAAGTATCGTTTGCGTGGAATGCCCGCAAAAAACATGGCAAAAAGAAGATAGGCGGCAAAGGATAAAATGAAAACGGTCGGGTGAGTCCATTGGAGCATACAAAATCCGATGCCGATGAATAACAGTTCGCTCACAATGTTGATTCGGTTTCGGAAACCCTTTTCCGGTTTTTCTTCTCCGGTAAGCACTCGCAAGAGATTAGGATTTTTCGGCGGGAAGACAATAAGAGACTGCTCATCTATGACCGTTCGTTTGGCTACATGAGTAAAAATGTATAAAACAGGAATGACAGCAAGTGCCATGAGTGCGATACGGAAAGTGTGTTTCTCAAGAAAGAAAATGAACTGGGTCCATTCAAAATACCACCACCAATGATCGCCGTATAATTCACACAATACCATCGTGAATGGAATCGTCGGTAAAATAGCGATGAAAGGCATTGCCATACAACGATGGAGAAATTTCCGCAAATGCCAAAGTGATAAACTCGATTGTTCCAAGGTTTCAAGGTCAGTGAGTTGATTCCTATCTTCTTCGACAATCTTGCGCCATCGTTGGTTGATAAAATAACTTGAAGCGATGCAATAAATGCCGATAAAAATGGCAAAACAACGACAAAATATCGATATGAATTGAGTCATGAGAGTAGGGGTATCCGCCGCCATCGGTTCAAACAATGTGCAACTCTTCACGAAAGTCCCAAAGAAAACGCAAAGCGAAAGCCCCATCAGAGTTTGAAATATCACCGCTTTGAGCATGAACCGTCGACTTCGCAATGTCGGAGAATTCTGAATGCCGCTCCACGCTCCGAAAACAACGCCGAAGAGAAGAACAAGCGGAATGAAAACAATATTCGCCAGCCATCCCAAATAGACACTCATACCTGCCAACACGGGAACGCCGCCGCTTGATTTGGCGGCGGCACCCGCAGAACCGGCGACGGAAGTTGCGGCGAACACTTCGGGAGCAGTGGCAAACACCGGCAGAGCCGCAAGCACTGCCACGGTAAAATGTTCGCTCGGTCGGATGTGAGCAAGCGTTTTTTCGACCTGCCGCTCGACCTCTGCTTTGAGATATTTCCGACCGCGGGCAATGCGTTGTCGCACATTGGCTTCCGAAATTTCCAAAGCCGACGCAATGTCCACGACCGATTGGTTCTGCTGATAGTACATGACCAGCGGCTCGCGGAATTGCAATGGAATCTCCTTGAGCGTCGCCCACAGCAGAGCGATTCGCTCTTCCCGCTCCGATTCTGCAATGTCCGATTCATCGGTGGATTCCGCTGCCGGTATTTGTTCGAGTGCCGATT
>Ga0099364_10010110_pt1 | contig 13011 bp, 10 predicted proteins | sample TergutTh196P3_FD_73070 | JGI IMG/M metagenome (GOLD analysis project Ga0099364, IMG submission 73070) | Microcerotermes parvus P3 segment gut microbial communities from Pointe-Noire, Republic of the Congo - Th196 P3 | ecosystem: Host-associated > Arthropoda: Insects > Digestive system > Gut ...
ACAGTTCCATATCGAATCTGCCGTCTTGAACAATGTCGCGCTGCAGCACATGGTTGACCTGCTTCTTGCTTCTCAAATCTTTGGACATGAAGTAATCTGCCATCAGCAGCTCGAATATCCTGTGAAAGTGTAAGAACACTACATTGTTGCTCGTTTTATCCACTTCGTCTATCATCAGCACAACTTTTCTGTCTTTGCACAGTTTGCCAATGTGCAGGCCCAGAAGGTCAAAGTCTGTCACTGTTTCATCTATCCATAGCGCGGCATAGTCTTTGTCAGTTTTTTCAAGAGCTTTTGATATATGCAATAGGAACCGCCTGCAAAACATGTCCGGACTTAAGAACATCGCTTCACCCATACCTTGAAAGCTGAGGCTTATGCAGGTATACTCTTTTGCCAAAGCTCTTGCGAGCATCGCCAGCGTGGTCGTTTTGCCGTATTGCCTAGCACGGTTAATGGTGAAATAGCGGCGGCTGTCAACAAGTTCCTTAATTTTCTCGATCTTACCGCTGATATCCACCATATAATCTTCTTCAGGCATGCACAGTCCCGTTACGTTAAACTCTCTCATATGCGCACCTCCAGACTCTCTAGCGTTCCCTCTGCATGAATCATAACACACGCCGGGCGGCTATGCAACTTATGGTATTTTTTCTGATTGCTTGTTAATGAGCTGCAGTTACAAGTCACAGGGTGTGAAAACTTTTGGTGCGTCGCTAGGAAAAGGTGGTACTTATGCGCTCCTTTTCGCTCAAAGGCGCTTCCATGCGCCTATTCGCGCGCTTCGCATCCTTGCTCCGCTTCTCGGATCGCATAAATACCACCTTTTCCAAGTAAGTCTGACCTGTAACCAGTTACAAGCAAGCGTGGAACGCATTTTGCTATCGCCTTGTAAAACACGTCTGAGTGCTGTATAATGCGATATGCACAGTAGTTGTTTCCGTTGCGCAGACGGACGAGGGCGCGGAAGACCGAGCAATCCGGCTTATCCGGATTGGGGGAGGCTTTTATGGAACGTTTTTTTAATACCGCAGGGCCTATGATCCCGGAGGATCACTACTACATCGACTCGCTTACGCGCATCGACTGGGAAGACATACGCAGGCTGATACGCGACAAACGCTACTTCGTCATGCATGCGCCGCGCCAGACAGGCAAAACCAGTGCGCTCATGGCGATGATGCGCGCGCTGAACAAGGAAGGCCATTACGCCTGCGCATATGCCAATATAGAAATAGCGCAGCCTTCGCGCGGGGACTTTACTTTAGGCCTACCGGCAGTGTGCAGCGCTGTGTCAAGTGCGCTGAGAACGTATCTGAAAAGAGAGGATTTATGGCAGAGGTTTTTGGATGAATTCAAGAATATTTCCCCGCAGGATATGCTTTTTCAACTTCTTCGCATTTGGACAACGACGTCGGACAAGCCAACGGTACTTTTCCTTGACGAAGTCGATGCGCTTGTCGGCGAAACCTTGATATCGGTCCTGCGCCAGATCCGATCAGGATATAACATACGCCCGGAAGAATTCCCGCAAAGCGTCATACTCTGCGGCGTGCGAGACGTGCGAGACTACCGCATCCATCAGGGCGACGGCGAGGTAATTACAGGCGGGAGTGCATTTAACATCAAAACCAAGTCATTGCGTATGGGGAACTTTTCGCAGGAGGAAACTAGGGAACTGTGGATGCAGCACACGGAGGAAACGGGGCAGGTTTTTGACGAGGCCATCTTCCCGGAGCTTTGGGAGGACAGCTACGGGCAGCCGTGGCTCGTGAACGCGCTGGGACAGGAAGTGATTTGGGAAGTGCGTAGATGCCGTGACCGCAAACACAGGATAACACTTTTGGATTACAAAGAAGCGAGGGAAGCGCTGATCGAGTCCCGTGCCACGCATCTCGATCAGCTTGTCGATAAGCTTCAAGAGCCGCGTGTACACCGTGTCATCAGCGAGCTGCTTGCCTCGGAAGAAAACGCCTGCGGAGCGCCGCCCGCCGACATAGAGTACGTCGCCGACCTTGGCTTGATCCGCACAAGGCCGTCGCTGCGCATAAGCAACAATATATACCGCGAAGTGATCCCCCGCGAGCTCACATGGTCCACGCAGGTGATGATATCCAATCATGAATCGGAGTGGTACGTAACTCCTGATGGCAGGCTTGATATGCCAAAACTGCTCGCCGCTTTCCAGCAGTTCTTCCGCGAGCACTCCGACATTTGGGTCGAGAGGTTCAGCTACAAGGAAGCCGGGCCGCAGCTCCTGATGCAGGCATTCCTGCAGCGTATAGTGAACGGCGGCGGGCATATATACCGTGAGTACGGTCTAGGCCGCAAGCGGACCGACCTTTTAATCGAATGGCCGCTTGACGAAAAACAGGGCATGCACGGCCCGCTCCAGCGCATAGTCATAGAACTCAAGCTGCTTCGCGGCGGGCTTGAGACTGTCATCGAGAAAGGCTTGGAGCAGACTGCTGAGTATGTCCGGCGCGTAGGCGCGGACGAGGCGCATTTGATGATTTTTGACCGCAACCCTGAGCGGACTTGGGACGAGCGTATCTGGTGCCGCGACGAGCGCTTTGGCGAGCTTGCCGTTACCTTGTGGGGAGCTTGAAAGCGGTATGAGTATTGTAACTGCTCAGTGGGCATCCGAAAAACACAGGTTTGTTACAGCCAATGCACTGGCGCTGCTGTGAAAACCTGTGTTATAGGTCAAAATTTGTGTGCAGACTGCAACCATTGCGAGTTTTTCGGATACCCACTGAGCAGTTAATGAGTATTATACATTGATTACATTAACCTGACACATTTTCATGGTTAGCAACGCCGCATTGTGGCTTTCTTCCGTCACACCGGCGCAGCAGCGTGCATCGACCGTAATAAGTGTTTCCGGTAATTGAGCTTTCAGTATGAGCGCGTTTGATACGACGCAAATGTCTGTACAAAGACCGCAAAGCTCAATTTCATCGTACCCGCCCTGTGCGGATAGTTTTGCAAGTTCAAGCGAGCCGAATGTTTTCTTGTCAAAGACAGCGTAGCCATTTGTTTCAAGAGCGTCTGTAACAAGATGCCCATTGGTGCCTTCAATGCAATGGGGTGCCGGCAGAAACTTTCCTTCCTGTGTTTCCAAATAGTTTTCACCATGCGTGTCTCGGGTGAAAACCACCGCTTCTTCGTTTTTCCTGTACTCCTCGATTTTCAATTTCACATTCGGTACGATAGCCTGCGCCATGTCCGAGCCGAGCGCACCGGTTATAAAGTCGTTTTGCATGTCTACTACGATAAGAAGTTTCTTCATTGCGGCTGCCTCCTCTACTTGATACGCTGCGTATTCTACTCCGCAAGCTGCCATATGTCAAGGAGTAAGCCGTGTCGCTTCCGGGCAATACCATTCACCACGGAAAACCTACCATTCACCACAATCCCATTGACAACCCTTATTAATTTAGCTATGCTTGAACTAGAAAAAACTAAAGTCTCGAAGTGTGAGGATTCATGAATATAGATTCAATATAGACACAAGTATTCTGCTTGACAGCCGCGTTTTATCAGATAATGTATTTAACCATCATTATTATCATACGGGGTTATATGACATGTTCATCTTTTCAAATTCTGCAAGAAACATCCGTCGGCATTTGCGCAAATCAATTATGTATTTCGCCGTTTGTGCCATAGCCACGCTGACGTTTCAAACCTACATCGCGGGCATCGACAGGACACAGCAACAGTTTGATGACCTGCCGGACGCGATGCCAATATCGGCGCGCGCGGCAAACCTGAACGGGCAGAAGTACAGCTTTCTTCAGATTGATGCGAAAGCGGTTGCAGGATTGTTGGATTCGCCTTTTGTGAGCAACCTCAAAATGACCGCGATTGTTTCTGTGGACCCTGTGAATGATCCCCAAGATGTTACAAACACTAGCGATGAAAAAGAAAAACCGCCACGTCTTTTCATTGTAGGCATCAACACGATCGAAGCGTTAGAGGAATATGAACCTGACGCCTTCACATGGCTTCCGGGGTACGGACCCGACAGTCTAATGGGAAACGAGAGCATCTGCCTCCTTAGTGAAACACAGATGGAAAAAAGCGGATTTACATTAGGCGACAGCGTTCCTTGGGAGATATATGGGATTATGTATGGCTTATGGGGCGAGATGGCCGACGTGAGCTTGGATCACACAGTAGAGCTGCGCATTGTCGGCACTGTAAACGTTATTGGTGATGTTGATGGCATGATTACTGCGCTGGGTGATACGTTCATATCCGTAATTCCGTTTGAAACCGCAAGGGCCCCTTTCGAGGGTTCAGGCATCCCATTTGCAGCGGCGTCGGCATCCTTTACGGTCAATGACCCGCATCGACTCAACGAATTCAAAGAAGAAATGCGCGCGATCGGGATGGAGGATGTCTCGACATCGCGTGCGGATGCCGCAAGGATTCTGGCAAACAGCGGGACTGCTTTGATGGTAAACGACGAGGCATTTATCAGCGCGGCGACAAGGCTGCGCGAAATGCTTTCGCTGCTGCGGGGCTTCCTGCCTTTGCTGTCGTTGGCGATTGCGGCAGTCGGATATTTCGTCGCCTATTTGTCAATCCAGTCAAGGCGCGAGGAGTACGCCGTGTACAGGATCTTGGGCTGCGGGCCGCTTGGGTGCTTCTGCCTCTTCTTCGTTGAGTTGGCGGCGCTCACGCTCGGCGGCAGCTTTATCGGCGCGGCCATATCAGTGTTTTCCGGTGTCGGAGGGCTGAGGGTCGGGGCACTGACATTCATGATTTTTTCGGCGTGTTTTTTGCTTGGCGGCATCATCGCCCTTCTGCGTCTGAGCCGCACGAACGTAATGTTGGCGCTCGCGCAATCAGAATAGAGAGGTGGGGCGTATAATGAGTATAGTTGAAGCTCAGGGCATATCTTACAGCTACAGGACAAAATATCAGACGGTTCATGCCGTCAAGGATGCCACTTTCGCCTTTGAAGCGGGGAAAGTTTACGCCATCACGGGCGAATCCGGAAGCGGCAAGAGCACACTGCTGTCGCTATTGGCTGGGCTGGACCTGCCTGAAGACGGCGCGCTCACCATAGGCGGTACGGATATGCGCGAAAAAGACCGCAACGACTACCGCAAACGCGAGGCATCAGTAGTATATCAGGCGTACCACCTGCTGCCGCTTCTTACGGCGGAGGAAAACGTAATGCTGCCGATGGAGCTGCGCGGCATACAGAAACCCGAGCGCAGCAAGAAAGCGGTGGAGATGCTGATTAGAGTGGGCATCACGGAAGAAAAGCACAGGAAGTACCCCAAGATGATGAGCGGCGGCGAACAGCAGCGCGTCGCCATAGCGCGCAGCCTCGCAGCAGGAGGCAAAATCCTGCTTGCGGACGAGCCGACAGGCAACCTTGACAGCGAAAACAGCCGGAACGTCATTGACATCCTGCTCGGGCTCGCCCATGACGACGGGTACTTGGTTGTCATCGTCACGCATAATCCCGATATTGCGCAGCAGGCTGATGTGGAGTATCGGATGAAGGACGGCGTATTGGCGGCTAAACATGAGGTCCACACATCATGATGATAAGCAAAAGTTTGAAGCAGTTCACCCGTACGCCGATAACGGCGGCTGTTTTCCTTGCGCTGTTTGCAATCACTGCTTTGTTCGTGTCCGGCGGGGCGGCGATATGGGCGCGATACCAAGCCGAAATAAAAGCGTATGAGGATGTGTTCGTAACTGTCGGTACAGTCAGACAGCTCCCGACACACATTGAAGTAACGGAAACATGGGACGCATATCGAAGAGACTATACGCGCAGGAACCGTGCGAGCTTCTCTGCCGCAATCCCACCGTCAGTGCTGGATTTTGATGGTGCAAGCTATATACGCGAGCCGGTTCAACGCCCTTACTATGGTGCTTGGGGGACTGACCTGAAGCTGTTCCTGAGCCGGGAAGAAAGCGAATGGCTTTATAGGACTAATGGTGTAGTGGAGGTTACCCCCCTTGAGGATTGCATCCCTGACAGCCCTGTCGAGGTGAGAGTTGAAAGGATACTCAGTGCTGAAAGGGTGCTCGGAGCGGTAACCATTTATGACCAAGAGTATTTGCAACCGGGTGATATAATATTGTTATGCGATCATTACAATGACAACCCGCAACCGCTTTATGCCGATAGAACATATCTGATGGTTTTAAGTAATAAAGGCCCGCACATCCCTACCAGCATTGGCTCGAGTCAAGAATACATGCCTTTAAACCTTGCTTTTTCCACGCAGCGCCGCATGGACGGAGCAAGCGTTGAGGCCGATATCACGTACCGCTCGATTTTTGAGGTGACAGATGCGAGCCATGAAACGGGTGAAATGCGGATATGGCTTGAATACGCCGCAAGTATAAACAACGCGATGCATACGATTCCAGTGCTCCCCACGAACGCGACTCACCTGCTGATGCCTTTTTACTACAGGACCGCATATATTGTGGATGGTGACGACATTTCTGAAGAGGAATATGAAAACGGAGACAGGGTATGCTTGATCTCAGAGAAATTCGCAACCGCGAATGATATATCTGTCGGTGATATGCTTCGCCTGCCCCTGTACTTCGCGGATTATCAAAACGCCCCTCTACAAGACATTTTCCCCGAACCATACCTACTGTCTGGAAGAAGCGCGACTCTTTTTAGATGGTATACTCCGGCTCCCCTTAATGCTGCAGGAGAGGCATATCAAGTTTTATCCGACCACGAGTATATAGTGAAGGGTATTTATGCCCGCGCGGACTCCGGGAATGAGGAGCTCGAACTGGGCGCGAACACGGTCATTATCCCTGCCACTTCCGTGCGCGAAAGCGATGCGGACAACATAGCCGCCTTCGGCCCTATGAAGCATACCACGACCTCTTTCGAGATACGAAACGGGACTGTCGAGGCATTTATGGAAAATTGGGCAAAAACGGGTAAGAATGACTTGGAGTTTGAGTTTCATGACAGGGGCTATACGACTCTTCAGCGCGGATTGGAGAACATGAGGCGTATATCGCTGCTATTTTTGGCCGTCGGATCAGCGATGGCGCTTGCGCTCGCTTTCTATTTCAGCTATGTGTTCATTTCCCGCAACAAGCTGCGCACAGCGATTGAGCGTATGCTGGGCTACACGAAAAGGCAGTGCGCCGTGTCGGTGCTGTTCGGGTTTCTGCTCACGGCTTTCATAGCTGCAGCGATAGGCGGCACTGCTGCGGTGTTTGCCGAAAGGTTCGTTTCAGAACTTGCCCACGGGCAGGAATACTACGACACCATGTACACGGTTGGCACTCTGGGGCAAGATGCTGCGGCGATAGAGACAAATGTTAACACTGCCCTCTTATCTGCTGCAGCAGGTTTGGGATTATTTGCTGCGATGGCGCTGATCTCCGCAGCTTTCGCACACGCAAATCTACGGAAAGAGCCGTTGGTATTGTTAGGAACGAAGTATGAAGGTTAGGGTTAATATCATTCTGGATTGGGGTGCTGCCAAATGAGGATAACAAGACACTGTTCCGTACGCCGCTTAAAACGCTTCTGACGTTCTTGCTGCTGGGTGCGACATCATACATGCTCTTTTTTCAGCGTCGCAGAAAGGAAGGTAATACTAATGAGCCTAACAATAGAAAACGTGTCATACAGGTACCGCAACTCGAATACACATGCTGTCAAGGGAGTGAGCTGCGGATTTGAGCAGGGAAAGCTCTATGCCATAATGGGTCCGAGCGGCTCGGGGAAGTCGACGCTCCTATCGATGCTGGCGGGGCTTGATCTGCCGGAAGAAGGGTCTGTCAGGTTTTCTGACAGGGAGCTTGCGGATATGGACCTCGACTGCTACCGCAGAGAGGACGTGTCGATGATATTCCAAGCGTTCCAGCTTTTCCCGCTGCTGACGGCTGTTGAAAACGTGTGTTACCCTATGGAACTCTCCGGCATAAGCCCGAAGGACGCAGTCCCGAAGGCCGAGGAGTATCTCACACGCGTGGGCATAACAGGCGAGAAGTTCAAACGGTTCCCGTCGAACCTGTCGGGCGGCGAGCAGCAGCGCGTGGCAATAGCCCGGAGCCTTGCCTCCGGAGCAAGAGTAATCCTCGCCGACGAGCCCACGGGCAACCTTGACCTCGCCAACTCCGAGAACATCATGGAGATACTACAGAATCTCGCCCGCGATGAAGGGTACTGCGTGATCGTGGTTACGCATGACATCGATGTGGCGAACAAGGCGGATGTTATATACAAAATGTCTGACGGGTTGATAGCCGGGGGGTAGGGGACGATTCTTCTGCTTCATTAAGGAACTAAATGATGAATACAATAAAGAAACGGGACTATTTAAAAATGCTTATCCGTTCGCCGGCAATGACGCTGCTCATGTTTTTACTGTTCGGCGCCGTAGCGTTCGCTTTCTTTTCGCAAACGGCAGAGTATGCAATAATGGCTCGCGAACTAAACAGCGCCGCAGAGATGTATCGCGGTGTCGGCACAGTCGAGGCTGACCCGCCTGATGTACCGGCAAATTCAGGTGCCCTGACACCTATTCCAATAGGTACTTAATACTTACCAAAATTCTTGGTATCATCAGATACCGTTGCTGCGGTTTTCGGCACAGCGATTTTGTTTTTCGGCTGTCTTGCGGGGGGTGATAAACTCCGATTGGTTGAGCGGCTTTCCGCCAGCGTATATCGTGAGATCAATTCCTCCAGCAAGGCAGACTGTCCGCTCATTTCCTCGGACGCGGCGGCGCTTTCCTGGGCGGTGGCGCTGTTCTGCTGGACGACCTGAGCCACTTGGTCGATTCCTATGTTGATATGTGCAATGCCGGACGACTGTTCCTCCGACGATTTGGCTATCTCTCCGACAAGGCGGCTGCTTTCGTTTATACCGGACACGATTTCAGTGAGGCTCGCGGCAGTTTCACCGGCTATCCGCACGCCGAGGCGTGCTCTTTCAATCGAGTTTTCGATCAAGCCGCCTGTGTCCTTCGCCGCCTCCGCGCTCTTGGCCGCTAGATTTCGGACCTCCTCGGCAACGACCGCGAATCCCTTTCCGTGCTGACCGGCCCGCGCTGCTTCCACAGCGGCGTTGAGGGCCAGTATGTTTGTTTGGAACGCTATGTCGTCAATTACTTTGATAACCTTGCCTATCTGTCCGCTGGCATCGCTGATTTCATTCACCGCCGCAATCATTTCATCCATCTGACGGCTTCCTTTTTCAGCGTTTCCTTTGATAGTATCGGCAAGCCTTGCCGCATCTTCAGCCATCGTCGCGTTTTCATGTGTCCGGTTCGCTATCTCGGTGATTGAGCTTGACAACTCCTCTATGGATGCAGCCTGTTCGGTCGCGCCCTGTGCGAGAGACTGCGCACCGTCCGCTATTTGCTTGGAGCCGACTGACACTTGCACGGAGGATTGCATGATGGAACCCATTGATGACGAAAGACCGGAGGTTATGCCTGTCAGCGCCTTTTTAATAGCGGAGAAATCACCTTTGTATTCTTGCTGCGATGTATGGTCGAGCCGCCCGTTTTCGATAGCTACCAAAGTGTTTGTAATATCAGTTATATAGGCTCTCATCATATTGACTACTTCACCAAGTGAACTGACGAGCACGCCTACCTCGCTTCCGCTTTTCGTACTTGGAATCGGTGAAGTAAGGTCGCCATGCGCCATTTGGTCAAGGCGCCTTGCGGCAAACGATATGCGCTTTACAATCGTCCCGAGCAGGAAAAACGCGAGAACGATTACGAAAAGCATACATATGATGCTGGCGATGATAGCGTTTTGGATAGCGCGGTTCGTATCAGTCAGCACATCTGCGACAGTGCTGCACACAAGCACGACCCATCCCTGTGACGTTGAACTGAACCCGCCCAGCATTTGCTCGTTTTCAGGATTTGTATATATAATGGTTCCATTTTTCCGGGTGAGCATGGATTGCACTGCCGCTGCCATGCCCTCGTAGGCTTTATCTGTTCTAGCCATTTCCACATACTGGTTTTCTCCCCGCTCCAATATGCCGATGATGTCCGCATGCGAAATGAGAGCGCCGGTTGAATCAAAAGCGCTGGCATAGCCCTCGTATCCGGCTTTGGCCGTTTCGATCGCGTCGTTGAGAAAATCACCCGGCAAGAGCATGAATATCGCACCCACGATCTCGTTATTCCAAGTTAACGGTTGAGCGATAACAAGCACCATGCGGTTTACAATAGCGCTGTAAAAAGGCGATGTTACGAATGTACGGCCGCTCAGGGCCGCTTGGATGTAATTTCTGTCGCTTAGGTCGATTTCGGGCTCGTCCGACAGCACAAGCTCTTTACCGTCCAAGTCGGTCATTTTGAGGCTGAGCACGCTGCTGCCGAGCCCCACCGCCGCTGCTCTTGATGCCGCGACGCGCTCATCAACCGGCGTCGCGGGGTTGGCGATTTCTGAGATTTGGCTGAACGCGGACAGTTTGTAATGTACGTTCGTTATGTTTTTATCGGCGAGATCCGCTATGTTGTATGATAGATTTTGGTAAACCCGTCCTGCGGCATCCTGCGCGTCGTTGTGGCTGATAATGATGAATACAATGTTGATTGCCACAACCGTGAGCAAAATAGCAAGAATTATCCCGCCAATCAACTGCGTCCTCAGGCTTACGCTGATTTTTGTTTTCCTCTGATCCATGATATGTCCTCCTTGACAATATAAGTCATCTGTAACTGCTCAGGAGGTGCCCGTTAGAGTGGCTTTTTGAAGCTTTCCCGGGCAATAATGGGTTATATATGGGCAGTGGCTACCGCCTCCTGCCATAGAGAATCGCTTCAAAAAACCACTCTCACGGATACCTCCTGAGCAATTATAGTTATCAAATCATTTTATCAAAGCTATCAATAACTCGGGGTATCAAAATGGTATCGCCGGGGTATCATTTTTTGATGTCCGACGATACTCTCTATAGACTTTTTGTATAATTTGATGTAGAGTGTGTGTAAATCTCAAAGGCATTTAAAACAGATGCGGAAGAAGGAAAGCGTATGTTTCTGTTTATACGAAAAATGGGAGCTATACTTTTCGGCAAACAGTTGGAGTTTCGCGTCAGGCTGTTTAATATATTAGCGTGCGGCGGTTTTCTGTCGAGCCTGATTGGGATCGTCTACGGGATTATCATTAACACAGGTATGGTTGATCTGCTGCTCAATACTGCTCTGGCGATATTTGCCGTATCGTTGTTGCGGTATTCTCTTAAAAGCAGAAACTACCAACGATGCTATATTATAACGATAATTTTCGTGTTTTTTATTGTTTTCCCTGCATTTTTCTTGAATTCAGGCGGGTATCGCGGTGGAATGCCGATGTTCTTTATACTTGCCGTACTATTCACGGTATTTATGATTGAGGGGAAAAAGGTTTATGTATTTGCCGGCTTAGAATTGATTTTTTACACATCGCTCTTTATATACGCCTATCATAATCCTCAAACAGTAAGGCGTATTACCAGCGAGGCTTTTGAACTGATTGATAATATCGTATGCTTCCTAATCGTAAGCGTCGTGGTCGGCATTACCATGGCGCTGCATTTCAATCTATATAACCAACAGCAAAAAGAGCTTGTAGCCGCGCGGAAAAATGCGGAAGATTACGCAAAAATGAAAAGTGAGCTTTTCGCGGGTATGAGTCACGAAATGCGCACCCCGCTTACCGTAATGTCCGCCTATGCGCAATTTGCTGTAGAGCAAATCCGCGAGAGTGAAGTCAATGAGCAAACCCTTGCCGATTTGTCCACCATCAGTGAAGAAGCCAAACGCCTTGCGGAAATGGCGGACGGCACAATAAAAATATTGCTCTCAACCTCCGATCCCGGCGAATCAAATGAGCGCACTATCATGCCCGTCAATATCGGGGATTTAGCGAAGCGTTTGACGCATTTACTAAAACCCTTCGCTATGCAAAAGGGTAAGAATCTTACGATATCAATCAAAGACAATCTGCCTGAAATACATGGCGACGCAGACGAGCTGACTCAGCTTTTATGGAACATTATCCAAAATGCTATCGCCCATTCTAGCCGGAATATTGAACTGGCTGTCCATGCGGATGAAGCAGGGGTATCTATTATAATACAAGACGATGGGGAAGGGATCAAGGCCGAACTGTTACCGCGTATTTTCGAGCGGGGAGTACGCGATGATACAAACGGAAGCGGCATAGGTCTTTCCATATGCCGCGATATAGCGAATCGGCACGGCGGGGATATAACCATACACAGCGAGTCCGGTGTCGGTACCTGTGTGTCTGTAACGCTGAAAGGAAAAGCGGAGGGGTCTGATGCTTGAAAAAGGGATCGTACTGCTGCTGGAGGACAACTTAAAAATTCTTGACTTAAACCGCAGGATGCTGGAAAAGGAAGGTTTGATGGTTCTCGTCGCGAAAACAATCAGGGAAGCGAGGGAGCGTATTAAAATTGCCATCCCCGATGTGGCAGTTTTGGATATCATGCTCCCTGATGGCAGCGGTCTTGATTTTATCGAAGAATTGCGGGAAGTCTGCGATGCCCCGGTGCTGTTCTTGACGGCGAAAGCTGAACGCACGGACGTTCTTGCCGGACTCACATTAGGGGGAAATGACTATATATCAAAACCCTATGACATAGATGAGTTCCGCGCGCGGGTGATGGGATTTATAAGGCTTGTAGATTCCGTCAAGACACGGAGAGTAATTTCCGCAAAGATGTCGTCCCTGTTGTCCGAAAGGGAATTATCAATCGCGCTTTGCGCTGCCGAAGGTATGACTAACAAAGATATAGCCGGTAAGGTTTATATATCCGAAAGCCGTGTGAAAACCTGTTTGTCCGCTGTGTACCGCAAACTCGGCATCGCAGGGAAAAAAGAAAAGAGAAGTCTTCTGGCGGAGCTGTTGAATGTATGACGTTCTTGCTCAGGAGGTACCCGTGAGAGTGGCTTTTTGAAGCGATTCTCATGGCAGGAGGCGGTAGCCACAGCCCATAGAACCCATTATTGCCCC
>Ga0099364_10010111_pt1 | contig 13011 bp, 9 predicted proteins | sample TergutTh196P3_FD_73070 | JGI IMG/M metagenome (GOLD analysis project Ga0099364, IMG submission 73070) | Microcerotermes parvus P3 segment gut microbial communities from Pointe-Noire, Republic of the Congo - Th196 P3 | ecosystem: Host-associated > Arthropoda: Insects > Digestive system > Gut ...
ATCCCGCTGCTGAAACCTTCCAAGCCTCGTCATTGCGGCCTCCGAGCCGCAATCCCCTCGAAATCCGCAGGGGATTGCGTCCTGAACTCGATTCAGGACCGCAATGACGGGAGGGGGTTCTGAATAGTTACAAAAGTTTAAACCTAGTTGAAGGATAAACGCTTAAAAAACCTGAATAAATGGCCGGAATTTTGATGATTTATCGACAGATTACACCTAAATCGGTGTGATCATCGACATTTTTTTATCGGGAGAATCCTTTATATATAAGGCTTTATGTGATTTTTGCGCGTGTTTCAACGATGAAATAATGAAAAATAATCAATTTTTTGTAAAAAGCATATTGACATTAAAGATGCTTTAACACTTACACTTTAGTTACAGGATTTACAAGTTCTAAAGTAAGGAGGGCAAGAAAGTGTTTTTAAGTATAGTGAGAAGGCTGCCTTTCAACAGGTTGATTGCCTGGATTATGATTATGGGCATGCTGACCGGCATGATCCCGGTTTATAATTCAATTAAAGCAAGCGCAAACCTTGGCCCCCGCGACGCGGAAGGCTATATTCTGATCCGCGATTCTATAGACCTGGCATTCGTTGGCAGCGGCCAGGCAAGAGAAGATGACATAATATGGACAAACGATGAAAAATACAGGCTGGCAAATGATATTGAGCTTGACTACGAAGCATTGGCGGCTCAGCCGATACGAAGCCCCGGAAGAGCCAGGGCAATTGATAATAACGGCTGGACCCCACTGCCAAAGTTTTCGGGCACATTTGACGGCGGCGGGTACATGATTAGCAACCTTTATATGACAAATGCCCCCAGAAGAGCCGGGCTGTTTTCAGCACTGGAAGGCGCAAACGTAAGAAACCTGTACATTGAGCTTGCCGCCCCGGGCATAACGGGTTTGAATGAGAGAATGGGCGGTTTGGCAGGAGAGGCTCTTGGCGGAGGCGGAAGCCATATCGACAATGTCCATGTTTCGGTTCCTGCCGGGACGTCCGACGGGGAGATTGTAATCGGTTCTTCTTCAGGCGTTCATGACTACAACGGAGGGCTTATAGGCGACTTTGGCTGGTATTACGGCAATGACAGCCCGCAGTCGGTCAACAACTCATCGGTCACAGGCCCTCTGACAATACAAGGCTTCGCTTTCGTGGCGGGGTTTGCAGGAGCTATAGACAGGCGCGCCGACCTAGCGGACAATAGAGTCACAAACGTAACTGTACTCGGGCGCGGATCGTACACCGGCGGTTTTGCCGGGACGATCAGAGCGACGGCAACCGTGACGAACAGCCATGTCATAAATGCCGACGTCCGCACAGAGCTAAGTTACTCAGGCGGCTTTACGGGAGTTGTTCACTGGACAGCCAAGGTAACGAACAGCTCAGTTACAAACGCAGAAGTATACTCACGCCTCAGCTACACAGGCGGCTTTGCCGGGGCAATATACGAGCAGGGCGAGGTAAGCGGGTCGCGTGTGACAAATATTAAGGTACATACCGACCTCTGCTATGCAGGCGGCTTTGTAGGAGCCTTATATAATAAGGGCCGAGTGGCTGACGTCAGCGTTGGGAACCTGAATGTATTTGCAAAAGGCTACCGCGCAGGCGGTTTTGTAGGCGTCATGTATAACAATGCTGTAGCCGAGAGGGCATACGTCTGCGGAACAGGAGCGGGAACCAATGGCGGAATTGTCGGCGCGGGTCTCTACGGCGCGGGCGGATTTGCCGGAATAGTATATGACTTTGCGGTAATACACAAAAGCGGCGCCGCAGGTCTTGAGGTAAACTCCGTAGGTTCGTCCTTTGAAAGCGGCGCGGGCGGCTTCGCGGCTACAATCGAAGGTGCAAGCGATGTTTCCGTCAGCTATGCCGAGAGCTTGAGCGTAAACGGCGTCAATCACTTAGGCGGCTTTGCTGCGGTCATAAGGGGTACCGCGAAAGTGACGAATGCATATGCCGGAAACGTGACAATAAATGGAAGCGGAAGCGTCAAAGGCGATTTTGCAGGCTTTGTCGGCGGCTTTGCGGACGTAACCAACACACACTCATACAGCGCTGCGGTTCCCGGACAATATGCCAATGGCAACGCATACTATGCAAACCGTTTCGGCGGCACAAATTATTACCACGGCAGCGTAAGCGAGGCCCGGGACGGGTCGGCGCCTCAAATGCGAGGCGTCGAAGATATGGCGATACAGAACACTTTTTCAGGTTGGGATTTTGGTACGATATGGACGATGTATGGACGCAATGGCAACCCAACGAAGTATCCGGTCTTTGGTTATGATGAAGGCTGCGGCTCCGGGGGCGGAGGCACCAGGCCACCGGACCCGCCGGACCCACCGGATCCCCCGGACCCACCGGACCCGCCGGACCCGCCGGACCCGCCGGACCCGCCGGATCCCCCGGACCCGCAGGACCCGCCGGACCCGCCGGACCCGCCGGACCCACCGGACCCGCCGGACCCGCCGGACCCACCGGACCCACCGGACCCGCCGGACCCGCCGGACCCGCCGGATCCCCCGGATCCCCCGAATCCTCCGGTTCCGCCGAATCCGCCGGTTCCGCCGAATCCGCCGAGTCCGCCCGATCCCCCTTACATCCCGGGCCCCACAGGGCCTTCCAGACCACCCGGCGGTGGCGGCTACAACCCGGGACCCAACTCCGGCGGCACAAATCCGGGAATCCCTCCGGCGCCCGTTATCCCCGGCAACATAATCAGGCCGGAAGACGACGGTGAGACATATCTGGAAATAGGGCCGGACAATACGCCTTTAGGCGAATGGCTCTATGACGAGGATGAGAGTGTATGGCTGTTCTACCCGGAAATACCTCTTGCCGAAAGGGATGACAATGACAATGACAATGACAATGACAATGACAATGTCAATGTCAGAGTCAATGACAATGTCAATGTCAGAGTCAATCCGCAAACAGGGGATACGATCTTCTATTCCGCCTACATACTGCTGGCGCTGCTGGTAACATACTTTCTCCTGATCAGAAAAAGAAAAGAACTCGAAAGTAAATAAACATAAAACGTGACTATTCAGTACCCCGCTGCTGAAACCTTCCAAGCCTCGTCATTGCGGCCACCGAGCCGCAATCCACTCGAAATCCGCAGGGGATTGCGGGTCAAGCCCGCAATGACGGGGGGGTTCTGAATAGTCATAAAACATAACCGGAAAAAACCCGGGGACGCCGTCAGCGCCTCCGGGTTTTCACAATGCTATTTGAGATATTATGGGATATTGCCGCTAGGATTCACCCACTTGCGTATGTCGCTCAAGAGAGTATCCAAAGTCTGTAAAAACTCAGCGGTATTTGCTTCTATATAAGCCGTATCTTCGCTGTTGCCCGCTGTCTCCAAAGCAAGCGCGGCTTTTGATATTTCATCAGCCCCGATAACGGCGGCCGCGCTTTTTATTCCGTGTACATATGTGACGTACAGGGAGATATTTCCCTCCGCAAGGCATTTACTAATTTTTTCAATGCACTCATATCCATCTTCACAAAAGGAAGCAAGCACATCCTTATAGAGTTCCTCCGTTCCGCCCGTCATTGAAATGCCTTTTTTGATGTTAAGACCATCTATCACAGTTCCACCTCCTTTATTCGCGGAAGCTCCGTTTGCGGCTGCCGCAAGTCTCACCTGCTTATTATCGGGTATCCACTTCTCAAGGACTGTGTTCAGATCTACCGTATCAATGGGTTTAGACAGAAAATCATCAAACCCGTTCTCAAAATACATCTCCTTCACGCCGGAAACGGCATTGGCAGTCAGCGCCACGATTGGAATATTCGTATAATACGGGTCGTCATCCCCCATAGCACGGATATTCAGCGCGGCCTCGACGCCGTCCATTTCAGGCATCTTATGATCCATGAAAACCAAATCGAAATCTTTTGACAAAATCTTTTCCAGCGCCATAAAGCCGCTGTCGCACAGCTCTACCTTCATTTCGTAAGGCGCCAGCAAACCTTGCGTAACTTTCAGATTTGTGATGATATCGTCTACGACCAGCACCTTCGCGTCAGGCGCGGTAAAGCTGACTAAAGGCTCATCCTTGGCGTCATAAGAGAATTTGCTGGATACGCCGCCCAGAATGCTTGCTATCGGCACGGAATAAACAGGCATGGAAATGACATTCATATCATTGCCGGGGATCGGCATTGTAACATTCTCGCCAAACTCAGTGAACACTGCGATCTTAGTTTTGTCCCTGTGTTTCATTATTATGGCTTCATTCTGCTTGAACAAATGAAAAGATGTGAAAAGGAAGTCAAACTGCCTGCCCGCCAATTTTTCAAACAGCTCGCGGCTGCTAACGATATGAACGCAGTTGACGCCGAGGTTAGTAATCGTCTTTACTATGGAGCTTGCATATGTTTCACGCCGCTCATAGAGAAGCACGTTTTTGCTTTCTGGGTTTTCAACGGTTGCCAAGGCGTCGCGCTTACTGAATTTCTGCGGGAATGTCAGCGTAAATACGCTCCCCTTGCCAAATTCCGATTCAACGCTTATGCGCCCGCCCATCTCCCTGACTATACTGTTCGTGATGGCAAGCCCGAGTCCCACACCTTCAACAAAATTGTTTACTTCATGTCCCAATTGAACAAACTCGTCGAACATTTTGTCGATATCTTCGCGCTTGATCCCTCTGCCGCTGTCTTTGATCTCCACGATCAGGTTAACAACGTCCTTGTCAATGAACTGCGGATACGCGGTAAAGGATATAAAGCCTTTATCCGTGTATTTGACGGCGTTGCCCAAAACATTGATTAGCGCCTGGCTGATTTTCTTGTCGTCGCCGATAAGGCTGCCCGGGATATTACAATCAATATTAACCGTGAAGCGTATAGCCGAATCAACCAGCCTCATTCTGATAATGCTGACCACATCATTGACAAGTGAGGCAACTGAATAATCCACCGGCACTATTTCAAGCTTTCCGGTCTCAATTTTCGAAAAATCGAGAATGTCATTGATAATAACCAGAAGATTCGAGCTTGCCTGCTTTATCGTCCTTACATGCTCTTTAATGTCTTCCAATCCGCTCTCTCGCAGGGCAAGCTCCGACATTCCGATTATGGCGTTCATGGGGGTGCGTATCTCATGGCTCATCTTAGCGAGAAAAATGCTTTTCGCCCTGCTTGCTTCCTGTTCTTTCGAGACGCTCTCTTTCAGCGCTTTCTGCTGCTCATTTTCCTTGCGCATATCTCGCGTATACCCGGCTACGGCATAATCACCCTCGTAGTTTACACGGACAAGCGTGACTTCCGAAGGCATGAGGACGCCTTCGCCGGGTATCCGGTGCAGCCATTCGCCGTTCCATTGCCCTACGTCAAAAGCTTCTTTAACGATAGACAAAGCCATTTCGTCGGAGCGCCGGCCGTCGGGCTGGAATTCAGGCGAACAATCACGAATGAATCTCTCAATGTACTCCTGCTTGTCCTTGAAACCATAAAGCTTGACCGCAGCTTCATTACAGTCGACCGTATTCATATCCTTGTCCCATATCTGGGTGCATATCGGTGAGGAGTCAAGCATAAGCTTTGTGCGTTCTTCCACTTTCCTCATGTCCCGCTCAATTTCGTTACGCTCTACTTCCATTTTCATAAAAGTGATTTTTGCGTTGCTGACAAGTTTTTTTATGGCGAAATAAGATATAGTAATAAAAACGATCAAAAGAATCAGCGAAACGACTATCGTAATTATCCTCATTCGGCTAAAAGACGCCAGCAAGTATTCGCAATCAAACTCCATGCCGATAGCGCCGATGACACTTCCCGCGGAGTCATGGAAAGGGAAATACACTACATACACTATTCCCCATTCCGTGTTCAGTATCCGGTCCCCAAAGACGACTTCATCATTCAGGCTTTGCGAAAGCTGCGGTATGATTTCTTCCTCAATCGGGTCGCCTACATGGCGAAAATCCTCGGCGTCCCGGCTCAATCCATCCACAACGTAGATGTAACGGCCGTCTTCAGTTCGTTTAGCGGTGTATAAATACATGATATTAGCTATGCGCCTGATTTCGTCCAGATGGGAATGCGTACTCAAATAAAGCCCGCTTTGTTCATCTTCAATGGTATTGAGTTCAAAAAACGTGCGCTTATCTATTACATCTTCCGCATAATTGTGGATAATGATAGCGTCTTCTTTTAGTTTATCTATTGTTAAGCTGTAATAATGGTCATAAACAACAAGGTAAATGGTGAATGACAGTGCGACCGCGATCAGAATTATAATCAGAACTATTTTTAATTCCAGATCTTTCCATATGTTCTTAGCCATATGTAATGCTCTCCCAAGTGTGTTCGATAATTGACAATTACATTATAATGATACTATAGCAGATTTTATTTAAATTCTCAACAAGTATTATTTGAAATGTAGAAATAGTAGAAATTCAACATAAAATACAACTTTTTCCGCCGCGGACCGAAAAGCCTCTTTAGATACATGTATACACCTGAATAGATCCTGAAAACCAAAAAAATTGTTGAAAAACATGCAGATTTTTCTTGACTTGTGCAAAGGGTTGTGGTATCCTTAGTTGTAAGCAGATGGGGGCGTTCTTTGTGAGCGCAGAGTCCATGTTGTTTAAGTTAATATTGGTACATGGGGCAAAGCTGTCGCAAGGCAGTGACGCAAAGCTATAGGGCCTGATTCGGGGATTATATTCCGATAAGGCAGCCAGTTGCTGTATAGGCTTCAGGGCTTGTGCATACAGTGTTTTGACAGCTTTCCCGCAAAAGTCGCAGAGGAAGGCTTTGCTTTATTTGGAGGAGGTAAACATCATGAAAACAAATGCAAGATTTATTGCTTTGGCAGTCTCGGCCATACTGCTGGCGGGGGTGCTTGCCGGATGTACGCAGACGGGTATGCCCGCCGCGTCCGAAGAAGGAGCCATTATAGATATCGAATTTGATATGGTTCCGCTTGCCGCCGGAGCGCCAACCGCCGTGCTGCGGCTCCCGACAGCCCCCGGTACGCAGGTCGCCAAAAACGCAAAGGCTGAGATAGACCATTCCAATACGAGAGACGGCTATGTCATGATAAGGTTTCTGCAATCCACCAGCAAGAGCCTGGCTGTGCAGGTTATAGGGCCGAGCAGCGTGACATACACGTACACCCTCAGGGCGGACGGGAGGCATGAAGTATTCCCGCTCTCGGACGGCAACGGCCGCTACACGATCAGGGTGCTCGAGCAGGTAGAGGGTTCAAGGTTCTCGCTGGCGATTTCAACCGAAATCAACGTAACTCTGGCAGACGAGTTCGCGCCGTTTCTCAGGCCAAACCAGTATGTGAATTTTAACAGGGACAGCAGGGTGGTGGCGAAGGCGTCGGAGCTTGCCACAGGAGTAGACGGAATGCCTGCCAGGGTTTCCGCGATTTACAACTTTGTCATACAGAATATTTCTTACGACAGGGAGCTGGCGCGTACGGTACAGAGCGGATATATCCCCAACGTTGACGCGGTGCTGGAAAGAGGGAAAGGCATATGTTTTGACTACGCCGCCCTTATGACGGCGATGCTGCGCAGCCTGGGCATTCCCACAAGGCTCGTCATAGGCTATGCCGGTGATGTGTACCATGCCTGGATAGACGTGCATTCCGAGGAAACAGGCTGGATAAACAGTGTCATCTTCTTTGACGGCAGCAATTGGCATCTTATGGATCCGACCTTTGCCTCTACAGCGAACCAGAGCGCCGAGGTAATGCGGTTTATTGGGGACGGAAAGAATTATTCAGCGAGATATCTATACTAACTATTGACGTTGCGGCTAATTTGGTTTATTATATGAATTGCCGTTTAAGCGGTTCGGCGCACTGCGCGCCGAGCCGCTTTGAGCGCACTAAGCGAATCGTCAGCTTTTTTCAGGGCAATCGTTTGCGGATTGCCCAATGCACCTGAAACGGCGCGCCGAGGGCGTCGCGCCCTACAAAAGACGTTGTGGTTATACTCGGTTTTTGCACACATTGCCATGAGCAAAACTTGAACTTCATAACCGGCAATTGCTTTTCGTTAGCGATTGCCTTGGGGGGTATGTATACTTGAAAAAAAAGATTTTGAATAACACTTTTCTTTCCATCTTTTCCTCTGAGCTTGCCATGCTGCTGGATGCGGGGATATCCCTTGGCGACAGCGTGCAGCTTATGAAGGAAGATGAATTGGGTAAGGAAGGGCAGGTTTTGATGCAAAGCCTGCTTGACGCACTGGAAAGGGGCGAGCCTTTTTCCGGCGCTTTGACGAGCAGCGGGCATTTTCCGCGCTACATGGTGCATATGGTGGAAATCGGCGAAAAAACAGGCCGGCTGGTCGAAACCTTCGGCGCGCTCTCTGAATACTACGACAGGCAGAGCCGCTTGTCGGCGACGATCAAAAGCTCAGTGCTTTACCCGGCGATTCTGCTCGTATTGATGGTAGTCGTCGTGCTTGTGCTGATCGTTCAGGTATTGCCGATCTTCAACGACGTTTTCGGGCGTTTAGGTACTCAAATGTCGCCCCTTGCCGTCCGCCTTATGCAGTTTGGCGGCTGGCTGGGCGACGCCTCCGTGATAATAGCCTCTGTCATCGGAGTCATCATGGTTCTGGCTTTTTTAGCTTGGATAGTGCCGGGTGTACGAAGGTTTTTCAGAATGGTGTTTATGAATAACTGGGGCAGCCGGGGCGTTTTTGGGCATTTGGCGTCTTCGCGTTTCGCTTCCGCAATGGCGCTGGCAATGGCAAGCGGGCTGGACATTCAGGACGCGGTGGACATTGCCTCGTCAGTCAGCGGCGGTACGAAGGCTGTTGACAAGAAACACAAGAAATGCGCCAAGCTCTTAGCCGCGGGGAGTTCGCTTTCCGACGCGCTCCGCGAGGCCGGAATATTGTCGCCGCAGGAAGGCAAGATGCTTTCTATAGGCGCCCGCAGCGGCAGGGCGGATACGGCAATGGCGGAAATAGCGCGCAGGAGCGACCGCAGCGTACAAGATGAAATAGACAGGATCGTAGGCAGGATAGAGCCAACCCTTGTTATCATATCTTCAGTTGTAGTGGGGGTCATACTGCTTTCAGTTATGCTGCCCCTTATGGGCATCATGACTTCCATAGGATGACCGGAGATGAAGAAAAGCATTTACAAAAAAAGCGCGGGGGAAAACTTCCGCAGCGCGCTGGTCCCTATTGTGTTTACTCTCGTGGTGATAGCGATGATCGTATTCGGGCTGCGCCAGGCGGAGGAGGCGAGCAGGGCGGAGGGCCTTCGGGTTCTTGATGAAAGCATACGCCGCGCCGTGGTCAAGAGCTACGCGGTTGAAGGCAGGTATCCCGAGAGCGTGGAATATCTGGAAACACGCTACGGGATTCATATTGACAGGTCAAGGTATGTTGTACATTATTCGATATTCGCGGAAAATATTTTTCCGGAGATTGCGGTGATTGAATTACAATGATTAAAGCGACACGCGGCCAAAAAATTGACACAGTCTTTGTGCTTATAATATTCTGTGTTTTCGCGGTATCTGTCCTGTTGGTACTGGCGCTCGGCGCTAATATTTACAAAAACATGACCGACGTTACACGCGAAGAATACGATGAGCGCACGGCTCTTTCCTATGTCTGGACCAGGGTAAAAAACAGCGACGAGTCCGGAAGTGTCAGCGCGGGGGACTTCAAAGGCGTCAGCGCCTTATTTATTGACGAGGAATACGGCCAGACAAAATACCGGACGGCCATATATACATTCAACGGCCGGCTGAACGTGCTTTTCAGCGAAGAAGGGCTTGAGTTCGAGCCTGAAGACGGCGTGCCTGTCATGGAAGTTGAGGACATGGCCTTTTCGGCGCTTGAAGACGGGATAATCAAAGTATCTGCGGGCGGAAGGAGCCTATTGCTGTTTCCTAGAAGCGGGACGACAGGTACTTTTGAAAGGGGGGGCGGCCGGTGAGCAGACGTTCCAGGTCTACTCTCTTTCTGATGGAGCAGCTTATTGTGATCGCGGTATTCGCGATTTGCGCTGCCGCCTGCGTCAGCATTTTGACTGCTTCATACCTTATGGCCAGAGACACAAGGGATATGAGCAATGCGGTTCTGGCGGCAGAGAGCGCCGCAGAGAGCTATAAGGCGTTCTCCGGGGATTTAGGGAAGACGGCGGAGCTTTTGGAAGGGCTGATAGTCAGCTATTCGGGCGAGGACGCCGGCCTTGTCGTATATTATGATAATCACTGGCGCCCCACACATATAGCGACGGACGCCGAGTATATTCTTCGACTTACCGGCGAGCCGCCGCAGGTGGGCGCCTCTGTACTGCGCTTGGGCGAGCTGTCTGTTGAAAGGATCACGGGGGAAGAGATTTTGTCATTCCCCGTGGCCGTGAATGCGGGGGGTGCGCGGCATGAATAAAGGCGGAATAGGCGTAGGGAGCGCCTCGATTATGCTTGTTTTCACGGTTTTGTGCCTGACTGTGTTTTCTCTTATTTCATATGCGATCGCCACAAATGAAAAGGCTCTGGCGGAAGCCGAAGCGCAGCTTGTGACAAGATATTATGAGGCTGACGCCTTTGCCGAACGCGTACTCGCGGAAATACTCGACGCGGAATTCGTTCCTGAGTCCGCGCTTGATGTTGAGATAATCTCCTGGTGGGACTGGGATATCGCAGCGGAAATAGCGTCTTTTTCCTGCCCGGTATATGATACTATGGAGATTCTTGTCGAGGTTGCCATCTACACCGATACATACGAGATCCTCAGTTGGAGGATGTGGGACAGCAGCGAATGGGAGGCCGACCTCTCTATAAACGTATGGCTCGGGCCGGATGGGGCTTGGTCGTAGGGGCGTTTTTGAGTTTGAATTGAGAATTGAGAGTTGAGAATTGAGGGTCGGGCATGGGTAAGCGTGTTGTTGTGAAGGTTAAGCGGCCGCATCCCGGCGGAACGGGTGAGCTTGTGACGCCGCAGACTGACGAGCCGGTACCGCTTACGCAGCAGCAGGGCGTTGAGCCGCAATTCTATGAGCAGCCGCAGACTGCTGAGGCGCAATTCTATGAACAGCCTAAGGCCGTTGAGCAGCCACGATGTTATGAGCAGCCGCAGGTTGTTGAGCCGCAATTCTATGAGCGGCCGCAGACTGCTGAGGCGCAATGCTATGAACAGCCTAAGGCTGTTGAGCAGCCACGATGTTATGCGCAGCCACAGCCTGTTGAGCCGAAGCAGTGTTGTGAGCGGCCTCAGCCCGTTGAACCGCAGTGTTATGATCGGGCGCAGATTATTGAGGGGGGACATTTGATGCTTGAATGGTTAAAAAGGGCGGTGGAATTGGGCGCTTCGGATATATTTATCGGGGCCGGGCGCTATATATCCTTCAGGATTAACGGCGTGATAGTTCAGCAGGGGGCAGACACGATCCCTCCTGATGAGGCAAAAAGGCTGATAACCGCTTTATATGAACTGGCGCACAGGCCAATGGACGGTTTTGTTGAACACGGGGACGACGATTTTCCGCTGACTGTCCCCGGGCTTGCCCGTTTCAGGGCGAACACATATATGCAGCGCAGCACGATGGCGGCCATTATCCGCATCGTATTATTCAACCTTCCCGACTACAGGGAGCTGGATATTCCGGATGAAGTAATGAAAATCGCGACCCATACTCACGGCCTTGTACTCGTAACAGGTCCGGCGGGAAGCGGGAAATCAACGACGCTTGCCTGCGTCATAGACGCTATCAACAAGAGCCGGAACTGCCATATCATTACACTTGAAGATCCGATAGAGTTTTTGCATAGGGACGCAAAAAGCCTTGTCAGCCAGCGTGAGATATCTACGGACACGGAATCATACATGGCAGCCTTGCGGGCGTGCCTGCGCCAGGTGCCGGATATCATCCTGCTGGGCGAAATGCGCGACCATGAGACGATAAAAACGGCGGTGACGGCTGCCGAAACAGGCCATTTGGTTATTTCCACACTGCACACCGTCGGCGCCTCCAACACGATAGATAGAATAATTGACATATTCCCCCCCCAGCATCAGCAGCAAATACGTATACAGCTTTCAATGGCGCTTCAAATGGTTGTCACACAAAAACTGATCCCTGATGCGCTCGGGAAATCTGTCCCGGCATTTGAGATCATGCATATTAACAAAGCAATAAGCAACCTGATTCGCGAAGCTAAGACACATCAGATTGACGGCGTTATACAGACCTCGGCGCAAGAGGGGATGATAAGCATGGACAGCTACATCCTGAAGCTTTTCAGAGACGGGCGCATAACGGCGGAATCCGCCATCGGCAACGCGATGAACGCGGAACAGATGGCGCGCATGGTGGGGCGTTAGCAACTGACGGACTCACAACTGCAATAAAAAACAAGGTAACTCCTCAGAAACCCCTCCCGTCATTGCGGGATTGACCCGCAATCCCCTGCGGATTTCGAGGGGATTGCGGCTCGGAGGCCGCAATGACGAGGCTTGGAAGGTTTCAGCAGTGTGGTACTGAGCAGTTACAAAACAAGTTATTTTGAGTCCGTCAGTTACTAAGATTTAAGAGCGAAGATATAAGAGCTAAGATATCTTAACACTTTTTTCTTAAATCTTATATCTTGCGCTTCAGCGCTTTAGTACTCCCGTTAGACATAATCGTAGCATTCGCGGTAACTGCTTTGAACTTTGTTCTGAGCAGTTATCTCTGCTTTCAATGCGTGTGCCGGGGCGGAATGACAAATGACATATGTTTCATGCTCACCGGGTGACATGCGTAATTAATGTAATATTAATGCTTGCCGTCCGCTCAAACAAAGTGTAAACTAACGAGAGGCCCCGCCCCACAACCCGGTCGGGACAGCACCGCACTTCGCGGCGGATTCGCGCCGCAAATCTCTTGAGCGGCGGAGAGCATTGTCAAATCCGGAAGATTATTAAACGAAAAAATGATAGGATCCTATGAGCGGACCCGAACTAATAAATGAAGAAGAGCTTGAGCAAACCAATGACCAGGCGGTACTGGATAA
>Ga0099364_10010112_pt1 | contig 13010 bp, 9 predicted proteins | sample TergutTh196P3_FD_73070 | JGI IMG/M metagenome (GOLD analysis project Ga0099364, IMG submission 73070) | Microcerotermes parvus P3 segment gut microbial communities from Pointe-Noire, Republic of the Congo - Th196 P3 | ecosystem: Host-associated > Arthropoda: Insects > Digestive system > Gut ...
GGCCCATGTGGTGGTGCCCCCGGGGTGTGGGGGCGCGGGCCACCCCCCCCGCAGGAACGGGGGGCGGACCCGCCGCACGCCAGAAGTTCATTCCCTCCCCACTGTTTTTCCCCTTCGCGACCCTAAGTCATCTTCCTTACACCCAACGTGTTTTTTTTTGTCGAAACAGTCGGAACTTGCAACACGCGGTTTAAAACGCTATATTGTTTTTTTTTCTTTTCGAGGGATTTTGTATGTCAGACGCGAAACGCAGGGTAGTGGTCACGGCGGCGTTGCCGTATGCGAACGGTGACATCCACATCGGGCATCTGGTGGAGTATCTCCAGACGGATTTCTGGGTGCGGTTCCAGAAGATGCGGGGGCATGAGTGTCTCTACATCTGCGCGGATGACACGCACGGTACCCCGGTCATGATCCGTGCGCGTTCGGAGGGGGTCTCGCCTCGTGAACTCATCGCCCGTAGTTACGAGCAGCATATCAAGGATTTCGCGGAGTTCCAGATCCGCTTCGACAGCTACTACTCGACGGACAGCGAGGAGAACCGTGCGTTCTGCAACATGATCTTTGCGGCGATGGAGCGGAGCGGGGCGGTCAGCACGCGGCAGCTGCCGCAGCTGTATTGCGAGAAGGATGCGATGTTCCTGCCGGACCGCTTCGTGAGGGGGGGGTGCCCGAAGTGCGGCGCGGGGGGGCAGTACGGCGACTCGTGCGACACCTGCGGGCAGACGTATTCGGCGGAGGAGTTGAAGGACGCGCAGTGCGTGATGTGCGGCGAGGCCCCGGTCACGCGCGAGAGCGAGCATCTGTTTTTCGAGCTGGAGCCGTTCCGCGATTTCCTGTCGGCGTGGATCCCGAAGCACACCGCGCCGGACGTGGCGAACAAGCTGTTGGAGTGGTTCAGCGAGCCGTTGCGCGGCTGGTGCATCTCGCGTGACGCGCCGTATTTTGGGTTTGAGATTCCGGGGCGGCCGGGGAAGTTTTTCTATGTGTGGGTGGATGCACCCATCGGGTACATGGCGTCGCTGAAGAAGTGGTGCGGCGAGAACGGGCAGCAGTTCGACGACTGGTGGACAAACCCCGGCGCGGAGCTGTACCATTTCATCGGCAAGGACATCGTGCGTTTCCACTGCCTGTTCTGGCCGGCGATGCTGCACGTGGCGGGGGTGAAGACGCCGGACCAGGTTTTCGTGCATGGCTTCCTGACCGTCAACGGCGAGAAGATGAGCAAGTCCAAAGGCACGTTCGTCAAGGCGCGGACGTACCTGGACCACCTCAACCCGCAGGACCTGCGCTTCTATTACGCCTGTAAGCTGAACGGCACGACGGATGACCTCGATCTCAACCTGGGCGATTTCGTGAGCCGCGTCAACTCAGATCTGGTCGGCAAGATCACCAACCTCGCGTCGCGCGGTGCGCAGATGCTGCACAAGCGTCTCGGCGGCAAGATGGGCGCGATGGACGCGGAGGGTCGGGCGTTGTGGCTGGCGGCGTGTGGCCGCGCGGAGGCGGTGGCGGAACATTACGAGGCCCGCGACTTCAGCAAGGTCATGGTCGAGGTCCGCAACCTCGCGGACACCGCGAACCAGTATTTCGACACGCAGGCCCCCTGGGCGCTCGTGAAGACGGACCCCGAGGCGGCGCGGCAGGTGATGACGTCCGTGCTGAACATCTTCCGCGTGCTGGCGATTTACCTCCAGCCGATTTTGCCCGTCTATGCGGAGCGCGTCGCCGCGCTGTTCAGGGAGGATCCCTACCAGTGGGCGGATTTGCAGAAGACGGTTGAGGACACCGCCCTGGCCCCCTACGCGTATCTCGCGACGCGCGTGGAGATGGCGGCGATCGAGAAGATGATTGAGGCAGGAAGAAACGAACGTATGTTCAGTTAACGGCGATACACCATCGCTAACCAATCGATGTTCAACCGCTGATTACTCATCCCCCCCCCTCGCGAAATTCCAAAATAACGTTTTTTAGGCATGGACAAGCAACCCCGTTTTAGAGTATGCTATGAACTTTACCAAATGGTCGGAAGCGGTTTTCCGTTTGAAAAATGGGGAAGGACATGCACGTAATTGTTTGTGTTAAGCAGGTTCCGGATACGACGAATGTGCGTATCAATCCGGAGACGAACACGCTCATGCGCGAGGGGGTCGAGAGTATCATGAACCCTTACGATGAGTACGCGCTGGAACAGGCGCTGAAATTGAAGGACAAGCACGGGGCGCGCGTGAGCGTGATCTCCATGGGGCCGCCCCAGGCGGACGTGGTGCTGCGCGAGGCGCTGGCACGGGGCGCCGATGACGGCGTGTTGCTGACGGACCGTGCGTTCGCAGGCGCGGACACGCTCGCGACGTCCTACGCCATCGCCCAGGCCATCAAGCGAATCAACCCGGCCCCGGACATCGTGTTCTTCGGCAAGCAGGCGATTGACGGCGACACCGCGCAGGTGGGGCCGGGCGTCTCGGAGTTGCTCAACTGCGCGCTGGTGACGTATGTCCAGGCGCTGGAGGTGGAGGGCGACACGTTCACGGTCGAGACGCACATGGATGACGGCACGGACGTGATCGAGGGCAAGTTGCCGGTCGTGATGACGGTGGTGAAGGAGGCCTCGACGCCGCGCTTCGCAAGCCTGTCCGGGTGGATGGCGGCGAAGAAGGCGGAGATCCCGAGGTGGGGGGCGGCGGACGTCAAGGCGGTCAAGGAGATGATCGGGCTGGACGGGTCGCCCACGAAGGTGGTGAAGATTTTCGCGCCGCCGGTGAAGACCGGGGGGGTCCGCATGGACGGCCGGGGGGACCCGGCCGCGGCGGTGGAGGCAATCGTGAGGGCGTTACAGGATAAGGGGGTTGTGAAGTCATGAGTGATGCGCCGATTATCATTGACCCGGTCGCGTGTAAGGGGTGCAAGAAGTGCATCACGGCGTGTCCGTTCGATGCCTTATATATGGAGGGGAAGCTGGCCGTCCTGAAGCCGGAGGAGTGCCGCGCGTGTAACGCGTGCGTGAAGGCCTGCCCGTTCAAGGCGATCTCGGCCGTGGAGAAGGAGGCCCCGAAGGGCGCGAACCTGGCGGACTTCAAGGACATCTGGGTGTTCGCGGAGCAGCGCCATGGCAAGGTGCAGGAGGTGGCCTACGAACTGTTGGCGACAGGGCGGCGGCTCGCGGGTGAGCGCGGGTGCCAGCTGGCGGCGGTGGTGCTGGGGCATGGCGTGATGGACGCGGCGCCGCACCTGATCGCGGCGGGCGCGGACAGGGTGTATATCGTGGACCGGCCGGAGCTGGCGGAGTATGAGGCGGACGTCTACACGGACGCGTTGAACCAGCTGGTGGCGAAGTACAAGCCGGAGGTCATCCTCGCGGGCGCGACGGCGATCGGCCGGGCGTTCTTCGCGAAGGTGGCGGTGCGCGCGCGCACGGGCCTGACGGCCGACTGCACGGCGCTCTCGATCGACAAGGAGACGTGCCTGTTGCATCAGACGCGCCCGGCGTTCGGCGGCAACATCATGGCGACGATCATGACGCCGAACCACCGGCCGCAGATGGCGACGGTGCGCCCGAAGGTGTTCAAGATGGCCCCCCCGGACCCGAAGCGCAGCGGGGAGACGCTGTTCGAGCTGCTGGATCTGGTCGCGCCGAGCACGCGGATTGTGCGGACGGACAAGGATCTGTCGGGGGTGAACATCGCGGAGGCGGAGGTCATCGTGGCGGGTGGACGCGGGCTGAAGAAGGCGGAGAACATCGCGATGCTGGAGCGGCTGGCGGAACTGATCGGCGGCGTGGTCGGCGTGTCGCGCGCCTGTGTGGACGCGGGCTGGGTGACGGCGGCGCGGCAGGTGGGGCAGACGGGCAAGACGGTGTGCCCGAAGATTTATGTGGCGGTCGGCATCTCGGGCGCGATCCAGCACTTGGAGGGCATGAGGTCGTCGGACACAATCATCGCGATCAACTCCGACCCGAACGCGCCGATCTTCGGCGTGGCGGATCTGGGTATCGTGGGCGACCTGTTCGAGATTGTCCCGAAACTGATTGAAGCGCTTGAGACGAAAAGGTAAGAAAAGGGAAAGTATGTCAAACGCAACTAAGATTACGACTGATATTTTGTGCGTGGGGGCGGGCGTCGCGTCGCTCTCGACGGCGTTGTCGCTGCTGCGCACGCTGAAGGCACAGGGCAAGCCGCTGCCGCGCGTGACCATCGTGGAGAAGGGGCGCAGCGTGGGGAACCATGTGCTGTCCGGCGCGGTGATTGACCCGGAGGGGTTCAAGGGGCTGCTGACGGAGGAGGAGATCGCGAAGATGCCGATCGAGGCGCGGGTCTCGAAGGAGTCGTTCCACATGCTGTTCAATGAGACGGCGGCGATGAAGATCCCGTGGGTGCCGCCGATGATGCAGGCGCATCAGTTCCCCGTGGGGTCGCTGACGAAGCTGACACAGTATCTCGCGCAACTGTGCGAGAAGGAGGGCGCGGAGATTTACACGAGCTTCGCGGTCACGGAATTGATTGAGGATTCCAAGGGGCGCGTCATCGGGGCGCGCACGGGCGAGAAGGGATTGGACCACGAGGGCAAGCCGAAGTCGAATTACCTGCCGGGCGAGGAGATTTACGCGAAGGCCGTGGTGCTGGGGGAGGGCGCGTGCGGTATCCTCACGGACAGGCTGATCCACAGCAAGGGGCTTCACGGGTGCCGCGAGCAGTCGTATGCGGTGGGCATCAAGGAGGTCATCGAGGTTCCGGCGGATGAGGCGCGCACGGGCGAGATCGCGCACACGTTCGGGTATCCGTCGGACTGGTCTACCTACGGCGGCGGGTTCATCTATCATGTGTCGCCGACGCAGGTGATGATCTGTTTCGCGTATGCGCTGGACTATGCGCGTCCGGAGAAGGACCCGCACCTGATGTTCCGGCAGTTCAAGGCGCACCCGGCGGTGGCGGAGCACATCAAGGGGGGCAAGTCCGTGGCGTACGGCGCGAAGGTGATCCCCGAGGGGGGGTACTATTCCGTGCCGGAGGTGGTGGCGGACGGGGCCCTGATCGTGGGTGACGGCGCGGGGCTGGTGGACACGCTGCGCATCAAGGGGGTGCATATCGCGATGCAGGCGGGCGTGGCGGCGGCGACGACGCTGGCGGAGTGTTGGGACAAGAAGGATTTCTCGCTGGCGGCGTTGAGGCCGTACAGCGATCGGCTGAAGGCGACGTCGGGGTGGAAGCAGCTGAAGCGCGTGAAGAACGTGCGCGCGCCGTTCTCGACGAATCTGGCGCTGGGCGTGATGAGCGCGGGGTGCGCGTGGGCGACGTTCGGGATGTTCCCGTTCTGGCAGGTGCCGATGGCGCCGGACCATGAGGAGATGCTGCCGCTGAAGGGCGGGAAGATGCCGGAGCCGCCGCAGGTGGCGGCGTCGCCGACGTCGCCGGACCGACTGACGGACGTGTTTATGTCCGGCACGATTCACGATGAGGATCAGCCGTGCCACCTGAAGATCAAGGACCGCGCGAAGTGCGAGGAGTGCATCAAGAAGTTTGGCGCACCGTGCCAGCGGTTCTGTCCGGCGGAGGTGTACCGCCTGGAGGACGGGCACATCCACGTGGATTTTTCGAATTGCCTGCACTGCAAGACGTGCCAGGTCAAAGATCCGTATCAGAACATCGAGTGGACGTTCCCGCAGGGCGGCGACGGCCCCCGGTACACACGTATGTAATTAGAGTAAGAGAGTAAAGGAAAGGGACACAATCATGGACACATTGTCATTCAATCGCAGAGACTTCATCAAAACTACGGCGGCGGCGGCGACCATCCTGCCGACGTTCAATATCCTGAGCCAGGGATCGGGAATCCTCGGTCCCGATGATGACCAGCTTAATGTTGGCATCATTGGTTATGGTGCAGAGGGTGAAATCCTGTGCAACGCCGCAATGAAGATTCCGGGCATCCGGTTCCGGGCCGTCTGTGACATCTTACCCCTTAACGCGCAAAAGGGGCGAGGGCAGATGCGGGCAATGGGGCATACAGATGCCAAGCAATATGAGGATTACCGCGAGATGCTGGAGAAGGAGGACAAGAACCTTGACGCGGTGATCGTCGCCACGCCGGACTGGATGCATGCGGAACATGCCAACGCCTGTATGAAAGCGGGCAAGCATGTGTATTGCGAGAAGGAGATGTCCAACAGTCTGGAGAAAGCCAAGTCCATGGTGTTGACCCAGCGCGAGACGGGCAAGATGTTGCAGATCGGGCATCAGCGCCGTTCGAACCCGCGTTATATCCATGCGTTCGACGAGGTGATCCGCAAAGCGAAGATGCTGGGGCGCGTCACACACGCCTATGCGCAGTGGAACCGTGCCGTTGCGCCTTTTCTCACGCTTAACCCGCGCGCGCATCTCCCGGCAGATAAACTTGAGGCGTACGGTTACGAGAATATGGAGCACCTGTTGAACTGGCGCTGGTTCGCGAAGTACGGCGGGGGTCCGATGGTTGACCTCGGGTCGCACCACATTGACCTGTTCTTCTGGGTTTGGGACTGTGTGCCGATTTCCGTGACCGCGATCGGCGGTAACGACTATTATAACCGTGAGATGAACGACAACGTGATGGCGCAGTATGAATTCAAGACGAAGGAAGGACTCATCAATCGCGCCTATTATCAGGTGCTAACCACCACCAGCAACGGTGGGTTCTATGAGAAGTTCATGGGAGAGAACGGGTCGCTGACCCTTGCTGAAATCACAGAGCGTGGAAATACCGTAGAACGGGAAACACGCGAGGGTGTTCCGGCGTGGGATTCGTTCATCAAGCAAGGGCTGGTTCGTGCACTCCCGAAAAAGCCACCGGCCGTAGATGTCTCCAGCAAGATTGTTACAGACTCACGCATTACGCCTCCGCCGCCTGGGTATCCGTTGCCCATCGAGTTGAATAAACCAGCGCATATGCCGCATCTGGAGAACTTCTTCTTTGCGGTTCGCCGGAATAAACCTGAGGCACTGACTTGCCCGGCAGATGTGGCGTACGAGTCTGCCGTTGCGGTGCTGGCGGCAAACGTGTCGGTCGCCAAACGTGAGACCATCTATTTCAAGCCCGAAGATTTCCACGTGTAGGCGTACGGATGAGACGGGTTGAATTGTTTCTGATAACGAATGGAGAGGTTTTATGATGAGCAAAATGATGATGACTGCGATTGTTCTGTCCACAGGACTGGCGTTCGCGGCACGAGAGTCGCACTGGGATGGCGGGCGCAACATACCGGTGCACCGCCTCGCGCTGAGTGATGAGCTCGGCGACACGATTATCCCGTCGGTGCAGGGTGCGTTGCCGGTCAGTACGCGGCAGACGTGCGGGCAGTGCCATGATTACGAGACGATCGCGTCGGGGTGGCATTTCAATATGTCGGACGCGGATGCGTCGGCCGGCCGACCGGCCCAGCCGTGGTTTCTGGTGGATGCACTCACCGGATCGCAGATCCCGATGGGGTTGCGCAACTGGGCGGGGCTGTACAAGCCGGAGCAGTTGGGGATGTCGAGGTGGGAGTATGCGTTCACGTTCGGGCGGCACATGCCCGGGGGCGACATCGCAGACCCGAAGGATATTTATTCGGAAGGCGGGCCGCGCGCACGCTGGGAAGTGTCTGGCCCCATTGAGATCAACTGCTTCGCGTGTCACAGCCGGGACAGGGAGTACGATCACAGCGAATGGGTCCGTTTGATTACCCGCCATAACTTCCGCTGGGCGGCGACAGGTGCGCTGGGGTTGGGCGAGGTGGGTGGCATGGGGTCACGCGTGGATGACTACTGGGGTATGTTCCGTGGGCTCAACCCTGATGATGCGATCTTCAAGGTGCCTCCGCACATGAATTATGACCTTTCCAAGTTTGACGTAAAGAACCGCGTTGTGCTGGAGCTTGGCAAGCCGCGCAATGAGAATTGCTTGAGTTGCCACTCGGCGACACAGGTGGGGATGGGCGCGAAGGACATTGACGGCGACGTGCATCTGCGCGCGGGGATGTCGTGTTCCGACTGCCACGGGAACGGGCTGGACCATGCCACCGCTCGCGGCTATCTCGGCGACAACACGGGGCCGATGGACAAAGCCCGTGTGACCGCCAGTTGTACGGGTTGCCACAACGGTACGGGCAGTATCAAGCCCGGCCGCCACGGGGCCCCCGCACCCAAGCATGTCGGATTTCCGCTGGTGCATTTTGAGAAGCTCAACTGCACCGTCTGCCATTCGGGTGTGACCGAGGACGGCGAGTTGGCGCAAGTCCGCACGTCCCGCGCAAACCGCATGGGCGTATATGGCCGTGCACGGTGGGTGACACCCCAGCCGTTCATCATGGAGCCTGTGTTCGTGAAAGATGCGAACGGCAAACTCACGCCCTCGCGCATGGTCTGGCCTGCGTTCTGGGCTACGCGTGACGTGGCGGACGCAGGGAAACTGACTCCTATCCTCCCTGAACACATAATGGAGTCTTGTGGAGACATCCTCTCTGTGCGCGAACAGGTCGGCGAGATGTTGACTGCGCTGGCGGTTAACCCAAACATTCCCGGACGCCCTGTTCTGGTTGTAGATGGCGTTGGGCTAGGCGCGAACATTGATGGTGCCGCAGTGTTTCTGGAAAAAACCGACTTGCCAAATGGATATTACTATTATACGGGAATAGGTTTTGAAAACGCATTGCCAACCTTTGACCCTGATGCTGACACGGGGGAAGACGAAGAGGCGGAGAATACGTTGCGGATAAATAAAAATAAACTTGCCTATCTGCTTCAGACTCTGGATGTGGCTCCATTCGCAACAGCGACAGGGGTTGTTGGGGCCGTCCACATCGGCAACAAGTTTTATTTCAATCCCGGGTCTGATCTTGTGACCTTTTCGACCCATCCGGCCGAGACGCTTGCCGAAACGCCACGCTTTGGCTGGTTCAACGAAGAGGAGAATACGTTCTCTGTTTTGTTGAGCGAAGATGTGGTGCAGCTGGCACTCCCGCTGGCAGGAACGGACTATTCACTTACGGAAGAGATGCTGGAGTTGGCGTTGAAACGCCTGTCAGAAACAGGAACGACAGCACCCGTTTATGTAGCGCACGGTCAAGTCTGGTCACTCGACACAAACGGAAAACTTTCATCACGGGAAGAAAGCGTGGCGGCACCAATTTCATGGGCGGTCGGTCATGATGTCCGTCCGGCCCGCATGGCGCGTGGCTCGAAGCCCGTGAAGTGCGCGGACTGCCACACGCCCGACTCGAAGTTTTTCTTCGCAAATGTGGAGTCTACGGGCCCGCTGATGACCGCGCAAAAACAAATCAAGGCGCAGGTCGAGTACATGGGGTTCAGTGGGAATTACAACCGCCTGTTTGGTCTGACGTTCCTGATGCGCCCGATGTTCAAGATTTTCCTGTGGGTGGTCGGTGCGTTCGTCGGCCTCGTCGCGGTTGCGTTCGCGGCGGCAGCGATCCCCTCGGTGCTGATGAGCGAGCCGTGCGGGAACTACGGTAAGCGCAATGCGGAACTGATGGCGCAGATAGACAAGGTCTCCGCGCTGGGATTGGTTGTCGCGACGGCCTATCTGGGGTTGTCGGGTATCGCGGGATGGCTCTTCCATTGGATGACAGGCTACGCCCTTGTGTTTCACATGGTGGCCGGCGGGTTGTTCGCGGTCTGTCTGCCCATGTTGATTTGGCTCCGTGGCGGGAAGCGGATCAAGACCAAGCGCAGTGTGTTGTGGATGCTGATGTTGGTCCTCGGCGTGTGTGTTCTCTTCTCAGCCGTCGCGCCGATGATGACGTGGTTCGGCGAGGGCTGGCAGCTCACGCTGTTGAAGGGCCACCGCTGTTCCACGATGTGCTTCATCGCGCTGTCCGTGTGGATGCTCGTCACTGGTGGACGCAAGGAGTGAGGAATTGCCACAAGTTTGAGCACAAGGCGATGTCTACGGTGTTTGAGCTGATGGTCGTCGAGGACGACCATCAGCTTGCACAAAGTGCCGCATACCGGGTATTTCAAAAAGTGGACCGCCTGGAGGAAATGATCAGCCGTTTCCTGAATGTGAGTGAGGTTACCCAAGCCAGTTTTCTCAAACCTGGGCAGACACTCCGCGTTTCGCCAGAGATGATGGACCTGCTGCTCGTTTCCACCGAGATTTGCGCTGTGACCAAAGGCGCGTTCGACGTGACCGTCGGCACCATCATGGACGCATTGCGCGAGGTCAAGCACCGCTGGCCTGCGCTGACTCCGCAGGAGCGGGAACGTGCGCTTGCCGCGTGTGGGATGAACCGCCTGATCATTGACCGCGCGCATTTTTTGATTGCGGTCAAGCCCGACCGTCTTGGTAACGACTCGCCGCTCGAACTGGACTTCGGCGCGATCGGCAAGGGGTATGCGCTCGATGTGGCATGTGATATGCTAATCAACGAGTGGGACTTTACGGATTTCCTGATGCACGGCGGCACGAGTACGGTCATCGCGCGCGGATCCATGGGCGACGGTACGGACGGCTGGCCCGTGGGTGTGTGCGGCGACTGGAAACTGCGGGCCGGATTCGATGCGATTCGCCTGAAGGACATGGCCATCAGCGGATCGGGATTCGATGAGAAGGGGACGCACGTTGTGGATGCGCGCAAAGGTGTCGCGGCTGTGCGGCACGGTGCGGCATGGTCGTCCGCACCTACGGCGGCGGTGTCGGACGGGTTGTCAACCGCGTTCCTGGGGATGACGTGGAGCGAGATTAAGACCGCCTGTGATGCGGTGCCGGGATGCGGTGCGCTGGTCGCACGTGAGCAGCCCGTATGGATGGATAAGGTGCGCACACCTGTACGCAAGTATCGGTTTGCGGAAAAAGAAGCGCAAGGGCGCGAATGAGGGTTGACAAATGAAGCGGAAACGGCAATAATGGTTGCCATTTTACGTTTAACAAAACAAGGCCCCACAAGAGGCCGGAAAGAGAGAGGGAGAAATGAAACTGAAGACACTGACGATGGTGGTTGCGGCTACAGGTCTTGTTATCACCGCAGGGGCGCAAGAAAAGACTCAGATTAAGCTTGTCTTGCCGAAGCCGTGCTTTACAGGCACACCAAAGGATATCAAAAAGCATGCGAATTTCGATCCCCATCCGCATGACAAAGAACGCCCAGCAATTGAAGTCCCCGCAGGGTGTGACAAATTGCTTTCGCTGAACTGTAAGGTTACGTCAAGTGACCCTGACCCAATTATTGGGGATCTTTCGTACATCACGGACGGCGACAAAGATCATGACGCAGCGACGTATGTCGAATTGGGACCTGGCGTACAGTGGGTTCAGATTGATCTCGGCAGCGAAAAAGAAATCCACGCGGCTTGTGTTTGGCACTACCATGGTGAAGGACGCGTCTACCGTGCTGTAATTTGCCAAATATCGAGCGACCCTGATTTCATTGATGGTGTCGTCACGGTCTTTAACAACGATTTCAACAACTATGCCAAATTTGGCGTAGGCAAAGACAAGGAATATCTCGAGTCGCATTTCGGCCGCCCGTTTGCGGTACCTGCGGTGAAAGGGCGCTACGTCCGTTTCTACAGCCGCGGCAACACCTCCAACGAGATGAACCACTACACCGAGATCGAGGTGTACGGCAAAGGCGGCTGAGGGGAAGTTCTAAAGGTCGAGAGTTCTAAAGTCCTGAAGTTGGGGCGGACCTGTGTGTCCGCCCGATTTTTTTGTAAAGATATAGGTAATTCAGTTGAAAACCATTCCATATTTTTACCACAATGGACACAATGGTTTTCAGAATAGACACAAAGGATACAAGAGGCAATCGTGTCCATTGTGTATTCCATTGTGTCTATTGTGGTTAAAAAGCGTATCGCGACAACATCTCGTCAAGGGATGTCAGAGGGGACAGAGAACACTTTGTGCCCTTTGTGAAAACGGTGTGTTCTTTGTGGTAAAAAATGGAATGCTTCCCAACTGAATTAACGATAGCGAAACCGTTGCGTTTAGGACTTGGCACAGATTGTGCATTTCAATTTACGATCATTGACCACTCATCACTAACCACTCAAAAAAGGGAGGGACGTATGAAACAGAACAGACTGATGGTGGCGGCGGTTGCCGCAGGTCTCGTCTGCGCCGTTGTGGCGCAGGACAAGGTCCAAGTTAAGATTCCCCTGCCGAAGCCACATTTCGGGGGGACTCCGAAGGAACTCAAGGGTACCGAGAATCTGGAGCCGCCACGTGATGGTAAACCGCGTGAGCCGATCTTCGTGCCTGCCGGGTGCGACAAGTTACTGTCGCGTGACTGCAAGGTCACGTCAAGCGACCCGGACCCGATTGTCGGTGAACTCTCGTACATCACGGACGGCGACAAGGAACACGATTCCGCTGCGTATGTCGAGCTCGCTCCCGGCACACAGTGGATTCAGGTTGACTTGGGGGGCGAAAGGGAACTTCACGCCATCTGTGTTTGGCATTTCTTTGGCGAGATGGTTCAACTACCGCTCAGGGGAGGGCGTGTCTACCGCGACGTGATCTGCCAAATCTCGAACGACCCTGATTTCGTTGATGGTGTCGTGACCGTCTTCAACAACGACCACGACAACTCATCCAGGTTGGGTATAGGCAAGGACAAGGAATACCTCGAGATTAACGAAGGCCGCCCGTTCCCGGTTAACGCCGTGAAAGGCCGTTACGTCCGTTTCTACAGCCGCGGCAACACCTCCAACGAGATGAACCATTACATTGAAATCGAGGTGTACGGCAAAGGTGACTGAGCCAAGGAGCAGGCTCACACAAAGGTATAGGTAATTCAGTTGAAACCCATTCCATTTTTTACCACAATGGACACAATGGTTTTCACAATAGTCACCAAGGAGACAAAAGGAAATCGTGTCCATTGTGCATTCCTTTGCGTCTATTGTGGTTAAAAAGCGTATCGCAACAACATCTCGTCAAGGGATGTCAGAATGGAACACGTTTATAGTGAAATCACTTTTAAAGCATACCGTAACAACATCCCGTTAGGGATGTTTCTTTCGGTAGAAGAGAACGCAAAA
>Ga0099364_10010113_pt1 | contig 13010 bp, 15 predicted proteins | sample TergutTh196P3_FD_73070 | JGI IMG/M metagenome (GOLD analysis project Ga0099364, IMG submission 73070) | Microcerotermes parvus P3 segment gut microbial communities from Pointe-Noire, Republic of the Congo - Th196 P3 | ecosystem: Host-associated > Arthropoda: Insects > Digestive system > Gut ...
CGTAGGCTTAATAATTGCCGGAGAAGTCATAAAAGACTTAATCGGCTTGAAATAACAAAACTTAACGGGGGTCTGCAAAATGACTTATCTTGATAATGCCGCTACATCTTTTCCAAAGCCTGAAAGCGTATACGGGGCAGTCACGAAAGCCCTGCGCGAGGAATGCGGAAATCCCGGCCGTTCGGGGCATAAGCTATCCTTAGCGGCCGGAAAGATTGTTCAAGACGCAAGGATGATGTGCAAAAGGCTCTTTAACGCCGCGTCTCCCGACAATATAGTTTTTACCGCCAATGCCACCACCGCTTTAAATATCGGAATTAAGGGCGTAGTCAGGCCGGGAGATCATGTGATCACTAGCTCTTTTGAACACAACTCAGTCTCCCGCCCCCTAAGCCACTTAGAAGAAACAGGTGTTGCGGTCACGAAACTTCCGATGGATTTGGACTGCGGGTTAAGCATAGAAGACATTGAAAGAGCCATGCGGCCTGAAACGCGAATGGTCTTGTGTACGCATATTTCAAACGTAACAGGTACGGAGAATGACATTTCATCAATCGGCGCGTTTTGCCGAGACAACGGCATAGTGTTTTTCGTGGATGCCGCGCAATCAGCCGGGTGCAGAGTCATTGATGTGCGGGATATGTGCCTCGATATGCTTGCATTTCCGGGTCACAAAGGGCTTTTCGGACTACAGGGAACGGGCGGACTGTATATAAAGCCCGGTTTGGATGTGGGCGTATTCATCCAAGGAGGTACGGGCAGCAAATCCGAGTCGCTCAATCAACCTGAAGATATGCCGGGAAAATTCGAGGCCGGTACTCAAAATGTACCGGGTTTGGCCGGCTTGGCAGCAGGAATACGGTTCGTGCTTGAAACAGGAGTCGAGAAAATCTGCCGTCATGAAGCCATGCTTGCCACCCGGCTGATTGAAGGTTTACTCCGTATAAGCAGCATAAAAATCTTCGGTCCCGGCTTAGTGCATAACAGGAGCAGCATTGTTTCACTCCGCATAGAGAACTCTTCAACCTCCGATACCGCCCTGATGCTTGATGCCGGTTTCAACATCGCTGTCCGGAGCGGCTTGCACTGCTCGGCAGACGCTCACCGGAGCCTCGGCACACTGGACACCGGGGGTACTATACGCATAAGCCCAAATTATTACAACACAGCCGAGGATATAGACATATGCCTAAATGCGCTGGAAATCTGCGCTAATGAAGCAGGCTAAAAAAGAGGTAGAGGAATGGAACGCTACGCACGGCAGACGGTTTTCAGCCATATTGGCATAGAAGGTCAGGAGACGCTACTAAAATCAAAAGTAACAATCATCGGCATGGGGGCTTTAGGGACTGTGGCTGCAAATAGCCTGTGCCGCGCCGGCGTTGGGAAAATACGGATGGCTGACCGGGATTACGTGGAACTTACCAATCTTCAGCGTCAATGCCTCTACAACGAAGAAGATGTCAGCCTAGGCTTGCCAAAAGCCATTGCAGCATACAACCATCTGAGCAGGATTAACTCACAGGTTTTTCTAGACCCGGTTGTAACTGATGTGAACCCGTCAAATATTGAGGAGATTATTGGCGATGCCGACCTGGTTCTGGATGCAGGTGATAATTTTGAAATACGCTTTCTCATAAATGACGCATGCGATAAGAAGAAAGTCCCTTGGATATATTGCGGGGCATTAGGCAGTGCAGGAACGACCATGAACATACTTCAGAAAGACAATGAGCCATGCCTGAGATGCCATATTGACGATTCCGAAGCCTCATTTGACCAGTCATGCAGCGCATTTGGCGTGTTGAATATGATTACGGCGACTATGGCATCGATACAAGCGGCAGAAGCAATAAAGATCCTTTTGAACTCTGATTCCGTTCGCAAAGGGCTGTTGGCGATTGATTTATGGAGTAACAGCTATAATACCCTAGCGTTGAGTAAGAATTATGATTGCCCTGTTTGCGTTCACAAAAGATACGAACACCTTGGAAAAACAATCGGCTCATACACAACAGACATATGCGGCAGCAACTCCATCCAGGTAGTACCGGCGCAGCCTAAGCAGATTGACTTAGATGCATTGGCTGTAAGGCTGGGCAAAACAGGGGCCGTCCAGCTCTCTCCCTTTTATTTAAGGTTTGCTGATGATAAATATGAGATTACGCTTTTTAAGGACGGCAGGGCAATAATCAAAAACGCAATTGACTCCAACAACGCCAAAACAATATACACAGAGTATCTGGGATAGTAACTGCTCAGAGGGTATCCCAGGATAGTGATTTGATTCAGATGCCAAAAACACCCGGAGACCGGGTGTTTCTGAGTTTCTATTCCTTTTTATTTGGTTGATTGGATGGTGCTTTGAGTTTTGATAGGTCAAAAGATACAATCGGGGCATCAAGCGCCTCTACGTTCGTGCTTCTGGTTGCTTCAAGCAGTTCTTCCCTGAATATCTTGATATCCCTAGGTGCATCAATACCAAGCTTTATTTTGTCGCCGTCGATTCCGAGAAGAGTCACCTTGATGTTGTCGCCTATTACGATGGTTTCGTTCAGCTTTCTAGACAGTACCAGCATCGCCGCCACCCTCCTCCCTTGCAACTAACTTGCGGATTTCCGGGAATATCGGCGTCCGAACATTATAGTCACTCCCACTAAGCATAATTTGCTTCGCTTTTCCGGAAATGATGTTAATAATTATCGGCGCTGCGAGGTTGGCGGTCATTCCCTGAATATTGTCGGGAATGACGAGCACATTGACGACATGCAGACTCTCCGGGCTATTCAGCTCCAGCATCTCCACATCGGTATCATCAATGTCAAACACATAGTTGCTTATCACCGCATACGTATCAAGCACAGGGAGGCATATCGCGCCTTCATCCACCGACTGTAGCCAGATTATCGGATAACTCTCTTCAAACTGGAGAATTGCGTACTTACGATACTCTTCGAGACCCGGAATACCATCATCGAATGTTATCAGCTTGGTATCGTCCACATCGACCACACCAAACCTAACAGTATTAATCTGCATATTTCCCTCTCCTTAAATTGCTTGATCCACATATTGCCCCGGCATTCCCGAAGGGTCAACTTCCTCAACGGTAATTTTAAAATACGGCTCATTTCGCAGAAAGATTTCAATATTGTACTTAGGGTCTATTGTGAGCTGCGGCATATAATCTCCATCCCAGTCAATAACCAAACTATGCTTTGACCAGTTTATGCTCATCTGCCCGGTATCCCAGACGACTTCCGGTCTGTTCCTGGGCATTAGTCCAATATTTGCTTCTCTCTTTCTCAGAATTTCGCCCATCCTCTTATTGCGAGCGAGTTTTCCGACCTTGTCGCCACGTATCTTTGTATTTCCCAAGAAGTTGCCATCTTCGACCGCAGTTCTAGCGCCTCTTAGCGCCCCCGCTTTTCCTTGATCGCGGAAGCTTCTGGAAAGATCCACAGGTGTACTGATGCCCATTTCAGAATTGAGCTTTTTTCTGTTGATTTTGAAAGAAGGCGGCCTTCTTACTATCTCCATCTGCGGGCGTTCATTGGTTATCCGCATCCTCATGCGCGGCTGGGTGATGTTGAGCCTAGCCGGCGTCGACCGTATGCCGAGCGCCGCAAGTTGCTGCTCAATTGAGATCCTTCTTATTCCTGCCATGGTAAACACCTCCTTGCACGGGCTCCGCCCGCTAATTGAGAAAATGAGAATCAAGATATATTGTTCTCTTGGTAATCCCCGTCAATGCAAATCATGACTCGCAACTCACCTGCTGACGATAACCGACTTACCTAAGAAAATCCATAAGCGTTGGCTGGATTATCCTTGCTCCGGCGGACATTGCGGCTTGCATTACGGCTTCTGCCATTCTTAGCCGCATTATAACATCCGACATATCTGCGTCTTCCGCGTCTGAAAGCATCTGCCTGTAATTTATCTGATCTTGGTCGTACCGCGCTTCGAGCAAGTCCAAGCGCCTTGCCCTTCCGCCAATCTCCGAAACTTTTGTGAGGAGATGGGTTTGTGCATCATGCAGCGGCCCGATGATTTTTGTGAGTTCTTCGGCGGGCATATTGTTTGCAGTTCCTTCGTACAAATCCGTCAACACATTGTACGCGTTGCGCACTATCGGCTTTCCGTCTTCATCATGAGACGTAAACAGCACCAAGTCAATGCCGTTCATAGTAACAGGCAAACTGATTCCGGGTCCGACATCGAAGGTTATCACATCGCTCTTTAGTCGATGAAGCATAATTATGTCATCAGCATCAATACCATTAATAGGGAATGTCACACCCAAGTCAGTAGCAATGTCATTTAATCTCGCAGTCTGAGCTGCCGGGCTGAGGCCTGAAAGATTCACGCTGAGGAATTGCGCCGGCATCCCGTCAAACCTTGATATATCAAAACCATTGTACATGAGATTCCCATTTTCAACGGTAAAAGGCCTTATCGACCTGTCATCCAGATCAAACTGCGGGTCGCCGGGAGTATTGTACCCGCCGAACACATAGTTGCTCCCGAATGATGTGTTAAGGGTATCCACAAAATGCGAGCGGAGCTGGTTGATGACTTTGTCTATTGTTTCTTTGTCGCTCCCTGTTTTTGTGTCATTCGCCGCATCAACAGCAGCTTCATAAGCGCTGACAATGACGCTCTGCAGTTCCATCACGCCGGTTTCTGCATGTGTCAGCCAACCCTTCGATGTGTCAAGCGTCCGCTGATAATGTGACAGACGCGCCATTCTGTTCCGCGCTGCCTGGCTGAAAATTAGAGCCGTAGGGTCATCGCTGATATTCGCATATTTCCTCCCGGATGCCATCATACTCTGCAGTTTATCCGAACTTCGCATATTCGAATGAAGATTCGTCAAAAGGGTGCTAATAAGCATTGAATTGGTAACGCGCATATTGTATATCCTCCTACTAAAGCCCTACTCTCCCGGTTCCGTTAATCAGTCGATCCAGCGCATCGTCCATCGCCGTGATGACGCGCGCCGCGCCGGAATATGCGTGCTGATATCTAATGAGATTTACCATTTCCTCATCTAGGGAAACGCCGGCTATCGACGTCCGCTGATTTCCCATGGCAACGATTAGCGTTGTGCTGTTCCTAGCCGCGCTGTCCGCAAGGAAAGTAGTGTTGCCAACATCATGCCTGATAGATGTGGCGAAACTGTCCAAACTGTTTATTATTACACCGTTCACTACGATATCGCTGCGCAATGAGAACACTTCGTAAAGCTTGTTCATGTTTTCATTGTTCCCGCGCTGGAGATACATCGGCGCTCCGTTAGCATCCGTGCCCCTCCGTATCTCAACATCGGAACACGCAATGTTATACTCGCTTTCGTTAACCGCGTCGCTAAGACGGATGTTCCTTGCGGTAACCTGCGTTACGCCGGAAACGAATGAATATCCTGCTCCTAGCGGGTCAGGAACTACGACAACAGTCCCGGGGGGATCCTCATACGTCCAGTCGCCGTCTTCGTTGAGCGTCAATCGCTGGCCGGTGGCATCATCTTCCCAGAAACCGGAGTTATACTCGAATCCTTCACCAAATGGATCTTGAACAGGAATACCGGCACTGTCCACCCACCATCCGTCACTGCCCAATACCAGCCTGTCGCCTGCGGAATTTTCCCAGAATCCGTATTCATCATGGAAAAAATTAATCCCTGTTTGAGAACCGTATACCGGATGGTCAGACCACCCTTGGCGGTGTATCGCGTTAACCTCCTGGACTATTGCCCGAGCAAGATTGTTGACCATCTCAATGTAGTAAGGTATGCCTTTCGGGTCGCGGGTTACATGGGTACCCGTTCCATCGCGCATATCCATGAAAGCTTTCAGCTCTCCACCTGAAATACGCGACATATCAAAATCCGGTGTGCCCAGCTTGGGCTTGCCGTTTGCGTCAATCAAGCTAGTCCACTGCGGGATATGCCTATCTTCAAGATCGCTGCCAATCACATTATCTTCAAAGCGCATACCCAGCTCAGAACGCGCGTCATGCCTAACAAGCACTTCCCCTGCTACGCTCACAATGAATATCTGATTGCCTGTAGAGTCAATATCATCCCTGTAGTCCACATCGACAATTTTCGACAACTCATCTACCATATGGTTGCGCTTATCCCGCAAATCATTTGCCGCAAGCCCGGTCACTTCGAATGTATATATAGCCTTGTTGAGTTCCATGATTTCAAATGCAATTCTGTTTATGTCGTCAACCTTTGCCGGAACGGCGATATTGTGGGAGTTTTGAAGATTAATAAGCCCATCATAGACTAAGTTTAGCTGCTGAGTCAAATCCAGCCCCGATTCCCTAAGGAGCGTACGCGGCGAACCCTCAACCGGATCTCCGGCGAGAATCTTGACCCCTTCAAAGAACCTCTGGATAGTAAAGTTCAGGCTGGTTTCTTCATGGACATTGTCGAAAAACGATTCAAGATATCTCATCTCCTGCGATCTGATATCCCAATAGGCATTCTGCGTATTTTCCGTCCTGTACCGTCTGTCAAGATACGCCGAACGTATCTGGTCATGTATCTTGACCCTTACGCCGGTGCCGACTAGCATCTGCGAGACAGGCATTGCCCTGGCTAGGGTAGAATGCGGGTCTACGGCCGTTTGTTCCAGCCTCTGGCGCGTATAGCCAACTGTTTCAACGTTAGCAATATTGTGGCTGGTAACGTCAAGCCCGTACTGGCTGGTCGTCAGCCCTGATTTCCCAATCTGAATCCCAAAAAAAGTAGACCTCATCATAACAATACTTGCCCCTTTATCTTAAGCTTGCCCATTGTATAAACCTGAAGATTTTTTCTTGTTCAACGCCTCCCTGCCGTCACCGCCGTAGAAATTATTCAGCGGGTCTTCAGGCTCCGTCATTAATTCCATCATCGCTCCGGAATATTCCAAATGTGAGTTGATAAGCTCGCGGTTTTGCATATTAACCCTTGCATGCTCATCTATCAACGCCGTTAGCTCTACTTGCAGCGTTTTTAAAACTTCACGTTCATCCGGCATCGCATTTTGTACAATCGCGCTGACCGTTATACTACTGTCCTGTAAGCCCAGTTCCATAGAAACGACCTTATTTAACGCCGTTCGTTTCTTCTCAACAGCCCCCAGCTTTGAGAGTTCCTTGAATTCCAAACGAACCAAGTTCTCAAGCTTATCCGACTCCCCGCTGATTATCACCCTTTGTTCTTCGCGCGTCAGCACAAGTAAATCAGTAAGTATACTCTTTTGTTCACGAAGCAAATCACATAGCTCACAAAGCACCGGCCTCAAAAGACTACCCCCTTAAGCGCCGCAGGCGCGAATGTGTAGCGAGTGATGAGCAATGAGTAGTTGCTTTATACAGCGCTGAGCGACGTTAAAACTGCATCAACACATAAACTCAAAACTCTACCAAGCGCAGACCTCAGCCCTCTAAGGCATCCAGAATTCTTGCTGCCACCAGACCGCTGTCGATTCTGTACTGTCCCTGCCTGACCAAGTTTGTTACTTCAGCGATATGCGCCTGCTCCTCGGCCGAACGGAATTCGATTGCGTCTTTTGCCTCCGCCATGGCTTTCGAGAAACTGAGGGCTTCTTCGGATAAAGTAACTTCATCGCGACGGTTAGAGTTCCACGCCTTATCCGTGTTTGATTTTGTCGCTTGGTAGCTTCTCAGGACGTTTGGGTTTGCAATAGGATTAACTTTCATTATTTTCACCTTCCAACTGTGGTTATTTAGTTCTTCTTAATCTTTGCTGAGATATGAGTTTCTTGAAAATCGACTTTCCGGGTCTGCGATGATTTGTCCGGCGAAATGCTGTTTTTCATCACGGATGTTAGTTTTTCCTTACATTTATCGCACATCCGGCCTGTGTTGAGGGGGGTCTTGCACACTTCACAGAACAGCATCCCAGCCCCGCCGCCTTGTCCGTCGTTTATCGTTAAGCGGCCTTCCTTCAGCAGATGCACTATGACATGCTTGGATACCTTGGTTTCTTCTGCCACCTTGTCAATATTGGTGTCATTGTGTTCGTATATGTAATCCCTGACTTTAATAAAGTCTTCATCGATTTTTCTGTTGCACTCGGTGCATATTTTCCCGCCTAAGCTATGAAATGGTTTTTTACAGAAATTACACTGAATAATGTTCATTTCCCTAAATCCTCCTGAGTTAATCACAAAAAGGACTTATCCTGTGTCCGGCACATCCCTAAACTCTAGCCTCTCCTCATGTTGTTGGCTATGCCTTCCATGTCATCGGCTGTGGTCAGCGCTCTCGATGCGAGTTGAAACGCCCTCTGCGTCCTCATAATGCGGGTCATCTCTTCTCCAAGGTTGACGTTCGACCCTTCCAGCGCCCCCTGCTCCACACGCGTACCTTCTGCCGGCAGCCGCTCGCCGGAAGCCTCGCTTTCTGCGTATGTGCCATCGCCCATGGAGAGCAATCCCGTTAAGTTTCTGAATGTGTACACGCTCAGCACTGCTGTCGCTTCCTCTTCGCCGACCAAGAACCTAATCGTGCCATCGGAGTCGATGCTAATCATTTCCGTCCCGGCAGGAACTTGTATTCTCTCTCCGGCTATGTCATGTACATACAACCCGCCGCTGCTGACAAGATATGCCCCATCATCTTCAGCGCTTAAATTGAAGCTGCCGTTCCTTGTGTAAAAGATGTTACCGTTCAAATCCCGCAGCTCAAAGAATCCTTCTCCATCAAGCGCGACATCTAGCGGCCTATTGGTAACCTGGAGATTTCCTCCGCGGAAATCTTTTGCAATCCCGGCTATCATAACACCGTGGCCTCTTTGCTGATTGCCCTCCGGCGTCCTGGCCGGGCCGGGCGTGATCCCCGCTGTATACAAAGCGTCTTTAAAGTCGAGCCTTACGCTCTTGAAAGCTGTTGAGTTGATATTAGCAACGTTATTAGCGATAGTATCAAGTCTCTGCTGCTGGTTTCTAAGCCCGCTAGCGGCGGTCATCATAGCTTGGTACATATAGTTTTCAACTCTCCCTTAATCAGTTCTATCTGAGCCTCGCTATCTCGTTGACAGCTTTTCCGACCGTTTCATCTATCATCGAAAGCATGCGCTGATTCGTTTCATATGTGCGGTATATGGATAGCATATCGACCATTTCGCGCCCAATATCCACATTCGAGGTTTCGAGGTAGCCTTGCATGACAGAGTATGGATTTGCAGCAGCCTGCGGGGCCTCAAGGGAAAAGTAGAGATTGCTTCCTTGTTTTCGAAGCGAACCGTTGTCGGCGAATGACGCAACGCGGATAGTGTCAACTAATTCTTCTTCGACCCGAACCCCGCCTGTCGTGTCTACCGAGAAGTTTAGACCGCCAACATAAATGGGGCCGTTCTCACCTAGAAGGAAGTTGCCTTCTCCATCAACAAGAAACCCTAGGTCGTCAATGTAGAATGCGCCGCTTTTTGTATAACGTTCGCCATCCGGAGTCTGCATTACGAAAAATGCATCGCCAACCAGCGCTAAATCTGTGCTGCGCTCAGTGACTTCGATGTCGCCTTCGGCGAAGTTGACATAGAGCTGGTCTACCTGCGTACCCAGATTCAAGGGACCAACAAGGCGTGTTTGCCCAACAACATGGGGGTCATTAATCCGCCTGACCATCACTTCATCGAAACTGTGCGATACGAGATGCTCCTTTTTGAAGCCGGTCGTGTCTGCGTTTGCGATGTTATTTGTGATAATCTCCATATGCCTGCGCTGAAGCAGCATCCCTGTTCCGGCTATGTATAAACCTCTTACCATACTAGCTCCTGCTTTTCATCGTGTAGTAGAAAAACCCATAAAATAAGTACGCGCATATATAGCAATAGTCTTTCCTAATCTATATATCGTACTTTTCCGCCCTGGACTTAATAGAAAATTAGAAAAATCGTGGTAAAACTATTACCTAACACGTCCCAGCTCAATAATGAACTTAACCTCGTTCTGGGTTATTCCCAGCTCTTCCGCAATTTGTGAGTTCGTTTTTCCTGCTTTCACCATCGCAAGGATTGTTTCGTTTCTTTTTTGTTTAGCGTCAACTTCCTCTTCAGCTGTCTGCATCTCGCTGATTGTGTCATCAAAGAATCGCTGGAAAACCGATCCGTTTTCCGGTATAACAGGCGGCTTAACTACATCGCCTTTGATCACTCTTTCGGCTCTTTCTATGACCTCGGTGGCGACCCTAAGCCTGCTATCATCAAGAGTTGGGCCGCGCATCGGCTTTTCGGCTTTTTCAGCCCGGCTGTTTTTTCTTACTTCCGGCGGTTTGCGGCTTGTACTTGCTTCAATAGCTCGTTTTGCCACGCGGTCTTCGTACTCTTTGAGCTCTTTTGTCGTTGCATTTACCTGATCTGCGAATTCCTCCATTATGCCTTCGATTGACTGGTAAAGCTGCAACAGCTTCGTCTCCTTTTCATCAAGCATCTTATTCTGCCTTTTTACATTAGCGAATAGCACTTTTAACAACACAGCGATCAGGCATATCAACACCGATACAAAAAAAGCAAATGCATAATGCTCTATACCCACCTCGATAACCTCCGCATAGCCCAGAGAATTAAAGTCCAGAGTTTAGAGCTTAGAGCTTAGTAGACGGGGATTTGGCTTTATTCGTCCACTAAGTTCTAAGTTCTAAGCTCTTGATTATAAGTTCTAGACTAAACTCTGACATCAAAAATATTATTGCCCGCAGGAACGTACATCCCCGGTTTCCTGCGCTCATCATCGTCTTTCTTTTCAGATTCGCCGCCTTGGCCGCCTCCGTGAGCCCCGCCACCGCTTCCGTCCGCATCCGCACGGATCCTATCATTTTCTGACTCCAAGGCTTTCGCTACTCTAGTCTGGTCCTGCGCTACATTTATTTTATGTTGCGTAGCAAGATTTTGCTGCGTAACTTCCGGTCTTTTCTGCATAGCGCTGGCATCCCTGGAATAATCATTTGACCGCGTTATCATTATCTGTGTATCAATTCCCTTGATCGACAAAACAAACGCCCCCTCATCCTAACTGCCCAAACGCAATGCTTTGCTCCCCTAAGCTCTACCCTGTTTTGCTTTTCTCGCATGGCCCGTAGGTGACCTCGCCATTTCTGTAACTAAATGTGGCATACTGAATATCATCAACTACTTTGTACGTATCATTTGCGATAATTATCCGTGTTCCGGCATACACGTTGTTTAGTACATGAACCTTTCCTCTAGTCGCATGATCAATTTCGTTATGAAGCTCGGTTATTTCCGCGTTATGCTCCTCTATCGCTTGCTGGTTTATTCGCCTGTTTTCCGCGCCCGACAGATTCAGCTTATCCCAGGTTGCTTGATCCATCTTTCCCTTAGATTTTGCCAGATATGCGGTAAGCTGATCGAGCTTGACCATCTCTGCTGATATCCTCTCCATTTCCTTTTCCAAAACCTGCAAACGAGCGCGCTTTCTCGGCATAGCCCCGACTTCTACCTCTGTTTGAACATTTGAAAGAGCTCCAATGTAGTTGGCGGTAATCTCACCGGCAACGCTAACCCTGCCTCCGATAATTGCCCCGCGCTTCCCCTTTGCAGTCAGCGTGCCCCCTACTTCGAGAATGCTTTTTATACTTACATCCACTGTCATCGAACCGTCTGCAATGGCGGTGCCTCGCTCGATGTACAGGGCTGTAATGTTCCCGCCGGCTTCTATTTTGCCCTTATCGCCGCCTTGCATCCCGCTCTTGATTTCAACGTTACCTCCTGCGATTATCGTTGCAGCTTCAACAACGCCTGACACGACAACGCCTCCTGTTGCTTTTATCGTGTGCCCGGAGCGGACGCAGCCTGATATCTGAACGCTGCCGTCAAAATCGATATTGCCTACGGCTATGTCGCAGTCCCCATTGACTTTATATAAGTTCGAAACATTAACGGTGCTGTTAATAAACTGCACCATACCGGCGCATTTTGCGCGCATTTCGGTTTTTTCAGGATTGATATCAATGTTTTTGCCCCTCGGCATCAAGGTATCTTTGCCGGGCTTGTGCTTTAGGGATTTGCCTTTCACGGTGAAACCCGGCGTACCTTCAGTCGCCACATTTCTCGTCACCAAAATCTGCCCCTCTTGCACAGGCTCAAAAAGATCAAGCGTTCTGAAGTCTACCCTGCCTCCTCCAATTTCCTTCGGGCTGCCTGTCTTTTCGTCCTTATGAAAGTGGAATATGAGCTTTCCATCCTCCCCGTCGATAGGGGCTATTGCTTCCGCTATAAGACTGCTATCGTCATATTTTTTTGCGTCTAACAGATTTCTAAGGGCTTCTTCGTTAATGCCATGCGTGATGCCGACGGCGCTGATCTTCTGCATAGCGCTATTAAAATCCAGCAACGCGCCGCCCTGCTCGGGTTCCAGTAATTGCGCATGCGCCATCATCTCATCGGCTGCTACTTCAAACTTCAAATCCTCTCCATAAATATGCTCGCTCTGCTGGGATGCAATTTTAACCCGTCCGCCGCCTTTGGACGATAAATCATGTATGGCGGTGGAATTCAGCCCGCTAATGTTCTTTCGGTGTATATGCTGATGCAGCCTGTCAGCATCGAGCGGACTGCCCATCCCGCGTTTATCATAGAGCTCCAGATAGACCCCATCGCTTTCATAATAAACCCCAAACGAAGCATCCCTGTTCACGACTTGCGCCGCCGTTCCCGTCATAGCAAGCAGCTGCCATGATAAAGCCCCTTCTCCGCCGCTCACTACCTCAAATGATATGTCCTTCCTATCGCAGCCAAAATGCTTTTCAGCCAACACCTTCGCCGCATCTTCTGTCGGAGCCGTTACATACTTAGCTTTCATTCTCTTTCACATCCTTTACGCGTAAGTCTATCATTTCTGATTATCGCGGGTAAACTTCCTGCTATTTCGATTATAGCATACAATAATGAACAATTCCACTGTATTTTACATGGTTGCAGCTTTTTTGTTTTTCTATATTACCTTTTCCAGTTTCATCCGCATCTTAGC
>Ga0099364_10010114_pt1 | contig 13010 bp, 11 predicted proteins | sample TergutTh196P3_FD_73070 | JGI IMG/M metagenome (GOLD analysis project Ga0099364, IMG submission 73070) | Microcerotermes parvus P3 segment gut microbial communities from Pointe-Noire, Republic of the Congo - Th196 P3 | ecosystem: Host-associated > Arthropoda: Insects > Digestive system > Gut ...
TGTGATGGATGGGGAACGCTGCATACTCCAAGTCAGGGGCGAAAGACCGTTCCTGTCCCGGAAGTACGACATCGAAAAGCATCCCAACTACCGCTACCTCGCCGATTCCGACCCCAAGCACACCTTTGACATCGGCAAATACCTGTCCGCTCGGTTGACGCTAAAAAAGGATGACAGCTATATCGTAGCGGAAATCGACATGACGGACGAAGCCTAACGGCAGGCTTACGGTTCATGCCGTCACATTAACAACTGAATACTGGATTGCCCCATAGTCAATATCGGGCATCGCCACGACCGCCATTCGGTAGCAACGCAATCATCATTTGCCGAATAGCGGTTTTTTTGTGTCCAGCACAGGGTTCATATTGAGCCTTGTTTTTATATAACCCCACAACAAAAACCAAAATTAAAAGGAGGCTTTTTTCTTAACTGACAGGAGAACGACAAAACAGTATGACACTTGAAAGCGTTGCAAGGCAATGGCTGGGATAGTTTTGTCGTTCAATTCAGAAAACGACAATATAACCACAACGACAATTGAGATTTTATCGCTAAAAGCGTGAGTACACTGCTTTTTCTGCATTAGCGTTTTGTCGGTTTTACTTCATTGTCTTCGCAAATGATATGCTTAAGCGAACTCTCGACCCAACAACACCCTCTTTTTCGTTACAAGCAGCATACTACGCTAAGCGCTATCTGACGCAAAACTCTATCTTGCGTTCAATAGTAAATAGATGGTAGAATGTCAGCGCCATTCCTTCTCAATAAAGAAGGAGGTAAGACTATTGGATATCAACTATGCATACACAGTTATTACATATCTGTTTCACATCGCCATCGCAATAATAGCTACAAAGATAGTGTGTAAGTTGCATAGCAATGAGCGGCGTACTACAAACATTCAATTTGCATTTGAATATGAGGGAAAGAAGACACGAATAAAAATCACGTTGAAATCTAAATAGCGGCATACCCCAAGGGGGTTTGTTAATACGAGAGGAATGGCTGTCGAGTGAGGAAAAACATAGGCTCACTCGATGGCCTTCAAAGATAATATTAAAAAGTTGCACATTAGTTTTTTGATATTGAAAATAACCGCAGAACAAACACAAAGGCGACAAATTCAGCAACTGCAAAGGCTTACGCCTAATAGAAGACAATCCATTTCAAGGAAAATATTAAAAATGCGTATTGAAAGAACAAAAATGGCTAATCTATGGGTACCATCATGAGCACATAAACATGCCATAGTCACAATGACTGTATCATCGCTGCTGATATAGAACCACAACCATATGAAACACGAAAAATCTTCATAACCATGCTGCCGTGCCGCTTACCGCGACGCGGTTTTTTTGTGTCTAAAATTGAATCGTCAGCGTAGTCACGACCGCCCCCCTGATAATATCCAACTGCCAGAGAAATAGCATAAGGGCAACCTATCATTTTATCTGTTAAAAAATTTTTTTAGCAGTCTGGTTTTTGCGCCGAGCCGCCGCCATAAGATGAAGCATGAACAGTGATTTTCGAGAGTTGGGACAACCCCTAAAACAGTATCGCTACGGCGTGTATAAGCACCGCATCACGGTTGCGGACGGTTCGGTTTGCACACGGTCTTTTATCGTCGTGCGCAACCAATACGGGGTGATCGTAAGGTTTACCAACCTTCACAACTACGCCGAGGTGTACGCAGGGAAGACAATACTGCCAATAGCAGCCGATGCCGAGAAGAAGCTTTACTACATCTGCAAAGCGCTCAACTACATACTGATTGAGCATAGGGAGGCATTCGGCATTGAATCCGTTTTCGATGTCACGGCTGAGGCGCTAGCGCGGTTTTTCCGCGATTATGCCGAAACCCCCATGGCCAACGGCAAATTCCGCAGCGCACAGAGCGTCGGGAAATGCGTAAGCGCAATAGTCGGATTCTTCAAGAGATTGCGCCGCAAGCACGGCGGGCGCGTTGCCCTTACGGAACAAGACCTTTTTGTGCAGCGGACATTTACGAATCGGCGCGGAGTCAAGGAGACAATAAATGCCCCGGCATTTCAAGTCCGCAGCATTCAGAAGAACGAAACTGTTTTTCGCGAATTGCCGACCGCGGCGTTCAAAATACTGATAAACCTTGCGTTCAGGTACGCGCCTGAGATTGCGTTTGCAATGTGCCTTCAAGCGTTCGCGGGTCTCCGTGCGGGCGAAGTGTGCAATGTACGCCAAGCAAACAGCCCAATCGGGGCGGGAATCGCATTTACCCGTATCGGCATGGACGTCCGCAAAATCGAGATCGACATAACCCGCGAGCTTCGACTCAGGCGCGACGGCAAATCAACGGGCAGCATCAAAAAGGAGCGTAGGCAATGCGTATACCCGCCGTTCCTTGAAGCGTTCGTTGCCGCGTATGAGCAGCACATGCTATGGCTGGCGACGCAATCATTTGAAGAGGAGTACAGCCCCATGTTCATAAACAACTACGGAAAAGCAATGACGTACAAAGTGTATTACAACCGCTTTGCGGCGCTGGTCGAGAACCATTTCCGGCCCGCCATGTTGCAGAGCGAAGACCCCGCGCTGCGGGTTTACGGGCAACTGCTCTGCGAAAACACGCTCGGGCTGCATTCACTCCGCCATTGGTATAGTGTCCAGCTTGTGCTGCACGGCGAGGATATAGCCCAAATCCAGTATTGGCGCGGCGATTCAAACCCCGAGAGCGCATTCCTGTATCTCCAAAACAAAGGCGACCTTGTACGCGAACTGGAACAAACAAGCAGCGAGCTAATTGAAATCCTTATGGACGTGGGGCGACGTGCATATGAGGGGGCGTTTTAGGTGACGGAGTATATTGACCTATTTGCTTATGCCACGGATTTAGCGGCAAGACTGAACACGAGCTTTCGCGACAACCGTGCGGGGCGCACCGGCCTTATCAGCTTCATAGGCGCAAACAGCGGTTTTGGCTATTCCTTTGAAACAAGCGCCACAGAGTTGAAAATTGACAAATCCGCCATATCCGCTTTGCACGGTGCCCTCGAATTGTGGTTGCGTGCGTATAAACAGCCCCGCAACGTCAAAATAGACCTTATGCTGGGCGCATATGAAGGCAAGTACCCCCTGACATGCAGCCTGTACCGCGATTTTATCATGGGCAAGGATGTCAATATGAACGGCGCGTACTGGCAGCTATTGGACTTTATTCTTTCAGAAATAAATAAAGAAATCACAGAGTATACGGAACCGGAAATGGACATATTCGCTGTACGGCTGGGCTCCGAACTAACGCTAAGCGCCGCGCAGCTATTCGCCGATTTTGCGCACGCTACGATTCAACGGCCTGATCAAGCATACAGCTTCGCCTCGCGCGAGCAGCCCGCGCTCATCAACGAAGCGTACGCCGTAAAAGACTTCGCAATCATGGCATATTACGTGTTTAACAGGGATGCGTGGGACTCGCAGGATATGCTTGCAAAAGCCGTGCGAACGAAAGCCTTAGCTGATTTGTGGCTGTTCGTTGCCCTGCACCTGATATGCGCCTTGCGTTCCGGGGACATGGAGCGATTGCCGGTGCCGGATCTGCCGCATGACGGTGAAACGATACACCGGATGATGTTGGACGGGACATTTTCAGCACATGAAGCCGTTGCGCTTGCGGACGAGCTTATCATCCGCATGGAGCTAAAGCCGTCAACACCGTCAAAAACCGGCAGGTTCAACGGTGTCCCCGACATTAAGCTGTTCGTGCCTGAGAGCCTAAAGGAGCCGCTTGGGACAATAATAGCGCTTGCGGCAGCACATCAGCCGGGGCTGCGGGCAGGCGACGGGTTTGTTAAGCCCTGCGACAGCCTGTACAATATACGGCTATTGTTTGGGGAGCGCTTCGTCGATGCCGCAGGCCGCCGCCGCTTTTCGTCACGGCGGGGCAACAAATCATATTTGCAGGGAATAGATGCCGTAGCCAGTTATGACAGTTCGTTCAGCAAGCCCAAAGGCTACATCCTCGCGGCGCTGGCCCGCAGCCATAAAGGCGGCATAGGCTCATTGCCGGATATTACCGATATTTATCTCCAAGACGCCAACTTCACGGGATACAAGCCGGAATTCATAATCAGCGAAATGTTCGAGCGCGGCGTGTTTAGCTTCATTCCCGCCGCGCTGCTTGAAATGTACGACGGCGGCGCGTACAAAAAACTGCCTGTGAGCGCGCAGACGGAACTCATCGGCGAACTGGGGCTCAACGCTTTGCAAATCGAGCGCATTGCCGAATCTGCGGAACGCTCCTTCTCGGCGGCCCGCCATACCGTAAGGTCGTTGCTTTCCGAAATTACCGAAACAGCGAGATTTCGCGAAACCGTGTTTATCCTGCTGCAAAACATCGCGTCGGGAGCCGCGCCGAGCGGCCACCCGGAGTATTTGTGCCTTATGACTGCCGCAGGCATGCTATGTCCGGACATTAGCCGGAATAGCTGCTTAGGCTGCGGGTACGAAATCCTCACCAAGACAACAATGCAGTTATTGATGCAAGAATATGTGCGGCTGTCAACCCGGAAAGGCGTCGAAGGCGAACGCGGCAAATTGATAATCGAAACGGCGATCATGCCCGCAGTGGCAGAAATGCTCTCGGCAATGCAGACGCTCTATCCGGATGCGGACGCCTCCGTAATTCTTGGCATCATTGAGAGGGGACTTGACTATGTTGACGCTAACGACGGAAGAATTATCCAACCGGCTGACCAAGACGGCAGTCATTTGCGAGGTCAATGAGCCGGTATTACACCGCGCAGTTGATATTTTCAACGATTTCAAAAGCCGCAGGATCATCCTGAACGCGGATTTCGAAGACAATGCCTGGTCGTTTACTGACCAACGGAAGATCGTCGGCTTGCGGTTTGAAACAAGCGCGGTCGAGGGCTGGATTGGCTGCACAGCAGATGTCTACGCAAGGTGCGTCAAGGCATATGCGGCTTTCCAGCTTGGCCGTTTGGGGCTGATACAGATACAGGCCATAGTAAGGATCCTGATATCAATGTCCGCGATGACTGCCGACGACGCCTGCCAACTGGAAAACAACCACAATCACATCACGGAGTTTTTGAAGATCATCCCGTCGGGATGCGCAAGCAGGGATGCCGTCATTGAAACGCTTGAAGAACGGACTGGCCTCAAAGGCTCAAAGGATGACGCGCAAAGAATTCTAGCAGACTTTAGGATATACCTGAAATTTGATGAAATCATCAGCCGCTACTGGGACTCGGCTGGGCATGAGCAGCGCCTCGCATACTTCCCGCTGTACTTTTGGTGGAAGCTCACGGCGATACTGCCCTTGCGCCCGACGGAGTTCCTGCTCACGCCGAGGGACTGCCTTCACGGAAAGGTGCTTACCGTCAGAAGGACGCGGCTCAAAAACAAAGGCGTACGGGTCAGCTACAGCATTGACGGCGATTATGAATTGTATAAATACGAGATATCGGAGCATCTTGCCACAGAACTGCGGGCCTACATAGCCGCAACTGACGATCTCAGGCAAAATGAAATTGATACGTTGCTTGTCCCAACGACAAACTTTATCGACAGGGTGAGCGACAACGCCTCAAAGTACTACACATATGGTAGGTTGCGGATGTGCCTGCTGGCTTTTTATGATGAAGCCGTGATTCCGTCAGGCATCGAGATTGGGGGCATCGCTCTCGGCGACACCCGCCATTTGGCCATGATAAACCTCATTATCTCTGGCGGGTCGCCTTCCGCCTGCCGCGAACTGGCGGGGCACGCAGACATAAACATCAGTTCCCATTACTACGCGAACATCTCGAACCTCGTCGAATGCGCGACGCTTGTGCATCTTCGGAAGTCAAGGGGCGGGGCGGCAACGCTCACAGGGGAGCAGCGCTACCCGCTGGCAAGGCCGGTAACGGCGCATAGGGTGCAGGGCGGCTGGTGCGGCGCTGTTAGCGTCGAAAACGGCGACGTGTCGGAATGCTTAAAAGCTATCAGCGCTGACGGCTTCATCGGCGAATGTGCGTACTGCGCTCATTTTTGGCCTGACGAACAAGGGCTGCGCTTGAGTTTCTATGATAAAGAACTCGGAAAACAGCGCGTCGAGGCGGACACTGAGCATCTATTGCATATGGTCGAGGTCGTCCGGCGCGGCATTGGTCATACCGAAGACGTTGGCTCCGCGCTCCTGAGGCTCCAACGGAGCTGCGCCCACTATCATAAGTGCATATTGGAGAGTATTGAATATGGCAAGACCTAAAAAAGCGGACACTTCGGACATGCTGCGGATCGTGGACTCGTATTATGAAACGCACGGCGACGCGTCCAAGCTGAAATTCAAATCGCTCGAAACTCACGCCAAATCGCTCGGGCTCGACATCAAAGAGTATGATTTCCGGCGGGATGAAGCCGTTTTGCGGCGCATTGCTGAATTAAACAAGCTCCGCGGGACGTTGGGACTGTCCCTTGCATACAAGACCCTTGACGCGGACGCGCTGATAAACGCCAACCCGACGCGGGCATCCCTGAAAGCGGCGCTGGTTGAGTTCGACCGAAGTTGGCGGTCCGTATACGAGCGCGCCGTGGCGCTGTCCTCCGAAAACACCGCCATGCTGTCCAAAAACTACTCGATTTCGCGCGATGCCGACGTGCTGCGCGACGAGAACGTATCGCTCAAAGACGAAATAGCCGGGCTGCGCCGGCAATCGGCGAGCCTACTCGCGGAGAACCGATATCTCAAATCGGCGCTTGAAAGATGGCTGTTCCCCGATGTGGCGAATGAGATACTGAAACGCGAAGGGGTGATCAAGGATGCCGCGTCAAATGTCTCCAATGCCGCAATGGATGACTTGGCGGACATGGACGATCCGGCAAGTTTGGATCAAATCGTAGCTGCTGACGGGGAACGCATGACGAAAGCCCAAGAGGTGATGGACAGGATGAAATCTCAAATTGCGAAAGGAAGAACGGATGCGTAATAAACTGCCAATCGACAGCCCCAGAGTCGCCGATGAATGGGACAACGAATTGAACGCGCCTATGTCCCCGGACGATTTTACGGGCGGTTCCGAACAATATGTTTGGTGGAAGTGCAAAAAATGCGGCAACAGGTGGCAAGCAAAAATCTACAGCCGAACTGAGGGGCGCGGATGCCCTGCCTGCGCCCGCGACCGTTTGAAGCCGGGCATCAACGACCTCGTCACCCTCGCGCCCGCTGTTGCAGCAGAGTGGGACTGTTTTCAAAATGAACCCCACCTGCCGTCAGATTATACCGACGATTCCACTAACGCTGCATGGTGGATTTGCAAGCGCGGGCATAGCTGGCAAGCGAGGATAAACAAACGTACAAAGCGAAAACAGAATTGCCCGTATTGCTGCAACAATAAAGTCTGGCAGGGCTACAACGACATAGCGACCACCCACCCGCAGCTTTTGGGCGAATGGGATTATGAGGGGAACGCGCCGTTGCGCCCCGAACAGTTTACGGTTGGAGCCGACAAAATCGTCTGGTGGAAATGTAATTGCGGATATCGGTGGAAAGCAAGGATATACACTCGGAAAAAGCACGGCTGCCCCTGTTGCGCGGGAAATGTCCTCATCAAAGGCATCAACGATCTGAGGACGGTCAATTCCGCCGTCACCAACCAATGGGACCAAGTGAAAAACGGAAAGCTGACCCCGGAGGGGGTTGCGGCAAACGACAACCGGAAGGCTTGGTGGCTGTGCGGGCTTGGCCATTCATGGGAAGCGGCGATCAGCAGCCGGAACGGCGGCAAAGGCTGCCCGTATTGCAGCAACCGCGCCGTGCTGCCGGGGTTTAACGATCTCGCGACGCGCAATCCCGGCCTTTCCGCCGAATGGCATCATAAGCACAATAAAATCCTGACCGCGCAGCATGTGAGCGAGTTCTCTCATCGCAAGGTCTGGTGGATTTGCAGCGAAGGCCATTATTGGCGGGCTACGGTTGCAAACCGGTCAAATGGCACGGGCTGCCCGTATTGCGCGAACAAAATCGTAGTCGCCGGGTTCAACGATTTGAGGACGCTCCGCCCCGACCTTGCCGATCAGTGGGACGAACCAAAAAACGGCGGCTTGAGGGCAGAGATGGTCACGCCCGGTTCAAACACAAAAGTTTGGTGGATATGCGGGCACGGGCATAGCTTTTATGCGCCGGTAGTAGCAAGGACGCACGATAGGAACTGCCCGTATTGCGCCCATAAACTCCCAATCATAGGCGAGACTGACTTCGCGACAGTCCACCCAGAGCTTCTCATTGATTGGGATCATATTAAGAATAAAGGGAAAACTCCGCAGGATTATACCTACGGCAGCAAAAAGAGAGTTTGGTGGAAATGCGCGAAAGGGCATAGCTGGAAGACAGCCATTGCCAACAGGCACAGGGGCGGTCTATGCCCGTATTGCAATCGCGTTCTGGCCATACCTTTTGAAACGGATGCCGCTACGGTTACCCCGCACCTTGCGGACGAGTGGGCTTCGGACAAGAACAAAGGCGTTGATATCCGAAATGTGCTGCCGTTTTCAAACGCCAAACGCTGGTGGACCTGTGACGTATGCGGCCACTGCTGGCAAAGCACGGTCGGTGCGCGAACCCAAGGCTCTATGTGCCCTCGTTGCCACGGCAGGGCTGACTATCGCCCGAGGCTTGTGTGATAAAGCAGTACACTATATTGGCAAATGTACACGTAATCCATTTACGCAAAGGCACAGACAGAGGTTATGTGACCCGCTATTCGTAGAGGATCCGTATACAAGATATCGCCTTGCGGGGGAGGGGTTACTCAAGAGTTTCGTCATAATTCAAACCAGGTGCCTTTGAATCAATGTAAACGCGCTTCCAACCACCAGTCGGATTTCCGCGCTTAGTTGGATTATTTAAATGCTCTATGTAACGGAATACCTTTCGATCAATGATGTCGCAATTAACATCGTAAATGGCAAAATCAGGAATTGACCTCTCACGCTTTGTCAGACTCCCGACTTGGTACAGGCGAACGTACTCCCTTGGACTTTGTCTGCTTCCATGTGCGTCGCCACACATCCAATAGAATATCATGTCTGGATATCTTGATAAGAGGGTGTCTAACGCTGTTTCCTCAAGATTATCTAAATTCTGAATTGGGTGATGTGCAAAAAACATTAAACCGCTTGCTTTACGTTCAACTGCCGCATCAACTAGTTCTTTGATGTAGGCTGTACCCAAAATCAAATTGCCATCATGAGCTCTATTAATACAACATAAAGACGAATTAATAAAAATTAACGCATGTTTTCCGTACTGCGTCAGATAATGAGGGTTATTACTCCGCCCACTCCAGGGGTCTATTTCTCCGTAGTATTTTTCACATAGATTCCAAAAAAAGGTATTAAGTCTACGTAGCATTATTGGCAAATCAATCTTAGGGTCATAGAAAGTACCATTTAATATATCATAATTCTTGCGTATCTCATTAATTTTATCGTTATCATATCGATCTAAGTCGTGGTTTCCGGGTACGAAGTGGACCTGATGTTTGTCAGTAACATTAGCTGATTTCGCAATACTGTTAATTACGTCGATGGCACCATCCACGCTAATACTACTAACAGAATTTCTTATGTCACCGGTAATAACAATTTGATCAAAAGAACTCTCTCTAGCATTTGCAGCAATAATTCCATAAAACCGCTTTAAAATGCCCTCCACTTCAATTCCCTTTGGTTCTTTCAAGTGAATATCGGAAATATGCAATATTCTCATGCAAAACTCCTATTATGTAACCTGCAAGGTAAATTCCGCTGCGGTTATGAATCCCTCGGTTAGCAGAAGCAAAGACTGTGGAGTGTATGTCCTAAATCTAAATGTGTAATATAGCTTTTTTCGAAATTCGTCTGACACTTCGTGTTCCTCAAATTTCTCAATCAAGTCGTCAATTTGAATGCATGAAGCAAACTTCAAATCAAGTCTCTTTGCAAGCTTTTTTATAAAAAAGAATGACAAAATGTATTCATTTACATGTATGTATTTCTCGTCGAAATTGTCAGGCTTGTCAATCTGTATCGGATGATTTCTAAGTAGCCAGTATGTTTCATAAGCAATGATTTTATCGATCTGAACGTGTTTGTGATCGTGAAATGTTTTCAGACGTGCAATATCCACGAAGTAATCCAAAACAGCCTTCCATAGTAGCTCAATGTTTACAGTACAATAATCTAGCAATCCGTATTTTTTAAGTAAAGCCTGTAAGTCAAGGAACAGATTCTTGTAGCGTTTTTCAAAAATCCTAGGTGCTAGATTGTTACCGTCATCATCAAGGAAAATCATATCGTCAACTAAATAACGATATGATTTTGGCAATTCACTTATGGCCATGCTCATCACCTTCTTAGTCTTCGTAAGTAGATTTAAACAATCGAGAATCAGGATTGGTATTGCGAATTGCTTCAGAATACTCATCCTCCATCTCACCAGAATACAAGTATTCAGTGTTTGGTAGACTTTCAACAATATACTCATCATTCATGAGTTTTCGCACTCGCTCACTAGCGAAGCCATTAATTTGCTCAATGCTATACTCCATAGTTTAACTCTCCTCTCGTAAAGAAACGGATTGCCATTTTAACACATTGAAACGGAAATATCAACCATTGATATTTTTATTTTCCATGACCCATTTTTCCACTTCATCCTCCTTAAACCTTACAGCTCGCCCAATTTTATAATAGGGCATTCCTTCGTCTCTCCATTTCTTAACCGTTCCACGCTTCACTTGAAACATAATCATGATATCATCTGTAGTTAAATAAACGACATTCGGCATCATTGATACCTCCTATGGCATTTTGAGTGATTATAGCATTAGAACAGTCTTTTGTCAACATTAATGTAAATTAATCATCACTAACAACACTAAAAAAACATAAATAACGATAAATACACACAAAAACTTCTGATAAGCAATCACAAATCAGGTGCAGTCTTATCATTGGAATGGAGAGGACTTATAAAAAACTGTAATTAGTTCATTAAACCCCCAGCTATGCTGGGGAGAGCGGAAGAAACAGTAGTGGTGAGGCTGACAATAAACGCCTCATATGGTAAAGTGATAACGGTGTCGCAAACCGAAATCATCACCATAGGAGGCGGTCCAAATGGACGAGTCCAGTTTAGCACATACCCGTTGGAATTGCCAGTAGCACATAGTATTTATACCGAAATATCGAAGGAAAGTATTGTACGGTCAAGTAAAGGCTGATGTGCGAGAAATACTGCGGACGCTGTGTGGGTACAAAAAAGTAGAGATAGTAGAAGGAGCAGTATGTGAGGATCATGTGCATCTGTGTGTAAGTATACCCCCAAAGCTGAGTGTTTCTGAGTTCATGGGATATCTCAAAGGGAAGTCAGCACTGATGGTTTTTGACAAGCATCCTCAAATGGGAACGAAGTGGGACAGGTCGTTTTGGGCAAGAGGGTATTACGTAACGACAGTCGGGAACGTGAACCAGGAAACAATAAAGAAATACATCGCAGAACAACAGCAAGAAAGTTACAAAGAAGAGAGAGCCACTAAATAGCCTCTTTCAGAGGCTGCAAGTATCGGTTTGCGGCACAGCCTTTAGGCGTGCATGTAATCTGGCCCTTATAGGGCCGATCTCAAACCACCACTTGAAGTGGTGGTAGTCTGATTAATTAACAGAAGTGTCCACCCAGATCACAAAAACTATGCCGAACAAGCAGCCTCATTGAGTGATAACAAGTCCTTACACACTCTTTCAATCATTAAACACATAGCCTCAATCCACTAATGAATAGGGATATGGCATTAACAGATATGGATACGCCAAAACGGCAGCTTCACTTCCGAGGCTGTTGTTTTGTTTATCAGTAATTATGCGGCCTAAGATTGGCTGCGGAAAGGAAATGGTATGGGATTATTTATGCCGCCAATTAGAACGTCTCCAGGTACGCTATCATTCAACAAAAAAAATAAAACAACAAGAAGAAAGGAGATACCCCAATATCAGATAAAACGACAAAACCATGCATTTTTACTGGTCGGTTATGTCGGTAGTTTTGCCTAAAAAACGACAAAACTACCTATCTGAAAATTGGGGTTACGCTATGTTACCGATAAAATGTACAATACCAAAACCACCCTGTTTCACTCGAAAATATCAGCAACAGTGGCGTTTAATGCGTTATGTATGATTGCGAACAACAAATACAATTTTCTAAAATATACAAAACAACATAAAGCGAACAAATACAATTAAGTCCTCAAATTCTTGACTTTAGTTTTGTATTTTTCTTGGAAAGGTAATTTGCCGTATAGACCCACCCAAAAAACTATTTGTTCAAAATACAAAATAATGCTTGTGTTTTCCGCGTATAAATATATACTGGTATGGGGATAATGTGCAACAGAAATCAGCGGACACATGAAAATGCAGAGGACAAGCGATGAGTTATGAAGCATCTTCTCAAACGATTGACGCAGAAATGCGCGCTGAATACCGCTACGGATTGTACTTCCATAAGCAGACCGCGCCGGACGGTTCGATTTACACGAAGCCGTTGATCGTCCTTCGCAACGGTTACGGCGATATAGTACGGTTCACGCGGCTGCACCAGTTCGCGGATGCATCGGCAAGCAAGGTGTTTGTGCCGATTACGTCGAGCGGCAAGGAGCGGCTGTATCACGTCTGCTCAATGCTGAACTATATTCTCATAGAAAAGTACGGGCAGTTTGGCATAGACCATGTCTTTCATGTTACTCGCGAGCCGTTGAATGCGTTCTTCCAAAGCTACGCCACCGACCCTGATGCCAACGGCAACTTCCGCAACCAAGTCACGGTTGAAAAGTGCATAAACAATTGCATTGACTTCTTTCGCAAGCTGAAACAGCGCTACGGCGAAGGCGTCGTGCTGAACCTCAATGAACTCTACAGCGAGCAGGCCGCATTGGGCCGGAACGGGCGGAGGATTGTAAAACGAGTCCCCTTGTTCCAAGTCCGTGGCGTTG
>Ga0099364_10010115_pt1 | contig 13009 bp, 13 predicted proteins | sample TergutTh196P3_FD_73070 | JGI IMG/M metagenome (GOLD analysis project Ga0099364, IMG submission 73070) | Microcerotermes parvus P3 segment gut microbial communities from Pointe-Noire, Republic of the Congo - Th196 P3 | ecosystem: Host-associated > Arthropoda: Insects > Digestive system > Gut ...
TGAAATAAAGTCCGGTATTTATTCATAATTCTATACGTTTGATTTTCTTTATAATATTTCATAATAAAAACAGTAATCAACCTGCTTTTGCCTGTTTCAAATATTCTTTTTCCGAATTTAACGGTATTATATTTTTTATTTTTGCCGTTTCGTCAGGCTGCTTAGCGGCGAAATGTTTTTTACTTAATGAATTTTTTTACAATGATTTGCGGTAATTTATTATTACTCTTGCAAAAAATACAGTAATGAAATTGACAGATATATTTATACAGTCCGCCGGAAGCGGATTTAATTTTGAAGGATTTGAACGTGCCGGTGCGAAGTTGTTTTCAAAAGCGGTTTTTCCGCAAGTTACGCTGAAGCACGGTTCGCTTGTTTTTAATGCTCATGCTGTAAAAACGCTTGACGAATGCAGTAATATTCAGATTTTAATAAACATGGAGAAAAAGTCTATGGTTGTGAAACCATGCGGCGAGAATATATATCACTCGGTGCAATGGAGCAAGGTTGGTAAAAACAGTAAAGTAATTCCCAAAATTATTTATGCCAAACCTTTTACCGGACAGCTTTTCTATGACATGTACTGGGACTTTAAAGGAACCGTCAGGATTTTAGGAAGGCAGATAAAAGACAGAAACGAAAAGATGCTGGAATTCAAACTTGGCGAAACATTGTGATTGCTTTATTGAACGGTATGAACAAAAAAATCCCGAAATATTTCATTCGGGATCCTCTTAATATAACGCCGGACTGTTAATTATGCCGGTCGGGTTTCACGCCGCATATTTCCAGCATGGGTACGCCGCCCTCGTTCATGATTTGGAGGGTAGCATCCATAATAATGTCAATGCCGAGCAAAGTAAGGTGTAGCGAAATAACGCTTACCGCTTCGCCGTTCAATAGCCGTTCAAGGTCGCCGTTGCGTTCCAGCTCTTCCCTGTAAATGCCGATGCCTTCAAGATCGTCCCAGTTGACATCGCTTTCTTTGATTATAGTATTATTGTCCATTTTTTTATTTTTATTTATTAAAGATGAATTATTTATGCTGAAACTTTTCGCCGTGCTGCCGGTTTTTGAGTTTTTTCCCGCCCTATTGCTTCCTTATTGCTGTTCTTTTGGGCGGTCTGGTTTGCTGCCGCGCTTTCCAACCGGCGCGGCGCATCAGGATTGTTGGGATAATAGTCTAATTTACCCTGTTTTTCGTTCACTTTTATCCATGAGTCAAATTGTCCGTTGTATCCTGTCATGCCGGTTACGTGTATAGCCTTGCCGTCCTGTAACTGAGCCCTTTGAGTTGTAGTCAGGCTGACGCCCCATACCTCCTGCGGCACTTTGAAAACAGGTTTTTCATCGAATCTGTCTTCTGTTCTGGCATAACTGATTTTTCCGGTCTCGGTATCAATTTTTACAAAACTTGAAAACTCTTCGCCCTTGCGGTTTATCATATCTTCGAGAAAAACAGGTTTGCCTGCGCGAAGTGTTTCCCTGTCTTCAGAGGTAAGACGTACATTGCATATCTCTTTCGGAATGTATATCTCACGGGCGCCTTCGGGCGTGTCGGGATTGAAGCGGGTATAGGAGGGATTACCGTTGACGTCCAGTTTAACAAATGACGAAAATAGTTCGCCGTCTTTTTTCTTCATATCCTCAACAAAAATAGCCTTGCCTGCATGAAGGTCTTCCAGCTGCTTTCTGGTCAGCTCCACGCCGCCGATGGACTCCCTGTTGAACTGTCCGTTATTGGGAAAAATATACTCTATGCCCCGCCGCTCGGCGTTGATTTGCAGGTGTGCGTCAAACTCTTTGCCGCTTTTGGCGCTTGTCATTCCTTCAACAAAAATAGCCTTGCCTTCGCGCAGCGTCTCTTTTTCGTGATCGGTAAGTTTTACTCCGCTAACCTCATCGGGAACAAATGCCCTATCTGCCCTGACTGCGACAATCTCATTGGTCATTCTGTCAATGCTGACAAGGTACGGCTCTTTTGCCGGCGAACCGTTATAGGAGATCATTGCCTGACGTCCCATATTGCCGGTTTCTTTAAGGTTTTTCCGGTCTTCTTCTGAAAAGATATAGCCGAAATACGGTCTGTTAAGTTCGGGTTCGCGGCGTATGCCGTGCATTGCCAGAACGACAGGACCTTCCTGCGACTGTTGAAAGGAAAGACGGGCGTCTGTGCGGAGAACTGCCGAGCCGAAATTGGCAGCGACAGGCACTAACTGACTTGATTTATAGCCCCTAAGCATTCCGTCAAGCAAGCCCTTTTCTTTAAGGTAATCGCGCGAAACGCCGAACTGTTCCAACTGTTTCCAGTTGATCATTGCCTCGTTGAAACGCTGTTTCGAGGCGGTTTCCGTTTGTGTGGGTTGTGTGTCTGTTGTATTCATTATTTCTTCTTTTTGTGAGTAATTATCTTTAATTTTACTGTCCTGCGTTTGCAGGGTTGGTTTTACTTCATACTGCCGGATAAAGTCCAGCGTTGCCTGCGAGGGATTTTCTTTAAACAGTTCCCTTAAATGCTGCGCCGCTTTCTTTGCGATATTTATCGGTACGCGGAAGAAACGGAAATCGGTCGGGTCTTTGTTCTGGCGGAAATAGTTAGACAAAAAATTCTCTAAGATGCTGCTCCTGTCAATTTTCAAAAACGGCGGGTTGTCGTGGTTGATTTTGTCTAACCGGTCTGTTTTGCCTGCCTCATCGCTTGCCACGCGGATTGATTTCTTTTTCGTGTTTATCAACAGCAGAATGTCGGACAGCTGTTCAGGCGGTTCCGGTTTAGGGGACGATACGTCCCCTGCTTTTTGTTTTTGACTCATACAAATTATTTTTAATTGATTAAAAAATAAACTATCGAGCCAAAAGTAGATAGTAATCTATTGCATCATAATAAGTTGGCGGTGTTTGTCGATGTTTGTCGGCTTTTGTCCGACATTCTCATCTGTTCCGTCCTTGTTACAAAACATCAACTATTTGACGTTGTTTATCAAAAAACTCTATCCTGCTTTTTCATCCATTCCCGAAATATGAATAGATGTTCTTTTCTTTAACTGCATCCATGTTATGAAGCTTTTTACCGTTTCAACGTTGCAGGTGTAAATTTCAAATTTGTCAAATACATGAATGAAACATGCATTAATTTGGTTTGTGTAACACGTCATTTTAAGAGTATTATTTCATTCATTTGCAACTGATATAGTGTAAAAAAACAGTTTTATTGTTTCAACACCTGTTTCAGATTATGATTTTTATTTTTTATTACTAAAAAAGTCTTGATCGTATAAAATAAATGTTGTTACTTTATAATTTTTTGCTAATGAATGTGTCATTGTCGAAAACTTAGAATTATTCAGGAAATATGGAAGGACAAAAGCGGTTATTTGAGATTATAAAGTCTAAAATCTCTAAAGAAAAATTGGTATTTGCGATTGAAGAATTGCTGAAAGTGTGTACTGATTCGGCTTATAGACGTATCAGATGTGAAAAAGAACTTACTCTTTCGGAACTTCAAAAGATTTGCAGTAAGTATAATCTGTCAATGGACGATATTTTGAACTACAAGTCAAAACGAAGCGCTTTATTTCATTATTCTTCTGTTGATTTTTCAGACCAAGAAAGCTATATCGCTTATATAATGCGCCTATCGAACAGATTTACAACTATGAAATCGGCATTAGATAAAGAAATATTATTTACAGGGCAGGATATACCATTTTACCATTTTTTGAAGTATCCCGAGTTATATTTTTTAAAATTGTATGCATGGAATAATACTGCCGGTCGAGAATCGATATCCTACAATAGTTTTTGCAACTGCTTGGAAAAGGAGAGGATAGTATCTATATATGAAAAGATGCATCATGCTTATATGTCTATTCCCTCAAAAGAAATATGGACAACTCAAACTATTGATACTACATTAAAGTTGTTGGAATATTATTATGTAACAGGAGCATTTGAAAGCAAAGAAACAGTCCAGTTACTTTTAAATCAATTAACTGACCTCTTGGATACAGTAAAAAAATATGCAAATAACGGATATAAGGGAAGTGATATAAAAACACCGTTCTCCATGTATGTTTGTTCAGTTGATTTGGAAAACAATTTTATGATAACAAGAAAAGAAAATCAATTATCATGTTGCTTAAAATTATATACTATCAACAGTATATCCACCGACAATGAATTTTTATGCGCCGAAACATATAAATGGATTGATGATTTGATTTCTAAATCAACTCTGATTAGCAGTGCATCACTTAAAGAAAGATTAAGTTTTTTTCAATTTAATATGAGCAAGATAGATGTTCTAAAAAACAAATTAGAATCAAGCTAAAAACGGCTGCATTTTTCAATATCATAAATATCAGCATAAAAAATCATATAACTTGATTTTTTTTTCTTCCCACTCCCATAAACAGCGGCAAAAAACAGAATGTTGCTATAATTGATACTATCAGCCCTCCTATTGTTCCTACTGCAAGCGGAAACCAGAAAGCCTCTCTGTAACCTATCATAAAAGGCAGAAAACCTAATGCAGTGGATATTACCGTAAGAAATATAGGTCTTATTTTTGAGTTCCAAGCCCGTATGTATGCTTTTAGGCAGCTGATGCGGCGGTTTTTAGCCATTATATTGTTAAATTCATCAAGTATGTAAATATTTGCGTTGATTGTAAGACCGGAAAGCAATATGAATGAGGCAAAGCCGCCATGGTCAAAGTTAAGTTTAAACAGGTAGAATGTGAGAAAAACGCCAATATATGATATTGGAATCACGAAGATTATGTAAAAAGGCTGTTTGAATGAGTTGAACAGTATGCTTGCGTTGAAATAAATAATAACAAATACAAGCAAAAGCAGGAGATATTGTTTACTATCTTTATCCCAGTTCCAATAATAGTCAGGAATTTTTACCTCATATCCTATCGGCAGTTCTTTTTTAAACTCTTCAACTGTTGTTTCCTGTGTTCTTCTTCCAAGTTCGCCTGTGCCGATATAATCATATTGTAATACCAATCGATATTGTTGATTTTCTTTTGCAACCGCTTGAGGGGTATTCTCTTTATTAATATCCGCCAGTTCGGACAATTTATATGTTCCGGTTCCTATTGCTAATGGGATATTGTTCATGTTCCAAATATCATACTCATCACGCTGACGTGCAAGCAATCTTATTTGTTCAACTCCGGTTGATGTATAAATAAAACCGGCGGTGTTTTGTCCAAAAACGCTGTTCAAAGAGCTATTCAACTGATAAGGTTGAATATTTTCATTAGCAAGCCGCTCTTTATCCATATTGAAAGTATATTCTTCATAATCGTATCTGAGCCAGTTTCGCTGGTAATTTACTGTTACTTCTCTTATCCTTTGGTGTTCCAATAACTTTTCCTTCAATTCTTCGGCTAACGCATAAAGCTCATCATAGTTGAAACCAAACAACTCTATGCTGTAGCTGCCAGCTGATGTATATAAATTATTGCTAAAACCATCGCCAATGCCGGAAACAGTCCATCCGCCTCCGCCCAGCTGAAGCGCCAGAGAGATAAGGTCATTATAGAGTATGTACGGAAAACCGCTTCTTTCGCTCTCTTTTGTAAACATCACGCTTATACGAGCGTTTCGCGCATTGGATATATTTGTTTGAAATTGCCTTATTTCGGGAAACTTGCTTAAATGTATTTCAACGCGCTGTATGAGTTCATTCAGTTGCGATATGGTTGTGTAGCTCGGCATTCTTGCCGTAACGTTGATGATTGTTTCGCCACGCTCTGCAAAATACGACCCTGTATAAACTTTTTGGATAAAGAGCCGCAGCGTTCCCCCCAATATATTGTCAACATGTTTTTTTACTTTTTCTTTATATGTATCGGAACCGATAGTCTTATTATACAGTTCGCTCCATCTGTCTTCTTTGTCGATTTTCTCCGGCAGCAGAAACACCGGAAGCCCGAACGCAACAATAATAAGGGTTATAACGGCAATTCTCCATCGCCATACAATGCGGCAAAAACCGGCGTAGAATCTGTTAAACCAAATGTTAATTCGCCTGCTCCTGCTTTTAAATCTTCTTTTCCGTTTAGTTTTTCTCTTGGTTACATTCATTCTGTCCAGCAATGCGGGGACAAGGAAAAGAGCCGTCAATAACGACAATGTCAGGTTTATTATTATCACAATTGCAAAATCCTGAAGATTAAGGCGCAACTGTTCGTCAAGGAAAAATATTACCGACAGTGACGCAATGGTTGTCATGGTGGCGGCAAGCACTGCTAAAAAGACATTCATATTGTTTCTGCGTATTATCTGGTCGGATACGATTATCGTATTATCAATAATAAGCGTTAGCGATATGGTTATTCCGGCTAATGAATACAACTGCATCTCCAACTTGAACAGATAATAGAATATTGCTGCTATTAATATGTTTATAAACAGAGAAATAACAATCAATAAAGTATATTTCAGGTTGCGGTATGTAATCAATACGAAGAGAAGCAGTATGACAAGCGTTAATCCCGAACGGAAATATATCTTTTCCAGTTCGGTTTTAATATAATCGGTTGCATCGTAGCTAAGGTGCATTTCGTAATTTTCAGGAAACGACTGTTTTAGTATTTCAAGCTCTTCCTTTATCTTTTTGCTTAACTCAAGCTGATTGGCGTTCTCTTCGGCGGTTATGTTCATGTATATCGAGTTCAGCCCGTTAACGCGGTAATAGCTTCGGAGTTGCGATTCTATATTCTCTATTTTGACAATATCTTTTAACCGTATTATTCTACCGTTTACCACCTTTACTTCGATGTTTTCGAGGCTGTTTTTCTGCGCCTCCCCGTCACCCGACACAATCGCTATTCTTACCCATTCTTCTCCGTTGCCGGAAGTTATGTTTCCAATGCCGAGAAATTCCCTGTTCAGGCGGTTTTGTACGGCGTTCCGTATGTCGCTAGTCTGTAAACTCAACGCTTCCAGTTGTTTATAGTCATAAGTAAGGCGCCATTCCATTGGAGCGGCGCCGCCGACATCAATGCTGTATATCCCTTTAATCTGCGCAAGTTTGGGTTTTATCTGGTTTTCGGCATATTGCTGAATAAATAGCGGAATAGAGGGCGCATTTACCGTATAACTGAGAAACGGTCTGGCGGCGTTATCGTCCGAGCGGCTTACCGATATGCGCGGATAGCTGACTCCGGGCGGCAGTTGATGCCATGCCTGGCGAATTATTGTAGAAACCTCAAAACGAGCCATCTCTATATTGGTGCTTCTGTCAAATTCTATATCAATCTGACCTTCGCCGATATACGATGTTGAAGATATGTTTTGCACTCCTTTCATGCGGTTGAGCATAGCTTCAAGTTTTGACGTAACTTCCATTTCAACAATTCTCGGGTGATTGCCGGGCATGGAGAAGTTTACGCTGATTCGCGGCAGTGTTTTAGAAGGAGAGAATTTAACCGGAAGTTTGGGAATAACAGCCAGTCCGACTATTGCCAAACATACAAAAATCAGAATTATGGTAAAATATGATATTTTAAATCTGCTGTCTGTCATTTGGATTGTGCCATCTCATATACCTTTTGAGTATTTATGCAACAACCGGTTGCAATGGTTATAATTCTTGTTGCGGTAAATCAAATTTAACAAGCTGTTCAGTACTTTTATTATAGGCATACATATAACTATCATTCTTATCAACCGCAATATTATCAACTTCGATGTCTAAAAGCAAGGATGTTACAGGCTCTCCTTTCCAATCGAATACAAGTACATTATTGCTTCGGTATGCTCCATAGAGATCATCGCCAATAACTTTATTTGAATACAAAAGATATATATAATTGTCGGAGCAGGTTGCATCGGCAAAAAACATTTTTGAGGCTCTTTTTGTTGCAATAGAAGTCCTGCTATAGCCGTCACCTTCAAAAACAAACTGCCCTGTTTCGCCATGATAACTGAAAACTTTATCCAGTTTATCATCTTCATTTACTTTTATTATCTCAAATATTTCGGATTTAGAAGTTACAAAAAAGAAAGAATCACCATTAGGCTTTCTCATTAACGTTCCTTGAAAAGCCATATGCTTAAACATAGGCGTTGAAAGTTCTGTTCCATCTGTCATAGAAGGATAGTCAAAGTTGAAAGATAATTTTTCCCCATTCTCATCAAGCAGTAAATATCTTCCTTCTTCAAAGGCGCCTAATGCAATATACCTTTGAGAAGAAATGGATATTACAGATCTTATGTTGTCATTTTTGTTAAATTCTAATTTCTTTTTGGGTAGCATGTCGCCTTTGTAATTTATATAGAACAAAGTGTTCTGATTGCTGTTAAACAAAGTCATTATGCTGTCATTTAAGACAGTTAGTGCATTGGGCATCATCAACAGTTCATTTGGTCCCTGTCCTAAATTTCCAAAATGAGCATACAGACTATTATCTTTTATATTTATAATTGAGAAAAATGTTTTCGTATTATAGTCATATACAATCAAGTCATCGCCGGTCAACTCTAATTTAAATACATTTGCTAAAAACGCATTATTGGTCAACTCTATCACAGCATGTTGAATATTTTTTTCGGATTTAAAATTTGATTTTATATTCGTTTTCTCATTGTTACAAGATACTGTAATTATGATTAAAAATAACGATACTGTTTTTTTAAATTTGTGTTTCATTATTTATATGTGACTTTTATATGTTTTACTTTTATATCCATGAAATTAATAGCAGATATTATAGTTTACTTATTTATTGAATATTTATCAAATAAAATAAGTGAGAAGACGTATCTGCCCAAAGTTTTAGAAGTTCAGCTATACGTCTTCTCCCCATATAAACAATACAGTTTTATTTAGCTACTTTTTCTCCATACACTTGTCCAAAATCTGGATCATTAACGCATTCTGCATTGCTAGTAAGCCTACAAATCCAGTCAACGCTTACTTCTCCCCCAGCTAATGCTTCCACATTAGCCAAAGTAATATCCGATAAATAGTTGTTTTTCGCATTAAAATTCAAATTTAATGCCATTGCTGCTGCAATTGTTGCTACGGCGATTCCGCCAAAAATTTTCTTTTTCATAATAATGATATTAAATAATTAGTAAAATAATTCATAACTTATTTGTTTTTTAAACATAAACTTTTAAGCATCAGCAAACTCTAAAGTTTGCTTGTGAGAGCAATCCAACATTTGTCAGATTAAGAACAGTTCCATTGTTGTATTTATCATTCAACAACCAAAATCTTGCAGGTTTTAAAAATTTTTTTTCTATTTTTGCGCCTCCTTTCTTTTTAAGGGCAACAGGCGGTTGGAATAGTTAGGATTCAAAATACATATTCTAATCCGTCTTTTTTGCCATTGTTAAACGCTTCAAATTTAAAATTTAATTTTTAGATTATCAATTGTCTTGTTGTTAAAATTTATTAAATATTTAAGGTTGGTCTAATCTGCTGTCTGTCATTTGGATTGTACCATATTATCAAACAGATATGAAAGTGATTGCCGGCTCTCAAAATCGTATAAAGTCAGTTTTCGAAGGCTGTAATAACTCAACCAATAGTTTTTAAGAGCGTTTATATAATTTCTCTGAGCGACTTTCTGGCGGTCTAACGACAGGGTAAGCGAGTTAATGTCCGATTCGCCAATCATAAAACGCTGTTTCGTTGCATTATAAACCATCGCCGCCAAACCAAGAGCCTCTTCAGCGCTTGCTATCAGGTTTTGCTGCACGTTGAAATCGGCTACGGTCATTCTGATATTCTGTGTAATGCTTATCTCTTTTTGCTGTATTGATATTTTAGCGATATTGAGGTTGTTCTGAGCCATGTTTGCCCTGCCTTTGCGTATCCCCCAATCTACTATTGGAACGCTTAATCCTATGCTTACAAAATCCTGTTGCAAAGGGCTTTGATATGCAAGATTGAATTGGTTTGCAATCTGGTTAAACCCTATGCTTGCCGAGAAACTTGCGTCAAACAGCGAGCTTTTTCTCGTTCTTTCAACCTCTCTTTCCGATTCAAGCAACTCCTGTTGATGCGCCAGATAATCGGGGTTATTCTCTTTTGCCAGCTGCAATGCCTGTTCCGTGTCAATCAAAACGGCGTTCGGCTTATTGGGCAGCGTAAGTTCTATTTTTGTATCTTCGTCAAGGTTCAGATATGAAACAAGGTTGAACATGCTACGGTTTAACGACATCTCTGCATTCTGAAGGGAGTTTTGAGCGTTAATCACGTCAAGTTTCAGTGTCATCAAATCAGACTGCGATATTCCGGCGATTTTATATCGTTCCTGACCTATGAGATAAAGCGTATCGGAAGAAGCGATGTTTTCAACCGCCATGTCGTACTCCGCCTGAGCCATTGCAAGGTCGAAAAAATATGCGATAACGGTTTCCGAAATCTCTTCCTGCGCGTATATAAACTGTTTCTTTGCCTTTTCATATTTCAGCGGCTCAACCCTTTTTTCCCACTTAAAGCGGTTAAACCCAAATAACGATTGCGAATAACCTATCCTTACCGGCACGGTTGTAAACTGAGTGTTGACGCTTTCGCCGAAATTTCTCATGTATCCAAGTTCTGTGTCAATAAAAAATGTACCTCCCGTAATATCAAGGTTTTGGGTTAAGGATAAGTTTGCAGAACTATATAACGATTGCTGCCTTCTGTAAACGTCAATGTTTTGCTCAAAATCGTAACGCCTTGTAAAATCCCTGTAATATTGCATCGGGGTAGCTCTCAGATTTAACGAGGGCAGGCGCTCGGCTTTAAACAACCGGTACTCCCAATAGCTCGTCATATACATATTCTGTTCCCTAAACGACTGAAGCGAAGAACTAAGCGCCATTTCAATACTTTTATCGAGTGTCAGGGTTACGACCTGAGCGTTTGCCTGCATCAAAAAACAGGCGCATATAATTAACAGTATCCTTGTTTTATTCATCTATTTTAGGGTATATAATTTTTGTCAAAGATAACAAAAATTATTATCCAAAGCACCCTGCACTTATCGTAAGAAGTTTTTCTAAACAGGAAATAAAAGCATTATCAAATATCTCTTTTCCAGTACTATGAAACTATCTTTTAAATGTAAGTTTTACTAAACACGGGTTATCTTCTTCTTTAAAGTTAGCAAGCTTACTTTTATCTTCTTCGCTGAACAGATAAGGAGCAATAGCCTCTTTTTCCATAAAATCAAGTTCGGCAAGCATAAATTCATCGGTTATTAATACAGGTATATTAATGGAAACGCCTTCGACAGTGCGTTCAAAAAAGTGATATTTATTTGTTTTCTTATTATAAAAAATATGCTTTCTTTTGTCAAGTCCAAATCTTAAGTATGCGTAATAATACAAATTCGTTTGATCCTGTAAATAGAAGTGATATGAATTTGAAATTTCACCATTCATAAACGATTGGTAAAATTTGTAGCTATCCAAACTGTGATTAGTAGAAACTGGCAATTTGTATTCTTTGATGTCGAAAGTATTGTTCCCAAAATCCCATGCATAAGCAACTTTCAAGCTATCTGGCGTTACCATAAACACTTCATGTGAAAAGCCGCGGATAAAATATACATTCCCCTTTTCATCGCGATGAAAAACTTGACGAGTCCAAGAGCTAAGATGATAACTTTCATCATAAGCAAAGCTTACTGTTTTTTCTCCGGTTTCCATGGAAGCAATATTCAAGGCGTCCCACTTTGTTGTTCCAACAAATGACCAAAAAATACAATTATTGCAAGGAAGAAGTTCCACTTGTCGATAATTAGGTGGCGGACTTGGCAAATCTGTTCTTTTGATGAAATCGCCGTGTAAGTCGTAATAAAACACCGAACCAAAAGGCGAAAGCATTCCAATTTGCGATTGTAAAGTGTCAATAAAAAAATCATATATCATCTGATATTCGCCAGGTCCATTACCTATCCGGTGTATTTTATCAATATATTGACCCTTATTATCAAAAAAGAATAAAGCGCCCTGTCTGTCATCTAATAAATAAAAAAAATCGCGATGATGTTTGACCTTGGTTACTTCTCTGATAAGGGATTCATGGTTGGTTTCCAATGGAATTAATTCTGCTTTTTCGAAAATATCAAACAAAGAGGTTTTGGTTTCATCCAGGGTTACTTTTAAAACAGGGTAATCCTTATTATTTGAATTTTGTTGATTACAAGAACACAACAGCAAAATAATCGTATATTTAAATAATAGTTTGAAGTTCATATAGCGCAAATTTAAATGAAAGAAATATAAATACAGGAATAGAAACTAAAATTAATCTCTATTCCTAATACTTGCGATTAATCAACAAGGTCCATAGCAAATACTCGTCGTAATGCCGGTCCATCTACAGCGACCATCGTCAACTTCCCAACAGCTGGCACCAGTAAAGCATTGAGCATCACACTCTACAACTGCTTCACCCCTTGCCAACGCTTCAATGTTAGCCAAAGTCAAGGCACTCATTTTAGCATTATTGCTTAGTCCTAAAGTGGCAGTAAATACCATAGTTGCTGCAATAGCAACTGCTCCAATAATTAATAAAGTCTTCTTTTTCATAATAGTAATCTTATTAAATAATATAATTTTCATAATTTATTTATTCTTTTTAAACATAAACTGTTAAATATCAACAAACTCTAAAGTTTGCTTGGGAGAGTAATCCAACATTTGTCAGATTTAGATCAGTTCCATGTTGTAAATTCAACAACTATAACCGTGTAATTTTTTAATATTTTACTTACATTCGCGCCTCCTTTCTTTTTAGGGACAACTGGCGGTTAAGGAAAAGATCGTATTCAAAATATTCATATCCTAAACCGCCTTTTTTGCCATAATTAAGTATTATCTTTTTTTTCATTTATCTCTTAGTTATATCTATTTTTTCACTAAACTTACTGACCGTTTCATAAGCACATTTTTTTAGAATAATGCTATAAAAATAAACTTTATAAAATTTATTTAAAAACTAATTTTCAGTAATTTTTTAGAGAAAATTTAGTTATAAAATCACATTT
>Ga0099364_10010116_pt1 | contig 13008 bp, 11 predicted proteins | sample TergutTh196P3_FD_73070 | JGI IMG/M metagenome (GOLD analysis project Ga0099364, IMG submission 73070) | Microcerotermes parvus P3 segment gut microbial communities from Pointe-Noire, Republic of the Congo - Th196 P3 | ecosystem: Host-associated > Arthropoda: Insects > Digestive system > Gut ...
TTGGTGTTTTTATATTGTTTTAAAAATTTTTTTTTTGGGGGTTGGGGGGGGTTTTTTTTTGTTTTTTTGTGTTGTTTTCGGGGGGGGGGGGGGGGTATAATGAATAATGAACGGTGAACAGTTAAAAGTTAAAAAAGGAAGGCCTTGTTTGGGGGCTTTTGGGCTTACTGCCGGGAGGGTGCCGGCTTGGGGTGTTTTTTGTGTTGTCCCGTCGAGGCGCATTGTAAAAGCTCCTGTTTATTATCTATGTAAATTCAATCATTATTTTAAAAGTTTGTCATGAGTATTTTTACGCACGGTTTTTCAAAAATCCGCGTCCTTGCGGATTTTTGACATTGTAGTTTTGCTTTGCAAAACTACAACTAAAGCATTGATACAGCGGCATCCATGCCGCCATTTGGGGGTGGTGAAGCTTGCCATTTAATGCAAGTTATGACAGAGTAAGATATGAAGGTTGTTTTAGAAAAACAAGCATCAAAATACCTTGAAAGTCTAGATACAGTGATGAAACGCCGTATTTCTAAAGCATTGAAGAAATTATCCAGTGATCCGCCTTCCAACCTAACCGATGAAGAAAAAAAGTGGGTACAGGAAGGTCGAAAACAATACAAAGAACACCCCGAAGATTTTATACCTCTTGAAAATATAAAATGATATCCTGTCTACTGCACGAAGTAAAATGAATATATACACATTCTATTTATTTTTCTTTTGTTACCACTCGCAACTGCCGCCTAACTTCGCCGAATATAAAGCGGGATGGAATCAATCTCTTTATCATCTATAAAAAGAATAAAGTTGGTTAAACAAGGTTCCTTAAAATGCAGATTTGCGATGCTGAAAACAAGATGAGAGACAGCCGAAGCATTACCCACCCCGCGGACTTCGATATTGCCCGAGATATTTTCCATGCACGATTCACCGTCAAGATCGCGGGTTTCGATTCTGAAAGAGTGGCTTCCAAATTCCAGAAGATCAAAACGAAGCCGGATGACAAGCGACAAAGAAGGATGAACGCATGGAAAATTACGGGAGACAATTGTGTCGAATGTCCCGACAATTGTTAATTTCCCGCCGTTTTCCTGAGCAAAATCGCAAAAAGTAAAAAGTTCTATTTTAATATGGCACCTCAATCTTGTATAATGCTTTATTCTAGTGCATATTTACATAAGGAGCAATATATGAAAAAGCCGGGCTTTAACCCCTATCTTCCGTCGTGGGAATATATCCCCGATGCCGAACCCCATGTTTTTGACGGCCGTGTTTATATCTACGGATCGCACGACAGATTTTACGGGTACTCATATTGCCTGAACGATTACATCTGCTGGTCTGCTCCTGAAGATGATCTAACCGACTGGCGTTATGAAGGAGTGATCTACCTAAAAACAGACGATCCCTTCAATAAAGACGGAGCGATGAACCTTTATGCGCCGGATGTTACACGCGGCCCCGACGGCAAGTACTACCTCTACTATGTGCTGGATAAAATTGATGTAATATCCGTAGCCGTCTGCGATAAGCCGGCGGGTAAGTATGAGTTCCTTGGATATGTGCACTATCCCGACGGAACAATGCTTGGAAGACGTGAAGGCGATGTTTCACAGTTCGATCCTGCGGTTCTTACAGAAGGCGGCACGACATATCTTTACTCAGGAATATGCTGGCGCGGAGATAAATCAAAGAAGGGATCTCTTGGCGCCGCCCTTGCGCCGGATATGCTTACAATTACAGAAGGACCTGCAATAATCATTCCCGGAGACTGCTACAGCGAAGGAACTGGTTTTGAAGGGCACGAGTTTTTTGAAGCTTCATCCATCAGGAAAAAAGGCGATACATACTACTTTGTTTATTCTTCAATTGCATATAACGAACTGTGTTATGCAACAAGCAAAAACCCCTTAGGCGGATTTAAGTACGGCGGAGTTATCGTAAGCAATGCAGATTTAGGCATCGACACATACAAACCTGCGGATAAATTGATGTTTCATGGAAACAACAACCACGGGGGCATCGCTGAAATTGCAGGTAAATGGTATATCTTTTACCACAGGCACACAAACGGCAATGAATTCTCAAGGCAAGCCTGCTTAGAAAAAATCGAAATAAAAGAAGACGGCTCTATCAAACAGGTTGAAATGACATCCTGCGGGCCAAACGGCGCACCGCTTTCGGGAAAGGGAGAATACCCCGGCTACATTGCGTGTAACATCTTCAGCATGGAAGATATTGAAAAACCTGCAAAAACATACTGGCCGGTGCGAAACCCGCAAATGCCGTTTGTAACTCAGGACGGAAGCGACGGAGATGAGAATCCCGGCTATGTAACAAACATTCAGGAAAACTGCGGCGTTGGGTTTAAGTACTTTGACTTCAGGGGAGTTACCACAGTAAAAATAAAAAGCCGCGGTTACTGCCGCGGGTTTTTTGAGGTTAAAACCAAGTGGGATGGAGAGGTGCATGGTAAAATTGATGTTGTATCAAGCAATATCTGGAAGGAATTTTCAGCGCAGATCGATATCCCAGACGGAATACACGCGCTTTACTTTGTTTACAAAGGCACAGGAATTGGAACTATCGGTTCTTTTACTTTAGAATAATCCGGCGGCACGGAAATCAATTTTTAGAAGAATAAATTGGAATTTACCTCACACCAAGCCACCAAGGCGCAAAGCACTGATTTGAGAACTCTTCGTAATACCTGTTTTCTCCCTTCTTTGTGCCTTTGCGCCTTTGTGTGAGCCTATTCTTCTAAAAATTTATTTCCCTGAATCCGGCATCATCCCGGTACATTTGCGTTAACTTCTTTAATGCAATCGGTGTATGCGTTTTCCAATTCCGATACAACGATATTGAGCGTGCCTTTTCTGTCTTTTTTATAATCTGCAAGTTTGCCGGAAATATCAATTGGAGACGCTGCCTTTATTACCACTTTTTTTGGATAGATATTTATTCTGCCGGATATTGCTCCGCCCATTGTACGGTTTGCAAAATCCCATAGGTTCTGAACATATTCAATTTTTGTATGAAGTGCTGCATCCTCCGCCGGGACGGGGCTTTTGAAATACCATGCAAAATCCGCAAGTTCCTGATGGCGCGAGATATACCACGCCTCCCCTGCTTCGAGATCTTTTATGCTGCGTTCTATTTGCGTCATGGAGTTAAAACTTTCAATGCCCGGAAGGTAAATCCGATCCCAGCATAAATGCCGGACTTTGTACAATCTGGCAAAGAAATCTCCTTCGGCTTTTATTCCAAGCATCCGCTCGGCGGCGGCAAGCGCGGCATCGAACATGTTTTCAAGTCTCTGTTCAAAAGGAAGAGAGTCATCGCTTTTTATTTTATAGATGGTTTCGTTTTTTTCGAGGATATGATTTCTGCATTTTACCAGTCTGTCCTTAAACCCAAGCCCGGTGTTTTCTGCAGGAAATCCGCAGAGTTTTTCTATTTTAACAAGGAGTTTTTCCATAGCCCTTTTCCCAAAGGAGTCGTAACGGAAATGAATTGACAATGGAAGAATCTCAACAGGTAAGCTGCTTTCCGCATCCGCAAGCATCGAAGCCGCCTGAAAGCCAATGCGGATTGATCCTGTCTCAAGTCTTGGTATGGAATCCGTATTGTAGGAAACCTGCCCCTCCGGCGCAATTGCAACAGGATACGGCCCGTCGGTAATGGACTTGTAAATCCTTGCCATTCCCTTTGAATCAACTTTTGTATGATGAATTGGTATGGCTCCCAAGTTGGGCATAAAAAACCGCGCTGTCCATCCGCCCCATCTGGCGACTTCATAGCCGTAAATAAAAATTGCATGCGGGTTCAAAGCAAACTTGATCTTACTTTTTGCCGCAAGTTTTTTTAACATAAAAAGAAAGAACGCAGTAAGGAGTTGCGGCTCCCTTCCGTCTGGATGGCGGTAGGCGATTATGCAGCGGCTTTCCCCCGCTAAAGCTCTCTTAAACGAATCAAAGAGAAACTCATCTCCCCGAAGGATTATTTTGGCAAAGCCGAAAAGCATGTAAAGGTAAGGTTTTGAAAGGATTTTTACAATAAAGATGATTAGTTTTGAAACCCGTGGTTCAGAAACCTTAACGTCCGGCGATACGCTTACCACCGGCATTTTATATGGTTTGTACATAGTAGAATATTATATAAAAGAATAGCATTTTTCAAGGTCACGCTATATTCATATAAAAAACTAAAGCAGCAGGATTGTTTTCACTTATAAAAACACTCCGTTTCTGGAATCATTACAAAAGAAAAGTGAAAAATGAAAAAGTCCAATTGTTGACAACAAACTAATCCTCCTAAGCTCTGTCAAGTCCTAAAGTAGGTTGACACATTTTATGCCGCCGCCCTGTGCATATTATCCGGCGTTTGATAATCAAGCGGCATAAGCGGACGGCGTGTGTTGTATAAAAACCCAGCCTGTTTCACCGCTGCCTTCGCCTGATCCTTATTCCTGAAACAAGAACCAATGTTGTATTCCTGCTTCAATATCCCGTTCACCCGTTCTGCCATTGCATTTTCATAACAATGCAATTCTTGAAAATTGATTTCCGTGACGGTTTGTTATTTTTATCTTGCCCTGCAACTGTCTATAATGTACAATAACTTATGTCGTTGTTTTTTAATATTGCAGGACCATGTGTCCCGGATAAACACTATATAATCGACCCAATGCGCGGTATTGGCGATGATTTGATGTCTTTAATTGATGGGGAACAGTATTTCCTCATCCATGCGGCACGTCAGAGCGGTAAAACCACGCTCTTAAAAGCGCTTACCCGCCAATTGAACGCAGCGGGGGAGTATCATGCGCTGTATTGTTCGTTAGAGGCTCTGGATGAAGTACCGGAACCTGCCGAGGCAATACCGCTAATAGTAAAGAAATTAAAGGATCGAATTAAAAATCAGGGATTACCGCAGGGATTTGCAGAAGACGCTGACTATAACAACTATGCCGGAGTATTGAATTCTACTCTTGTAGATTATTGCCGCTCGCTAGATAAACCTTTAATTATATTTTTTGATGAAGCCGATTGCCTTCAAGACAGCGCATTAATCAGCTTTCTAAGGCAGCTGCGCGAAGGCTATGTAAGCAGACCGGATGAGCCCTTTGTCCACTCCATAGCCCTTGTAGGTATGCGGAACCTGCGGGACTACAAAGCTCAGGTACGCCCGGAGTCTCAGACGCTTGGGACTGCAAGTCCTTTTAATATCGTAACGGAGTACATCAATTTAAGAAACTTTACCAAAGGTGAGGTTGCCGAACTTTACGCACAGCACACAACAGAGACCGGACAGGTCTTTGAGTCGGAGGCGGTTGATTACGCCTTTGAACAAACACAAGGGCAGCCTTGGCTTGTAAATGCCATCGCAAGAGAAGCGGTGGTTAAAATCACTCGAAACGATTATTCGCAGGCAGTTACCAGAGAGTATGCCGAACAGGCTGTTCAAAACATTATCCTCACAAGGGGAACGCATTTTGACAGTTTGATAAGAAAACTGAGAGAACCGAGAATCCGCAAAGTAATCGGGCCGCTTATTCTTGGAGAAGAAATTTTAGACAGAACTACAGATGATTATATTTACACGCGGGATTTGGGTCTTATAAGAGAAGTTAACAGAAAAACCGAAGCGGCAAATCCTATCTATGCAGAGATGATTGTAAGAGCTTTGAATCAGGGCGTTCAGGATTCCATAGAAAACACATACAGAGAGTACGGGATTCCGCGTTATATAAAAGACGGCAGGCTTGACATGGATTATCTGATAAAAGATTTTCAAAGCTACTGGCGCGAAAACAGTGAAATCTGGAAGACCCGGTATGAGAAAGAACTTTACCAATACGACGAAGCCGCTCCCCATCTTGTCTTACAGGCATTTCTGCAGCGTGTAATTAACGGCGGAGGAAAGATTATCCGCGAAATGTCGCTTGGAACAAAACGCGCCGACCTTTGCGTCGTCTACGGCGAACACAAGTACCCCATCGAACTAAAACTTTTACAAAACGTAAGAAGCCGCGAAAAGTCCTTGGAACAAATATCCGAATACATGGATAAGTGCGGCTCAGACACAGGGTGGCTCGTTATCTTCGACCGCGATACTGGCAAATCATGGGACGATAAGATTTACACGGACAAAGAAAGTATTGATGGGAAGAGGATTATCGTAGCCGGATGCTGAGGATGCTATAACACAACTCTAACTAACGGCATATTTTCGGAAAAAAGAAATTTAGCTATTGACACAATTTTTTAATTTTTATAAACTAGCCTTATTAACAGTCTCCATCGTCTAGCGGTTAGGACACCGGGTTTTCATCCCGGCAACCGGGGTTCGATTCCCCGTGGAGATGTATTGCATGTCTTTCTTTAGAAAAGACCTGTTTAATTAATAAATTTAAGGAGAAGTTTAGTGCCCTGCGGAAGAAAACGCAAACTGCGAAAAATCGCCACTCACAAACGCAAGAAAAAATTGCGGAAAAACAGACATAAAAACAAATAGATTTATTTTCAATAGTAGAAATAGGAGAAAATATGGATATCTCTGCTCTGCAGAAGGCGCGTTATGCCTATAAGCCCAAGCTCCCTTCAAATCTTTCAGGCGCGATTAGCGATATTTCCGTAGAGTTCGGCTCGCCAACCGAAGCTGTTTCGGATATCGAAGCAATACGCGGGATTTTTAAGAACACCTACGGAAAACCCCTTGTAAAATTCGTCAACGGAAAAAATGAAAAAATAAACCGCGAATTAAAAGTCGGGGTAATCCTTTCCGGCGGACAGGCTCCCGGCGGGCACAATGTTATAGCCGGTTTATTTGACGGCCTAAAAAAAGGCAACCCAAACTCTACCCTTTACGGCTTTTTAGGCGGCCCCGGCGGCCTTGTAGATAACAAAACAACCGTTCTTACATCGGATATAATAGATAAATACCGCAACACCGGGGGCTTTGACATAATCGGCTCAGGGCGGACGAAAATCGAAACTCCGCAGCAATTTGCGGCTTCTTTGGAAACTGCAAAAAGGTTGAGCCTTGACGCGGTTGTCGTAATCGGGGGCGATGATTCAAATACCAATGCCGCCTTGCTTGCCGAGTATTTTATTTCAAACGGCTCTGCAACACAGGTAATCGGCTGCCCAAAAACAATTGACGGCGATTTGAAAAACGAACATATCGAAACTTCGTTCGGCTTTGACACGGCGTGTAAAACATATTCTGAGCTTATCGGCAATCTCGGCCGCGACACAAACAGCGCGAAAAAATACTGGCATTTTATAAAACTTATGGGACGCGCGGCAAGCCACATCGCGCTTGAATGCGCCTTCCAGACTCAGCCGAATATCTGTTTGATTTCAGAAGAAATCGAAGCAAAGGCGATGCCCCTCGATTCAATCGTTGACCAGATTTGCGCTTCAATCGTAAAACGCGCGGAAAACGGCGAGAACTTCGGTATTATCTTAATCCCCGAAGGTCTTGTTGAATTCGTCCCGGAAATTAAAACTCTTATAAACGAACTAAACGATGTAATTGCAGATAACGAAGAAGAATTCGCGGCAATTGTCAATCTTGTTGATCAGCTTGCATTTTTTAAGACAAAACTTTCCAATGGTTCTTACGAGATTCTCACTACCCTGCCCCCAGAAATTGCAAGCCAGTTTTTAATGGATCGCGATCCGCACGGTAATGTACAGGTCTCAAGGATCGAAACGGAAAAACTGCTGGAAGGAATGGTAGAAAAAAAGTTAGCTGTAATGAAGGAAAACAAACAATATAATGGAAAGTTCAGCGCTCTTAACCATTTCTTCGGCTATGAAGGCCGCTGTGCATTCCCTTCAAACTTCGATGCCGATTATTGCTACAGTCTTGGCTACAGCGCGTTTGTGCTTATAGCGGCAGGGCTTACGGGTTATCTTTCCAGTGTAAAAAATCTGACAGCCCCTGCCGACAAATGGGTTGCAGGCGGCATTCCCCTTACGATGATGATGAATATCGAACACCGGCACGGCGCCCAAAAGCCCGTTATAAAAAAAGCTTTGGTGGAGCTTGACGGCAAACCTTTTAAGACATTTACAGAAAAAAGAAGCCTGTGGGCGGAAAAAACCTGCTTCCTTTGTCCCGGCGCAATTCAATATTTCGGGCCGTCCGAAGTATGCGATATACCGACAATGACTCTGGAATATGAGAGTAGCAAGGATTAAACTTTTATTATGTTAAGTATTACTGTTACCCCGCGTTTTGGAGATGTGGATGTTTTAGGTCATGTAAACAATACAGTTCCCGCCTTGTGGTTTGAACTTGCAAGAACTCCCTTTATGAAGATTTTTGATCCGGAGCTTTTGCTTACAAAAGAATCTTTCAATCTAATTTTAGCGCATACTGAATACGATTTTACAGGCCAGATGTTTTTGAAGTACGATGTCGAAATAAAAACATGGGTTTCCAGAATCGGGACAAAATCTTTTACAATCAGCCACGAAGCTTTTCAGCAGGGGCGTCTCTGCGTTAAAGGGAACGCAGTGATCGTACACTATGACTTTTCCAGCGGGCAAACTACGCCAATCCCGGAAGACAAGAAAAAATTACTCGAAGAATATTTTATTTCAGAATAATCTTTAGTCCTAATTCATCCAACTGTTTTTGATCAACTTCGGAAGGACATTCATCCATTGGACTGAATGCGAATGAATTTTTTGGGAAGGCGATAACTTCTTTTAACGATGTCGCCCCAGCCATGATCATTACAAGGCGGTCAAGCCCGGGTGCAATTCCTCCGTGCGGGGGAGCTCCGTACTTAAAAGCTTCTGTTAAAAAGCCGAATTTCTTTTCGGATTCAGCCGGGTCAATTCCTGCAATTTTGAAGACACGCTTTTGCATTTCCGGGTCGTGAATACGGATTGAGCCTGAGGCAAGTTCATAACCATTCAGCACAAGGTCGTAAAGATCGCCCTTTACAGAACCCGGGTCGCTTTCCATCGTTGCGTGGTATTGTTCCTGCGGCCATGTAAACAGGTGGTGCGCCGCTTCCCATTGTTTTTGCTCTTCGTTGTATTCAAACATCGGGAAATCTACTATCCAGACAAATTCAAATTTGGAAGAATCGCATAATCCCAAATCTTTGCCAAGTTTTGAACGTACTGCGCCGAGAGAAATATTTACAATACGCCTGTGTGCATCTGCAATAACAAGAATTAAATCGCCCTCCTCTGCCTGTAAACCGCTGATTATTTCGCTTGAAACATCTGTAAAAAATTTGGACGCTCCTCCTTCAAGAACACTGTCTTTTGCGACCTTCATCCACGCCATGCCTTTTGCTTTGTAGATTTTTGCATGGGTTTCCAAATCTTCAATTTGCTTGCGGGAATAATCGGCTTTGCCCTTTACGACAAGAGCTTTTACCGCGCCGCTCTGCGAAAGCGCTTCCTTAAATGCCTGCATATTCCCTGCTTCTGCAAAGCGGCTGAAATCTTTTAACTGCATATCAAAACGAAGGTCGGGCTTGTCGCTTCCGTAGGTTTCCATCGCTTCATCCCACGAAAGGCGCTTAAATGTTTGCGGCAGTTCAATGTTCATCACCTTCTTAAACACATGTTTCATCATGCCTTCTGTCATGGTAAGAACATCGTCCCTTCCAACAAATGACATTTCAATGTCTATCTGCGTAAATTCCGGCTGGCGGTCGCCTCTTGAATCTTCGTCGCGGTAGCAGCGTGCGATCTGAAAATATTTATCAAAGCCGGAAACCATTAAAATTTGTTTGTATAGCTGCGGCGACTGGGGAAGGGCATAAAAATTGCCCGGGTATATGCGGGAAGGAACAAGAAAATCCCTTGCACCTTCGGGAGTTGATTTAATAAATGTAGGAGTTTCAATTTCATAAAAACCGTTAGATGTCATCCATTCGCGGACTGCGAACGTGGTTTCGCTTCGAAGTTTAATGCGTTCCTGCATACCGTTTGAACGCAGGTCAAGATAGCGGTATTTAAGGCGGAGATCTTCGTTTGCCTTGCTTTCTTCTTCGATCTGGAATGGAAGCACTTCGCATTTATTCAATATAATGATTTTTTCTGCAAGAAGTTCGATTTCGCCTGTTTCCATGGAAGGGTTAATCATATCGTCAGGGCGCAGTGTCACTTTTCCCTGCGCCGCTATACAGTATTCGTTGCGAAGTTCATCACAAACTGCGGCAAGGGCTGTATTTTTTTCAGTATCGACAGTAACCTGAGTTATGCCGTAACGGTCTCTTAAATTTATAAAGAAAATTCCGCCGTGGTTTCGTTTGCGGTGAACCCATCCGTTCAAAGTCACCGTACGTCCTGCGTCTTTTTTCTGCAGGCAGCCGCAGGTTTCTGTCCTTTTCAACGTTTCCATAGAGTCTCCTATTTCAATGTTATACTTTTTTTATTTTTTATGCTACAATGAATTTATGAAATTTGAATTGGATGAAATTCTCATTGACGACATTATTTTTCACATGGAAGATCAAGACGGCATATATATTCTGGACACTCAGGAAGGACAGGTCATTACGGATATTGAATTAATGGATATGGACGAAGATGATTCTGACTCCGAACGCTTTATTGACTTACCGGAATGGGGGCCAAACGACGGCTTCCGCCTTATGGAAAAATTTACAGCAGGTCTTAAAAATCCCGTTGCCCGGCAGGAACTATCTGATGCCCTTAACAGGAACAAAGGGGTTTTCCGCGCATTTAAAAATATTCTTGAACAATATCCCGAAATTGAAAAACACTGGTTTAAATTTAAAGAACAGCAAATGAAAAAAGAAGTTATCCTGTGGTACAATGCTTTAAGAGAAGAATGGGGGCTTGCCCCTGTCGGAAGCGAGCCTGACGATAATTCTTCTTTGGTGCTTGAAGATTTTGTGATTAAAGAAAAAACCGACGATTCCCTTCATTGTGATTTTTGTTATATCGCGGAAAATGCTGCCGGAGAATTTACAGGAAAGATTGCCGCTGTAAAAAAAGAAAATATGGAGATTATCCTTCTTGAAGTAAAACCTGAATACCGGGGGCTGGGAATCGCAAAAATGCTGCTTGCAAAAATGCTGGAAAAAGCCGATGAATTAAAACAAAATGTAATAATAGATATTCCTGATGAAATAGAATTTTTTTCACGCGCGCTTCATCTTGAAGGTTTTAAGCCCTGCGTACAAAGGTTTATCAGGAAATGCCCGTCTACAAAGTAATCGACTTTATGGACAAATTGGTAAATTAAGTTATATTAGTACATTTTTATATACGTTATTTGACTTATAAATAAAAAAGTGTTATAATCGGACTTAAGGAATGTATTATTATGAAAAAACCTCATCTTAAAGGCAAATCTGAAAATAAAACAGAAGAAAACAATAATGTTCTGAAAGAATTTGTAACCAATATGAGGACAAATTCCCGAAATGCAAGCAGTCAGGTTTCTTCCTCTATGGATACGGCTATTATTGCAAGCGGATTGGTTGGCGGAAACGTTAAAGCCATTCAGCAAAAGACCGTTGATCTTCACAGAAAAATAAGTACAGCATCTTCGGCAATCGATCAAATTGCGGCTAATATCCGCAATTTTACAGGATTGACGGAAAAGCAGGAGGAGGCTCTTTCCCAGACTGAATCCGCTATAGAAAAAATGTCATCATCGGTAAATGTTGTAACTGCAGTAACAAATAAAAATATGGAATCCGCAGATAAATTACATGAAACAATTAAAAAGGGCGGGAACAGCATTTCGGCAACTGCAAAAGCAATCGGTGAAGTAACTTCGGCAATTTCTTCAATTGCGGATATTATAAAAGTTATTGACGATATCGCGGCTCAAACAAATTTGCTTGCAATGAATGCCGCAATTGAAGCGGCTCATGCGGGCGATCTTGGAAAAGGTTTCGCCGTAGTTGCGGCGGAAGTACGGAAGCTGGCGGAAAGCACAACAGAAAATTCCAAAGCTATAACAAATTCTCTTAGAAGCATCATTAGTCAGGTAAGAGATGCAAAAACGGCAAGCGAAAGCGCAGGAACTATATTTGAAAATATACAGAAAGAAGTCGGCGCATTTGTCGAAGCATTTACAGAAATTTCCCATTCGGAAGAAGAATTAAATTCCGAAAAAAACCGCATAATAAACACAATGAAAGACCTTAATCAAATTTCTTCCGAGATTTCCGGCGGGAGCGTTGAAATATCGGAAGGAGCCGACAGTATCGAAAATGCTTTAAGAGGAATAAAAGATTTTTCCAATGAGCTAAAAACCGACATGGATGCCATAGAAGAAAAAATATTTGACGTTAGCGGAGCGCAGGGCGGAATGGTTCTGTATATGGTTAACACAACTAAAAGCGTTGAAGGATTTTACCAAAAAATGGCAGAAACCGGAGTAATCGAAAAAGAAGACGCCTTGTTCAATTATGATCTGATTATCCTAATGCACCGTAACTGGCTTTTTCAGCTTAGGGCGTTTCTTGACGACAGAAAAACAGGTCTTAAAGCCACTCCCGAAGATCACTTAAATTGTGATTTGGGAAAATGGATATACGGAGACGGCAAACGTTTTACTCAAAGCAATACATACAGAACACTTGAAGATATACACAAAAAGTTTCATATTGCAGCAGGGACTATCATTCAACTCAAAACAGAAGGCAAGCAAGCCGAAGCCGAGGACCGTTATCAAAAACTTATGAATGATTACCACACGGTAGTTTCCCTGCTTGAGAAACTAAGCCGTGAAAGATAATCACCCGACTGCAAGACATTAGAGTTGTTCGACAACCAACCGGATGTCGAACAGCTCATTCTTCTTAAACAGTATACGTGCTTGCGCTTGTTGTTCCGCCTGTTCCCGTCCAATTAGTGTGGAAATATTCGCCGCGCGGTTTATCTGTCCGCTCGTATGTGTGCGCTCCAAAATAATCACGCTGCGCCTGTAAAAGATTTGCCGGAAGCCGTTCGCTTCGGTAACCGTCAAAGTATGCAAGCGCGCTTGCAAAGGCGGGAG
>Ga0099364_10010117_pt1 | contig 13007 bp, 16 predicted proteins | sample TergutTh196P3_FD_73070 | JGI IMG/M metagenome (GOLD analysis project Ga0099364, IMG submission 73070) | Microcerotermes parvus P3 segment gut microbial communities from Pointe-Noire, Republic of the Congo - Th196 P3 | ecosystem: Host-associated > Arthropoda: Insects > Digestive system > Gut ...
TCTCAACCGTCACTATGCTTGCTTCCACCGCAGGTTTCGCAGATTCACATACGGCCCAGCCGCTCGGAACGAGTGATTTATTATCTTTCTCCTGCTCGGTAGGGAGCAACTTTTGGCACGCAGCTTCACGCAACTTGCGCTGCCAGTAGTAATATGTTTTCTCCCCAACTCCGTTTTCACGGCACCATTGTCGTATGCTCAATCCGCTGGCCCGCCGCTCATGAAGGGCTGATGCCCAGTGATTTACACGAAGCTCCATTGCCATCTTGCGTGTGTCCATTTCCTATTTCTCCTTCTGAGTATTGTCTCGATTTTCTTACCGTTAGTTTTTCGAGACCTTTAGGATATTTTCTCACACTTTTATACTGCTTTTGCATGTGACGTCTTGTTTTACGCTTACCAATCATCGAGATGCCCGGATATTAGCTTTGGAAAAGCATTAGGTATAAATCGTACTCAAATAGCAAAATGGGAAAACGGTTCTCGTTCTCCTCGTTTACTCTTAATTCCCAAACTTGCTACAGCACTAAAAGTAACCGAGGGAGAACTCATCGCGGCAGTTTCGGCATCTAAACCCAATAATGGAGATCGTCGCGCCAATCAAACAAGCGCGTAAAAAAACGCCCGTATAGGGCGGCAAGCGTACAACCATTAAAGACATATACTCTATTACTCTATTTGAGATAGGAGGGGATTAGATGATAATGCCAAAGCTTGAAACCGGCGTACATACTCTATTGGATTAGATACGGTAAAGAGGTTCAATGCACGGTAGAAAAACATGACGACGGCTTTTTGATAACATGTCATAACGGCGTAAAAGTTACAATGCCACCGCTCCCAATAGATCCTGCGTGGTGGGCGCGTGTCCAGAGAAATGGGAGCCGAAACGCGTATGCATATCAGGCGCGACTTCAAAGCGAGGGGAAAATATAAGCACACACTCAAAAAGGAGCTGCCCACCTCGCAATTTGCGACTAAAAGTCTTAAAAACGTCAATTTCGCGAAAGGAATGAACATTATTATGAGTACCGCCGCAGATGTAAGCCAAGAGTTTATCAACGGTTCCCGACAAGTGGGAGAAAAGGCGATTGTCTTTGCTTTTAATGGATTGATAAAAAGCAGGGGCGAATTTAATCAAAAAGCTCCAAGGGCGATTGAATCATACAACAAAAAAGCATTACAGGCGAATCCTGATGCAACCGGTCGCCCTAGAGTCGTGAACGAATTTGTCGAATCTTACGGTAAAAAAGCAACACAGGCGAGCCAAGACGCAGTCGGTCATTCTGGAGCCGTGAATGAATCCGGTGATCGCCAAGGGGAGATTTCAGGTGCATTATCCCATTTATCAGGCATTAACGAAGATATTTATGATTGATATAAAGCCGGCCGCCGAAGCCGCCAAAGGAGAAGAAGCCGACCAAAAAGGAGCGTATGAAAGATATTTCTTCACGGTTAAAATCAGGCTTACACATCACGTCTGAGGAGCAAGAAGCCTATGCCGCATACAGGGCGGAGAGGAACGAAAAACACAGGATATGGCGCGAATCCGAAGCAAGGAGCAGTTCCGGGGAACTGGTGATTTATGATATTCAGAAACGCATGAGGGACGGGGTGGATTTAACGCAAGAAGAAGCCGCTTTTTTTGAAGAATGGAAAACCAAAAAGAATGAGGGCAGGCGAGAGTATTACCATAGGAAAAAGGCTGAAATGCCGGATGCTGTGGGGCTGTAATGGGGAAAAGCGGATGCTTCGTGAGGGGTGTCCGTTCCTTTTTAATAGCTTTTACCCCAAGGGAACCACATATCATGGTCTACTTCTAAACAATAATAGTCAGGATTATCATAACGTCCACCACTTTTAAACGCTATGCAAGACGTTTTGACATTTTCCGGATTCAATCTGTATGTATCCATAAAATGTTTAATAACAGTATCAAAGCATACACCAGAAGAAGAATAATCTCTGATAATAAGCAATTTGTCAGTAGATTCAATTGGTAATAAATCTTGAAAAGAGATATGAGCTTTTCGGATTCTTCTTGAAACAAGGTAAGTTGCACTAAATCCCTTTCTGCCTGGCTTTGTGTCTTGACTATGAAAAAGCAATCCTACAAAAATCGGAACATTCTCTTTTAATTTATTACCAATCATAGAAGCCATAAAAGAATCACGCCTAAATGGAGCGTATATGCAATCGGGATGGAAATTATTATCCTCCATTTGTTGAATGAGTGCGTTTATGTATTTATCAATTTCATGCCATTCTAAAAACTTTTCACTAGCTTGAATCCGGTTGTTTTCTGCCTGGAGGTCGTTTGCGCGTTCCGACAATGCCAGTTGCTTTTTATTGCTTTCTTCAATCAACTTGTGATTCTTTTTATTATTATTTATCATAATAAGCACACTTGCTAATGCAATGAGACAACTAAATGCCGTTAATACAACGCTATATACTTCCATCTGTGTTATACATCCCCTTTTCTATCAATGTGATTTTAGTCCTAGCCCCCGGCAGGGCCCACGGACACTTTGCCGCTTGCGGAAAGTGTCAGAGTGGGTCACACGCTTAGGGTAAGCGTATGATACGCCGACCGCTACCCCTTGCCCTCAATCGAAAAAGCGCACATTATCTGCCGCCAGTATACCACGGCGGAAAAATCAGTACAAGCCCCAAAGCGGAATTGACGTCGCCGCTCCGGGGCTTTTCATATATACAGGCTTTATCAAGCAAAGCCGGAAAAACTGAATATGTGCCGTGCAGACAGCACGGTGAAATCTTGGGCGCGGTTTATCCGCGCTTTTCAGAATTTTTATTTTGTAGCATTGCAATCAACCGTTCCCTCTTTTCTTTTTTTACGTAATCAAAATCATGCCATTCAGCGATTTCATTTGCTGCATATTGTTCTGATTCGTCCAGCATTTTAAGAGCATATTTTTCATACAGGTATTTCTCATAATCCGCATAATCCTCTATGTTAATCAATACTGCTGTACCGCGTCCATTATTGGTGATAAAAACAGGATGATGTCCATCAATAATCTTTGCAATTTCGGCAAAATTGTTTCGCAAATCTCTAACAGGGCGAATAATTGGCTCTTGCTTCATATTTGACAAATTTTCCACGGGAATACCCCCTTTCGTTAGCATTGTATCACATTTAAGATACGATTGCAGGAGTGTTTCAAGGGCTTATGCAACTGGAAAAATTAATAACAGGGGAAAGGCGGATAAATAATATGACCTTATTAATCATCGCGGAAAAACCAAGCGTCGGAAGAGAGCGCGCGGAGGTTAGAAGCCGATGTATCGTATTAACTTTGCATCTCAATCTTCATAATGCCCACGGCAGGCAATAAGCAAAAGGTTTTTATTCTCGTCAAAATTATAGATTAACCTGTTCGCGTGATCTATCCTCCTGCTCCATGCTTTACGGTATTTCAAGGGCTCCGGTTTACCAATACCTTTAGATAAACCGTTTCTTTCTATGTCTTTGATAAGCTCATTGATACGTCTCAGCGTTTTTTTATCCTCTGTCTGCCACGACAAATAATCATCCCACGCTTTGTCAGACCATATTTTAGCCATCGTCCACCTCAATAAGCTCATGGGCACTCCCTTCGCCCCTAGCAAGCTGTTCCATTGATCGGTCGATCATGTCCAAATAAGCGGCGTTCCTTGCGGCCTTTGTCAATGAGTTATATGCTTCAAGGCTTATAATAACAACATTTTTTTCATCCTTGCGAGTGACGATAACCGTTTCGTTTTTGTCTGTTACCTTGTCGCAATAATCTTTTAGCTTGTTGCGTATGGTGGAGTAATTCACAGCTAACATAAAACCGAATCCTTTCTATGTTGTTCTATTAATTGTACAATATATTGTACTCAAATGTCAAGAATTTATGCAACTGGAAAAATTAATAACAGGGGAAAGGCGGATAAATAATATGACCTTAATCATCGCGGAAAACCAAGCGCTGGGCGTGCAATCACAGAGGTTAGAAGCCGATGTATCGTACTAATGGTATCTCTATAGATATCGCTGCGTGTAAACGTCTAGAACATCGCTAATCATGGTCTGATAGCGACCGCCTTCTTTTTCGGCTGCTTGCTTGAATTTCTCAATCGTCTCTACCGAGAGATAGATGCTTACCGGCTTTTTAACCCTCCTGGCGGCGAACTCGCGCACTCCTTCGGGTGTTAGTTCGAAATTCGGAACAATAACAGCACGGCTTAGACTTTCTTCAATTTCTTTCGGAGCGTCGGTATATTCAATTTCTTTCTTCATATCTCTGCCTTCCTTTCCGCCAATATCCTGCCCCAATAATGCGAATAATTCCACTTCTGGCAACAAATCTGACCGTCAAAATTCTTTCGCCTATCTTGCCAATGCAGAAAAACGGTCTTCTGACTGCGAATGGCTTTCATCATTTTTCTCGTTATCCCATTCAAACATATATACATTATATACATATATCATTTATTTGTCAATTGTAAGCCTATCGAAAGGGGACTCATTAAAATGACTCTAATTATCGCGGAAAAACCAAGCGTCGGACGTGCAATCGCGGAGGTTATCGGCGCGGATAAAAAAGAGCAGGGGTTTTTAGCCGGCTCCGGATTTATCGTTTCCTGGGCATACGGCCATCTTGTACAAGCCGCTTCGCCAAAATATTATGATGATTGCTATAAAAACATGAGTATTGACGACCTGCCAATCATCCCCAATCCGTGGCTTTTTGCGGTTCCCGAAAATAAGGACAGCCTTGCGCAATATAATCTCTTGAAAAAACTGATGCACCGCGCTGATGTGAAATATGTCATTTGCGCGACCGATGCTGGGCGCGAGGGAGAATTAATATTCCGGCTGATATACGAGCATGCCGACTGCAAAAAACCGTTTAAGCGGCTCTGGGTCTCCAGCCTGGAACCAAGGGCCATCCCGGACGGAATGCAGAACCTAAAACCCGGATTCGATTACGAAAATTTATACGCCGCCGCAAGCAGCCGCCAAAAGGCCGATTGGCTGTACGGAATTAATATGACACGCCTGTTTTCCTGTTTATATGGAAAAGCCCCGAACGGGTACATCAATCTGATAAATGTCGGCCGCGTGCAGACACCCACTATTAATTTCATCGTTGAACGGCAGCGGGAGATTGACAATTTTATCCCGCAAAAATACTATTCTATCATCGCTGACTGCGGTAAGTTTCAGGCTTATACGAAAGTCAACGATAACGGGCTGAAGCGTAGCGCGCCGCCGTTTTTTAAGGTTTTTATATACAGAGCGGGATCCTGTAGCCTTGCGGCCGCTTCAACCACACTACCGGATCCGGATTGGCATGCGCGGCCGCGGTCGTGATAGAATAAACAGAGTTGCCGATAGCTGCATCGATGCCCGATCCTTGAAATGTATTATTGCATACGGAGATCTCCAGAAGCTCCGGCAGGTGGGCGGTCTGGAGCTTCGACTATGGTAACTTGATGGATAAGCAAAACGCCATACAAGAGGCGGGACGGCCCCTGTATAGCGTTTGTTGTTTTGTGCTTATAAAGTTGGCTCGTTTTCTTTTTTGTTTGCCATATGAGGCGGTTTAGATGGTTGTCCGTTATTTGCGGCTTGCGCTTCTATTTCCGAAATGCGTTGATAAATTGATTTTTGGTCGGAATACTCTGCCTGTCTTACGGTTTTCGGCAAGACTTGTTGTTGAACCGTTATATATTTTAAACACGCGGTTTCAAGAGCTTTAAAATCGCAGCAGTTCTTTACCATGATGGGGTCTTTATTATTAACGACGGTATTGTAAACAAATCTTGCCTTACTATAAATAGCGTTCGCATTTTGACGGCAAAACTGCAATTCCATATTAAGCAATCTTCTATATTTATGAGATGGTTCATCAATTATACTTTTTTTTGACAATACATCCGGCGGCACGGGAATCATAAATGAAAATCTTATACTTGCAACGTCTTTCCCATTGGCATCTTTTATAATAATATTTGTACGCTGGGGAGTACGGAATGAGGAAACAGGAGCAAAGTAATCGTAACCGCCTACTTTGAGTACAACACCGCTGGATTATGAGTCGCGCTTACGGCGGCGAAGCGCCAGAATATATGAGTCGCGCTTACGGCGGCGAAGCGCCAGAATATATAAGTCGCGCTTACGGCGGCGAAGCGCCAGAATTAGCGTACCTTAAATGGTACATTTATAGTATACACGTAATAATGATAGAAATCAACTGTTTGAAAAGTTTTTGCTATTTCCGTACATTACTTGGATCCGGAGCGGCATGTACGGCCACGGATCCGTGCTTGGCAGCCAGATAATGTTTAAGAGCAGGATTAACGAGACAATAACAACGCCATACAAGAGGCGGGACGGCCCTGTATGGCGTTTGTTGCTTTGTTCTTATAAAATTGGTTCATTTTCCTTTTTGCTTGCCGTGTGGGGCGGTTTAGATGGTTGTCCGTTGTTTGCGGCTTGCGTTTCTATTTCCGAAATGCGTTGATAAATTGATTTTTTAGAGGGAGGGATTTCATTTTCCTTATTGACTTGTGTGGATTGCGCAATAGCTGCGAACTCAAGCATGGACTTCATGGAATGCACATCACCGGCAATATTTGTCACATCGATTTCTTTTACACATTCTTTCAACCAGGGCAGGGCAGCATGAAGGCGGTCAGAAAGTTCATATATATCCGTATTTGATAAAGGTTCTTTAGAGATATAATCGGAACCCTGCCGCCATTCAAAATCATTTTTTTTGAAGAAAGCTTTTATATCGCTATATGCTTTTGTGCGGCTATTTGGATAGTATTCTTTTATTTTCGCCTGCAATAGGTCAAAGTTTATGGCCTTTCGATATATACGCTCGTTACCAGTAGTCATGCGCTTGTCCCATGCCGGTCGCGATAATATGCGGCTAAATCTTCAATACCCGTATCTGTGTGTAACAACCATTTATTAACAAACGGTATGAACCAATTTTGCCTCTTTAAGATAAGGACCGAACCGCCAAAATTACCGAAATCTTGAGGCGTCCCTTTTCCCTCGAAAATACCTTGTCCGGTTTTTATGATATTCAACGACTCAAAAAGGTTGTCCAAATAATTGTAAGCCTCGGCTACATCATAGCCGTCCGCGGTCAGCCCCTGTTCGTTTAAAGCAATTTCCATTTTAAATTTAAACATTTTATCAGTCCTTTGATTTTATATGGATTATTTGCTTACCATCCTGTTTATTATAACATTATTAAAGGAGTATCACAACTTTTTTTATTTGAAGATGTTGAACATTCCGATGTTTCTCTTGATTCAGATTCTGCCCGATCCGCTGGAGAAGCTTGATTTATGATGAAGAGATTATTTCTAGCCACCGATAGATTATTTAAATCTTTTTGCTTCTCATTTTTATAATTATTAAAAATCTTGACGCCGTTATTAAGCTCCTCAGCCTCAATTTTCAAGGCTTCGATATTCGGCAAATCCTTAAATCCCATTTCAATTAATTGTTTTCTTACCGCTTGGAATACTGCTTTATTATCAGCCGTAGCATTCTTTTCCAGCGCCTCTTTGCTTTGGTGGTATTTTTCCGTAAGGCCAATTACATGCACTACTTCTTTTTTGCGTGCCTTAAGCGTTGAAATTTTACTTTTAGCTTCATCAACCTCGCTTTGCAATGTTTCTAACTTAGCGCCAACCGCAGACAATGAACGAAGCCCGTTTCTTTTCAGGAAATTATAGGTATTTACAGTTTCGCTTAACTGCTTTTCCCTTTGGTACCGGGTTGCTTTGATCGGTAGAACGGCAATAGTCTTGAGCTTATTTTCGTTAACTTTATATCTGTATCTTTTTTGCGAGGCGGTCAGATCCTTGCCTGATTCAATCCGTTCTCTTATTTTTTCTTCAGTATAATTTTCACCCAATCCTTTTACTGTACACCTGATATATATTTCTTGTTCTCCACCGAGAAATGCTAAATGCTTCGTAAGCCCGCCCTGCTTCGTTCGCCTAACCTGATACCCAAGCTCCTGCATAACTGCTAAAAATTCTTCAAAAGTTTTTGATTTCCTGACGGCAAAATCAATTTTATATTTTAGCTGCTGCCGATGGCTGCCTCCATCGGATTTTATTTTATTAAGCGGCTCTCCCTTCGAATGCTTCCGGGGCTTAGGAATACTTAATCCATTCTCTTTGCAAAGCGTGTCGCTGATATTCCGGATATCATAATAGGATTTTGTCCATGAATTATATTTTTTGTGCTCCTCCATATCTACAGAATTAAATATGATATGGTTGTGGACATGGCCTTTGTCAATATGCGTTGTCAGGATGTATTCAAATTTGCCTTTTAAAACTTCATCCGCTAATTGCTTTCCGATTTCGTGCGCATTTTCAGGCGAGACCTCGCCTATCGCAAACGACTGGATAAGGTGCTGCCCCAGATTCTCTTATGACTCAGCTTTCCATATTATCTTGCTTTACATTACCGACGCCGCCCTTCAGGGTTCCGAAAGTTATGATTTTCACGTCCTCACATCCTTATCATATTAATTAATATATTATAAAGCATTTATTTAACTTTTCTGCAATAACAATAATTTTATATCTGTGAGGCGTTGTCAAGGGGGTTTGCAAATTGTAGCAAGTTAAATATTATGGATATACTCTGTTTGTCTGGATTCAAATCCTAGTTGGCAGCCGACATAAACAAACGCGGTCTTTCATACCATAAAATCAAATGAATCCATTCAACCGATATTGTCAAGATATCTCAAAAGGGGCCAAAGTCGTATTCAAAAAGCAAACACCTATTTAGGATTTTAGCTATCCTAAGTAGGTGTTTGTCATGAATTCAGGTTATTGACTCAATTACCGGCTTGTTCTTTTGCGAGATATTATTTATTCACAATGTCGATGCCACTATATGCTATAATCGCGGTTATTCGGATTTATTTTGTCAAAGATAGTTTGAATTTTTAAGAAGAACACACTTGTGTCTGACTTGCATGACTGCTTATGAATGCATTGTTATCGTCATTGGTTTATAACTCATAGATGCTTTCCTGTTGTGATTTTGAAAATATCTTCCATATCGACCTTCGGCTCCCTCGTGTATGTCAATAAACCATTAATTTCCTGCTCAACATCAGTAAATTGGGTATAACAAAATCCTTGAATATGGGGAGATTTATACAATGGCGCAATAACAGCCCTGTAGCGTTCCAGAAAATCTTCCTTATTTACAGCGGCTGAGTACCCCCAATCTTCTTTGTTTTCTGTTTCGTCACATTTGAATAAGATTCCGCCGAATTCAGTTAACAATATGGGTTGGTCGCTGTAGTCGCTCCCTGTTGCATAAAGCGCACGGCCTGCCGGCATAGAGCGCAGGATGCTCTCAATACTTTCATATCTTTTTTGCAAGACCTCTTCCCGCCAATCGTAATCGTGTATGGTCAGCAAATCGCTGTCGGTGTGTTCCCATCCGTCGTTGCTGATGACAAGGCGGGTTGCGTCCAATGATTTTGTGAGATGGTACATGGCTTTACAATGGCCGTTTACAGACGTATCCGTATTTACTTCCTGAATGCCCCAGGATTCATTAAGTGGCGTCCAGACAATGATGCAGGGATGGTTGTAATCTCGCTTTACGGCTTCCATCCATTCAAGCGCCATATTTTGGGCGTACCTGCGTGTGTAAGCATAAGCGGAGCCGATTTCTCCCCAAACCAAAAGCCCCATTTTGTCAGCATGATAAAGATACCTCGGATCCTCTACCTTTTGGTGCTTTCGCACTCCGTTGAAACCCATTTGCTTGACAAGTGCAATGTCCTTCACAAAATCCTCGTCAGTCGGCGCAGTCAACAGGGATTTTTGCCAATACCCCTGGTCCAAAACCAGACGCTGGTAATATGGCCGGTTATTCAGCATAAAAACGCCGTTAGCTACGGATACCTTCCGCATCCCGAAATAGGAATCTACAGCATCTTCCACATGGCCGCCGTTTTTCAATATGTAACAAACGTCGAAAAGACGGGGATTTTCAGGCGACCAGGTAAAATCCTCGATGAAGTTCCAAGCATTCAGATTTGATTGGTTCAGCTTAACGGTAACGGAGCCGCTCAATCCCTGCGGAGCTACTGAAACACCTGTAATGAAACGGCCTTCGTAAGAAATATCTATGTCAAGCGTGCTGCGTGCATTGCCACCCAAGTCATATTCAAATTTCACCGATTGCTCGTCAAGCATGGGAATTATATATACATTTTTAATATGGTTTTCTGATACAGCTTCAATCCATACGCTTTGCCAGATGCCGCTACTTGGCGTGTAAAAAATGCTTCTTGATTCTGCCTCCCAAAACTGCTTGCCGCGGGGGATATCAATATCAAACGAGGGGTCGTATGCTTTCAGCCGGACTATGTTTTCAGCATCCGGCCGGATCGCCTCCGTTATGTCAAAGCAGAAGCCGGTTTGACCGCCTGTATGTTCGCCGATGAAGATATCGTTAACCCATATGCGACTAATATAGTCAACCGCCCCGAAGTGAAGATGAATCCTTCTTCCGTGCATGGAGGCCGGCAAAACAAATCCCTTTTCATACCATAGATTTTCATGGAACTCCTTTGTTCCGATGCCGGATAATTCACACTGGTAGACATATGGAACCGTGATTTCTTTATCCAATTTTGCGTCGTCAAATGAGAATTTCCACGTGCCGTTTAAAGGCAGCCAGTGTTCCCTCTTAAAATTCGGCCTTGGATATTCCCCTCTTGGAATGTTATCCATTCTTTTCCCTCCGCTTTATCTTTTGATGCCGCTGAACGCGAATGATTCTACAAAACATTTTTGACATTGTCTCTTTCTGTCTTATCAATATACTTCGCATTCACTTCAATTTGTTCAAGTTTATTATTACCCTTGATTGCTTCCATAAGCATAGTGACACTGATATGAGCAATTTCGGGTATGTTTTGTTGGATATACCCGAAATGCTTATTATCAAAATAATCGAAACAGCACAACTCAATATTGTCAATATTATCAGGGAACATTTCCTCCAAAATATTAGCAACTACGTTAGCCACTTCTTGATTAGCACAAAATATTCCGGCTGTATAGTTTCTCTTTTTCATGGCATCTTTAATACATCTATACCTGTCCTCATATGCTACAAGCTCTGTGCTGTACATACAGAAATGACTGCGGTTAATCGGAATATTATGATCGAATAATGCATGCTCGAATCCTCGTACTCGGTCTAGTGTGACGCTGTTTTTACTATCGGGAGATATAAATATCAAGTTGTCATTACGCTTTTTAATCATCCTGCTAACTACGTTTTTTGTTATTTCATAATTGTTGGTAGTCACAGTCCGAGCTTTCAATCCGTTTAAGTATCTATCTATGAAAACAAATGGGTACTGCTCTACGCTCAATTTCAAAATATCATCGTTATAAAGTTCTTTTTCTGCCGGAAATATAATTAGACCACTGACACCCTGTTTAACGAGTTCTTGAATCGCTTTTGATTCGATTTCTTGTGATTCACGTGATATTTTTAATATTAGCATGAATTCCGTCTGTGATGTATAGTATTCGATTTCATCTAATAACTCATGTTCAACACTTGTTTTCATAGAGGGCATAATTATCCCAATGGCTTTTGCGTTTGAATTCGCCCTGTCAAATTTTGTGTCATTGAATTGCTCAATAGTTGATAGCTCAGAAAGGGTGCTCACAAAAGATCCTTTGCCTCTGATCTTTATTATGTAACCTTGGTCACACAGGAAAGCAAGTGCGTTTTTTGCAGTGATGCTGCTCACGTGATACGCCTCCATCAGCTCACTCTCTGATGGTATTCGTTCCTCAGGCCGTAAGCTCCCGTTACAAATATTGTCAATGACATCACAAGCAATTTGCATATACAATGGTTGATCCTTCATATGGCACCTCTTTTTTATAATCTTTAACCCTGCAACTGAAGCATAATCATAATATAATAAATATTATATAATTATATTATCAAAATATCAAGAGATAATGATACAAAATAATAAATATAATATGTAATTTTCAAAAATTAAATAAAAATTCTATCAAATACCAATAAAATAATATAAATATATTATATCATTATATATCTTCATTTGATAAAATTAACTCAATCATTTAAGATGTTTTCACAAGATTATCCGTTTGAAAGGATGAAAAATATCGAATAATTTAGAAGCAATTAAAAAGATTTATTAAAAAATTATAACCACTTTTAGGAGGAAACCATGAGTAAAAAAATTGTAAAACTGTTAAAAACCACGATTTCGGCTTCGCTTTGTCTGCTACTGATACTTTCGTTAGTTGCGTGTGGAGCCACATCAACCACGCCAACCCCAGCTGCGCCTTCGGATAGCGATACAAGCAACCAAAGCTCTTCTGCAACAAGTGAAAGTCCTGCGCCATCAACTTCAGATGGACCTGTAACAATTACTTTATGGACTGGGTTTACCGGTTCCGACCGAGCTGTGTTGGAAGGCTTGTTCAAGGAGTATAACGATTCGCAGAATGAAGTCAATGTTGAAATGGAAATTATTGACTGGGAGATATTATATCAAAGACTGACCGCTGTAGCCGCTACCGACCAAGGGCCCGATTTTATTATCTTTGGACCTGAAAATATTGCAAACTATGTAGATATCGGCCTTATTGCTCCGATAGATGATTTTTATGAACAAAACCGGATTGACCGTTCGTTATTCCCAACATTGTTTGAGACACTTATAAGATACAATGACCATTATGTAGGTATTCCTATGAATTTCTTCTCATTTGTATTATATTATAATAAGGATCTTGCATCTGAAGCAGGGTTAGATGTAATCTTTCAAGATAAACGAGAAAGTTTTTCATAATAAATGAGAAAAACAATGGCTTTCAGGTGATTAAAAAATCCTACCCGAAGGCCATTGTTTTTGCATAAAAATACAGAATAATTTCAACGG
>Ga0099364_10010118_pt1 | contig 13007 bp, 12 predicted proteins | sample TergutTh196P3_FD_73070 | JGI IMG/M metagenome (GOLD analysis project Ga0099364, IMG submission 73070) | Microcerotermes parvus P3 segment gut microbial communities from Pointe-Noire, Republic of the Congo - Th196 P3 | ecosystem: Host-associated > Arthropoda: Insects > Digestive system > Gut ...
ACACTAGCGCATTTTTGTTGGGTGTTTTCCCCCCCCCCCCCGAGGGGGAATTTGAAAATAATAGTATGCAGCCCCCTATCCCCCTGGGGGGGGGGGTGCCGCCGCAGCGGCGGGGTGGTCTGCTGCAGGGTGACCTCGCAAGGGCGGGCGACGGACAATTAACAATTTACAATGAACAATGGACAGTTACGGGGGATTGAAATTACAAATAATTGTCAATTGTTTATTGTCAATTGTCCGTCACTCCCCTTAAACCCCGGAAGTTCTCTGGCGATTTCGGGATGGTGATAGATTTCACGTTCTCTGGCGAAGGCGTATAGTTCGGCCAGAGTAGCGGCGATATAGGGCGCTAAGAAAAGCACTCCGATGCCGCAGGTCAAAACGGCAAGACAATTCCAGCCTATAAAAGACAGATCGAGAATCCAAATCCTGCCCTTATCTCCGTAGGTCATTTTGTTTGACAGATCAAACGCTCTGTCCTTGCTCATCTGCGGGTTTTCCGCAAGCAGCCACGGAATGTAAAAATATTCATACGACTTTACTATGCCCGGAATGATAAAGAGCAAAGACCACAAGGCTATATATAGGTATCGAAAAAACATAATCTTGACAATGTTCATGTATCTGCCCGACCCAAAGGCCCAAAACAACGTTCCCATATCTATCTTGTCCTGCCGTGCCTCCATAAGATACCGGCACAGACCGACCCGTATAGGATTTGCCACAAATATCATAAAGACAGAAACTATAGCTATGACCAAAATAAAAACAAACAAAAAGACGAAAATGACAAACGCAATCGCATCAATCTTCCTAGTATCTCGTATCTCAGAATCGGGAAAGTAGGGCCGAGCCTCAGGTATAGAGTACAGATTGTTATCGGTTGATGGCGTTGTGTCGGTCTGCGATTGTCCCAAAGAACCAATCCCGGATCTGGCGGTAAAGGCGTTATAGTTGACGCCGCCGTTGTCAAGACTTCCTCCTAAGATACCCGCAACCAAACAGGCCAAAAACACCATCCAATAGTGCTTTTTCAGCAGAGTCTTTGCGTTTGTCTTGAGCATTTCTCTTGTCCACATAACATCATCTCCTTAATTACAACCTCTGTATATGAAATCCGCCGTCTACATTAATGACATCCCCTGTGGAGTAGGCCAGTTTTCCGCTGCACAGCACCGAAACGGCATTGGCGACATCTTCAGGGGTACCCCATCTCGGAATGGGGAAGACTCCGTCTGCTATCATCCTGTCATACTTATCCTTGACGGCGGCCGTCATGCCTGTAGCGATTATTCCGGGGCGTATCTCATACACGCATATCCCCTCTGCGGCAAGGCGGTCGGCAAAGAGCCGTGTCATCATAGACATTCCCGCCTTTGATATGCAATACTCACCTCGATTGACCGACACCGCAAATGCCGACACCGATGAGATATTCACAATAAAACCACCGTCACCCTGCTTGATCATCTGTTTTGCGGCAAGCTGACACATGAACATGGAGCTTTTCAGGTTGACATTCATAACCCTGTCGTAACTCTCCTCGGTCATTTCGAGCAGATCCATTCTGGTGGCAGGAGCTATTCCGGCAACGTTTACAAGACAGTCCAGCCTACCCGTCATGCCTATGGCAAAATCGATCAGCTTGCGCCGATCTGTGTCACTTGTAACATCGCGCTTAATATAGGCGACATTTCCTGTAAAGATGCCAACCGCCTGTTCGTCCGGGACAATGTCGGTGGCGACAACCCCATATCCATCGGCGGCAAGACTGCGAACAACCTCACTGCCTATCCCTCCGGCCGCTCCGGTAACTATAGCTGTTTTATTCATAATGATTCCTGCTCCTTCATAAACTGTACCTCTTCCGTAATAACCCGTATCAGCTCATCCCTGTCCGCCGCTTCAAAAAACGGCATGAACACCAACGGCCCCGTGAAGTTTTGACTGCGGAGTTCGCTTAGAATCAGCTTCCAGTCGGTCATGCCTTTTGTCACGGGGACAAACCTGCGGTGCCATCCCTTTGCCCCGCCTGTAACGCCGGGAGTTTGCAGTATCGCCGCATCCTTAACGCCAACCGCAACGATATAGTCACGCAGCAGCCTGATTTGATAATCAAACCTCTCGTACCCCTCAAACACAAGGTTGTTGCCGGGATCGAGTTTTATGCCTATGTATCTTGGGTCTGAATCCTTAACGGCGTTCCAAACGGCGGTAGCGTTGTGCGGGTACAGATTGCCGTGTATCTGAACCACCAGCTGGATTTTGTTTGCCCGCGCGGCATTCTCGGCATCTGCGACCGCCCTTTTGAGATAATCGTCCAGCATACGGTAATCAGGAACGACATCCTTGCCCATCATGCCTGTGCGGACTTGGGTGATTCCGCCGTCCGCAAGCGCCTTGAGGGTTTGGTTGTCGGCCGACAGCCCTTTCATCTGAAGACCCGTCTGGGCATATGTAACGCTCAACCCGTGCTTTTGTGCAGTCTTGACATATTCGGCAAGGGCGGTCTTTAGATTGCTGTCGCTGAGCTGATACCCGTCACGCACAAGCGCCGTAGGACCATCAAACCCCATCTTCACGCACAACTCCATCAGCCGATCCACCGAAACATCGCCGAACTCCTTTGGAAATAAATAATACTTCATAAATCCACCTCTTTCAAACGCACCCTCAAAAAATCATGCAATTCCGGTATAGATTGAACAGCTACATTCCAAATAATGTCATCATCCATTACATGATAACCATGTGCCGCAACATCTCGCATACCTGCGATTTTCTTCCACGGAATGTCGTTATATTTTGACTTAAATTCTTGAGGAAGATTTTTAGCCAATTCACCAATATTAAGGATAGACATAACAATAGCCTTGCGATAGAGACGGCTGGCGGCGAAGGCATCAGCATTTCCAATTTCAGCGGTAAAATTTATTATATCTATAGAATCATCCAACATATGTTCCAAAACACTCCGTAATCTTCTATCCATAAATCAACCTTGCCTCGCTTTCAACAGTTTTTTTGAATCCGGGTTTCGACTTTGACAAGGCGTTCCATGTTATCAAATCTACAGGGCAGCCAAACGCTTCTTCTAAATCGACACGAAGTCCGAAAAAATCAAGCCCTTGGGTATCAGGCAGAAATTCAACCAACATATCTATATCGCTTTTTTCGGACATATCTCCTCGTGCTGCTGAACCGAAAAATGCCGCTCGCTTTACAGGGTATTGCATTAACACATTGCAAGCCGTTGATTCAATGCTCTCAAACATCTATAATCATATCCTTTCGTGGTTTCGCAAATTACTATGGTAATATTATACCCATCTATGCTGTATATGTCAACACATAATCATATCCACTCTTGTTTTAAATGCGTTCCAAATACTGTGTATTCGCTGTTCGTTGATATGCGGGGACAGCGAGAGAATGTTGTAAAAATCATCCCGAATGCCGCTTAGCAGGGATGGGTCAAACCACGAGAAGTCTTTTACCGATTTTATCTGTTCTTCATGTGTGCCGAGAAAAGGCTTGCTGCAGGGCGCTGTTTTGGGGTCAATATCAAGTTTGTTGTGCCACAGCGAAGTGCCGCTGTCGTAAACAGGAGCAAGCCCTGTCCATTCGAGGGTTTGGGCGTTTCTAACCGCTCCAAAGTTGCTCATGTGTCTGTCTTTGTTGGCGATGAGATAATCCAAGGTCAGCATTTTGTCAAAATCCTCTTGAGCGTTTGGTATTTTTAGCTCGTTGCAGCACTCTAAAAAGTGTGTGTAAAAATCATTCGGATTCTTGATTCTTCTTGTGTTATGAATATAAAACCCGCTGACCAATTCCGTATCGGATGTGATAAAATTCTCGCATATACTATAAGGAAGACCTTTTTGTATGCTAACCCTATAAGGAATGTGGTTGATCTTCAACCGCTGCATAATGGCCGTTGCGATCGCCTCGTTGCAGGGTTCCTGGTGAAAGGGGTCACTGCCTCCCTTTATCAGACATCGCTTGCCGTCAATGATTTTCCATCTTTTTTTCAGCCATCCGTCGGAGGTGTTATCAGGAGCAAGCAGATCGAGCGGCCTGCTGTTCATAGTCTCACAAAACAAAGCGTTGCCGACATCTTCTGAAAAAGGATTGTCGAAGAAATTTATATCCTCCCACCTAAGTTGGTTTTGGACAGGATTCACCCAATACTGGTCTGACAGTGAAAGCCCCAAGCATTTTAATATTAATTCCTGCGAAGAAGAAACATCCATATTTTCCATTGCCCTAAGAAAATTCTGCCTGCTTGCCGGAATAGAACGCCCCTGCCACCAGTCGTTGAGATCATCTATATCGGGGATATTGTTGACAACGGTTATGCCAACCGGCAGGTGATTGGCGTTAATCACCCTGCCCACAGCGGTAATGTTTGCTCTTTTGGGATTTATCTCAATCTCGGCCACTGCGGTCTTTCGGTGTGTTAGTATATAGTTCACGTTTATCATATCTTACCGCACCCCATCCCTCCCGTACATCCGATTCATTTCGGCGCACCACGGTTGGTCGATTTTGTTTATCTGATCCCATGTGATTCTGAATGACCAGTTGTTTTTGCTAACGCCGGGAGTGTTCATGCGGGTGTCTCGCCCGTATCCGCACAGATCCTGTATCGGCAGAATCACTATGGCGGACGGGCTTTGATAGAGCGATCGTATTATCGCCCTCACGGCCCCCGATTTTTCCCCGCCGCCGCTCCAGTTGCTATCGGTAAATCCGCAGTATTTCAGTGCATATTCCCGTTCGGACGGGGTAAGTTCCCACAACCAGCCGAGCAGGGTGTTGTTGTCGTGGGTTCCGGTGTATGCAACCGAATTTTCGATGTAATTATGCGGGAGATAGATGTTTTCGGCGCCATCGCCCGAGAATGCGAACTGTATTATCCGCATACCCGGAAACCCTGTATATTCCAGCAGATCGGCCACATCTTTGGTGACAAATCCTAAATCCTCGGCTATAATGTCAGGGTTTGGGATTATTTTTTTCAGCTGTCTGAAAAACTCCTGCCCCGGACCCTTTTTCCAGCTGCCGTCTATCGGCTTTTTGCCAGCGGGAATTTCCCAATATTCAGAAAGCCCCCGAAAATGATCGATACGCAGTGTGTCAAACATCCTGAGAGAGTGTTCGATTCTGTCAAACCACCATCTGTATCCGGTTGATCTCAGTGCGTCCCAATCATAGACGGGACACTCCCATGCCTGCCCGTCGTCGCTGAATCCGTCTGGCGGCACGCCCGCCTCATAGAGCGGATAGCCCTGACTGTCGAGCTTAAAGATACCTTTGTTATGGTATACATCGGCGCTGTATAGCGAGAGATAGAGCGGCATATCGCCCAGGATCCTGATGCCGTTTTTGTTGGCGTATTCTTTAAGGCTGTACCATTGCCGAAAGAACTCGTATTGCAGATAGCAATAGAAATCGGCATCCTCCTGATCGAAGGAGGTTTTGTCCCATTCCTGCCACACGATACTGCCGTTTGCGGCGGCGGTCGCCATATACTCTGAGTATTCTGCAAGCCATTTATTGGCCGCTGTAAATTGCTCGGTCTTTTTTCTTGTATCGCTGTCTATTCTCGAATATGCCGTCCTCAGCAAATCCATGCGTGTTTTGCTCAGCCGATCATACTCACAGGCATAGGAACTTTTCTGCTTAGATTGAGCAAGCTCAGCAGCCGACAGCAACCCCTGCCCGCAAAGCTGGTCAAGGTCTATGAGAAAGGGACTTCCCGCAAAAGCCGACGGGCTTTTGTAGGGGGAATAGTATTCATCCGGCTCTGTAACGGGGAGAATCTGCCAGTATGTAAAGCCGCAATCCCTAAGAAAGTCAACAAATTTGCGAGCATCCTTACCCAGCGATCCTATCCCGTATTCCCCCGGCAAGGATGTTATGTGCAGCAGCACACCGCTCGCTCTTTTCATAATAACAAATCCTTTCTGAAACGCCCCGTTACGCCCACGGATTACACATGGGACGGTACGCACAGGGGTGCGTACCCTACAAGCCCTCTCAGTCGGCGTTGCCGCCGACAGCTCTCCCAAAGGGAGAGCCAAGAGTGTCCCTATCTAATTTTGTCCGTCTCCTTGCCTCTCCCTTTGGGAGAGGTGTCATGCGTTAGCATGACGGAGAGGGCAACTGTCAACTGTCAATTGTCAACTGTTCATTGCCAAGACGTTCCCCGTTAGCCGTGATGCTACAGGGTCAAATTCGCAGGCATCGGTTCTGATCGAGCTGACGAGTATGCTGCCTTTGCCCGCCTTTGCCGCAAACAGCGGAGTGCCGCCGAATCTCTTATAATCGGTGGGTTTGCTGATATATCCGTGCCACTCGAGTGTCTCTGCGTATACGGTTATGTCCCTGCTCAGTCGGTCAACGCTGTACCGTCCCAGAGCGGCATACGGCACATTCCGTCCATCGCTGAACCATGCCGTGTCGAGAATCTCGATGCCGTCAAACAGACTGCTCTCGGGGATGTTCATGGTGATTATTTCCTGTCGGTGTTCTGTAAAGGGAGCAGCTAAGCCAAGCTCTTGCGGCAGTTCCTTTTGAGCAAGCAGGATAACCGTCCCGCCGTTTTCAGCGAATTTTCGCATGATAGCGGCGTTGTCACCGCTAACCTCTCCGATTGCGACAAGTTTGCCGTCTTTGGCATCAGCCGACAGATCCTGCGACTGTATTCCGAACCGCTCGAGCAGACTGCGGCTAACATTGTCGCCTTTGAGATTGTAATAGTTATCATTGCTGCCGGCAGAAACACCCCTGCCCCAGTTCTGATCGGCGATCAGTATGTCATACTCATTTTTGGATATAATCTCACCCTCTACCCTGACCTTTAGGGTAAGCACGGCATCGACACGGGCCGACGGCAGTTCTGCGGGCAGAGCCAATGACAGCTTCTTTGCCGCTGTCTTAAAGTAATCGAGCGAATCATATTCTATAGTCTGTGCGGCCAATACTTGACCGCCGCAAACAACCGAAACCTCTATTTGCGGAGATTGCAATGTGATCTTTCGGTCAGAATCGTTGATGAGGGTGACCTCTGTCTCGATAGAATCTCCCGCATAGAAGTGCCGTCCCCACAGCTCGGCGCTTGCAAGCACGGGTTGGTATGCGGTCTTGAGCTTTTGAGCCGAAATCATGGGATGCACCCGTCTGTAATCATGCTGGTTGTAGAACCATGTCTCAAACGCAAAGAGTATCAGACCGCAGGTGCGGTCGTGTTCAACACGGCGGAACATCTCGACAAGCTCCTTTGTGAGCATGGCGTGACGTGACAGAAAATACTTGGGATCGCTCTGTTCGTATGATTTCTTGCCGACTGTCGTTTGCGGGGTTTGGTGCATGAAGAGATATGCGCGTGTCGGCAATCCGTCTTCGGCTCTGGGATAACCCACGGAACACTCCTGTGACATACAGGGTCTGCCGGGTGTGCAGTAGTCACGTCCGAATTCGCCGTTCATAAAGTGGAAGAACCCGGGGTTATACCAGCCATAGTAGCCATGCGGATCGTCCATGTCGCCCTCGTCAAGGCCGTTGGGCAGGATAACCCGCTCATATCTTCCTGATCTAACGGCGTGTTTGCGGAAATATGCCGAATCGGCCACCAGCGGCAGATGTGGAGCCGCCTCTCGCACAACCCTGATACCGCCATCGAGAATACGTCCCTTTTCGAGAACAACCTCATCGGGAGCATCATGCAGGTAGAATTTCATTTCGTTATTCATGGTCATCAGGAACAGCGACGCTCGGTTGCGGTGCCGTCTTACAAGCAGATTCAGCTCCTCTTTCCAGAGCTTTATCGAGCGTTTGCTGGGGATATGCTCAAGCATCAGCCATGACCATGTCCCCTCGAATGATACGAGTATGCCAAGCTCATCTGCGGCATCCAGCCATGCGCTTCCCCATGGAGCAACATGGGTTCGGGTTGCTATTACGTTATGCTCGAGAGCGAGTGTTATAAACTTTTCGGCCAGCAGTCTGTCATTGGGTTTTACATGGGCGGGCATATGGTTGCCGCCCCGTATCCACAGGGGACTGCCGTTGAACATGAATGTCTCCCCGTCAAAGGAGGCAGTCTTGAATCCGACAGGCTCGCTGTAGGAATCTATATACTCTCCGTCCTGCTTTAGAGTGCAGGTAAGTGTGTACAAATTAGGTGATCCCGGCGCCCACAATCTCGGGGAGACCTTAGGTGTTTTGAATGTTACACCTCTGTTTTCCCCTGCCGCTATATTAGTCCGATCGGCAATACCGCCGCAGAGATACTCACCCGTGGTTTTGTGTATAAGGCTATAGTGCAGCTCTACCTGTTTGTCGTCACTATTGGAGCTGTTAGAATACTTGACTTCTATGGTTGCATCCTCAAGGGTTGGCAGGAAGAAGATCTCGTCAATGCTAACCTTGTCGCTGATGATCAGCTTGACATCCTTCCAGATTCCGCCCGGGTTGCCGCCATAGAATCCGTGGGGAATATCGTTGGTGCAGAACTCACGGTGTTCCCAGTCTGTCTCTACCTGTTCTCCGTCCAGAATGTCCCAGGCAAGTGTGTATTTATCGTCTATAGATGAAGAGCTGACCGCCTTTTCGGATTCATCGCTGAGACGGCGGTGTGTTTCGATAGCAAGGACATTGCGGCCCGCACGGACATGATCGCTGACATCTATGGTTAGCGGTGTGAACATACCTATGTTATCGCAGACCCTCACCCCGTTGAAATAGACGGCGCTTATTAGGGCGATTCCCTCAAAATCGAGGGTGATCCGCTTTTGGGTGATACCCTCAGGCAGATCGATGTAATGACGGTACCATGCCGACCATGTCTTTTTGTAATCAAAGGTCTGATTGCGGCAGCGTATGTCTTCCTCAACATGGTATGTATCATTCATACCCTTGTTGAGCTTGCCCATGTTCTCTCCCTCAAGCCAGGCATGAAGAGGAACCCATGATGACGGGACGGTTATGGTATGAAAAGCGCTGTCGTCAAAATCAACCGCAAGCGGCTGTGCGGTAACCTCATAATCAGGACTGAACAGCCATCTGCCCTCGAGCGAGAACTCGGTTCGTTTGTCGTCAAGACCTACAACAGCGAAGGGTCTGTAGGCCGCCCGCTCCTTTGCCCGCACAAACTCCCGCCCCTTTGGTGAGACAGAGGCGCTGTCGAGATAGTCGGAGGCGGTCGTTACATCGTCAAGAGTGTTTGCGGCTATCTCTTTTACCGTTACATCCTTAAACTCGGTGGTTATGTAACTGCCGCCAAGAGATATACCGCCTGTATTAAACGGGGCATCGGTATCCTCAGCGTAAAGAATCGGGGTGGGGTCTTGACCCAAATATACCGCTATCTTTGTTCCGGCGCATACAACACGCAGTCTGTACCAAACCCCGGGAATGGGTGAGAACGGCAGGGGATTCAGAGCAAGCATCTTGTCGTAACCCTCCGCTCCCATGCGGGCAAGATAGGCGTGGTTGTTGTTCCCTCCCCGCAGAGCGACAACATACCTGTAGTCACGGCTATAATGCCTGAACCCTGCCCAAATCTGAACCTGAGCGGCATCCTCAGGCGCTCGCGCGGCAAACTCAAGCTCTGTGTTCTCAAGATTTATGTCGGACGAAACCGCCCATCCGTCTGTTACAGACAGCACTCCGTCTCCTGATTTTATCTCCCCCCGATCACAGGCAGTCCAGCCGCCGCCCGAAAGACTTTCGGAAGAAAACTCGTGCGTGTAGGTAAAACTCATAATTTCATAGTCCTTTCAATATAAAATTTGCAATTACTTGCAATTGTTTGTCAAATATTTAAACCAATACCCTTATTCTTCTTTTATTCTTTGATGGATTAAATTATAGATATACCCTTTATTGCGAGCTCCTATTCCCACTATTTCCAGGGTTTCTTTCAAACTTTCAGTTACGGCGGTTATTTCAATTTTCCCATCAACTATTGAATATATCACACGGTGGCGGGCATTATTGAAATACAGCTTATAGTATCCGCGTAAATCTTTCCCGTTCTTGTTTTCAAGCGGTATTCCCAGCTTTTTACCCGCTTGTTCTAATTTACGCAACAGTTGGGAACATTCAGACTTTAGGTCATTAGGCAGATTATTAAAATCCGCTTTTGAATCTGATGTAAATTTAACATCTGCTCTCTTCATTTCGACTACCTCATTTTGTTCAAAATATTATTAGGATAATAATTAGAATAATAGTTGACATTATTATATTTTGTGTTATAATTAGTAAGTACCCTTGTTATAAATAAGACTATACCTACTATTAAAAGGAGATGTGTGATATGCAAATTGCTATGAACTCTATAATACCGATAACTGAAGCAACAAAGCATTTCAAGAATGTCTGCGATAAGACAAAAGAACTGGGAACGGCTTTTATTTTTAAGAATAACCGTCCGGATATTGTAATGATGGATATTGATAGGTATCAACAGCTTATCAGTGTTTTGGACAGCATAGAACATCTTGAAATAGCTTCAATTATCAATAAGCGCAAATCGACCGATGACGGCAAGCGGTTTTCGCTGGATGAGGTTCTAAACTGACAAACCCATCATAACAAATTTTTTGTCTGTTGTAAAGCCCTCTTTCGTAAAGAGGGTGCCGCCGCAGCTCCTTGTGTTTTCCCTAATTATAATATATATTTCCATTTTTGTCTATAGTGATTTTTGCTGTTTGGTTATTTTTATTTTGACCGAACAGCTCTGCCTTTTGCAGGGTGCCGTGTTTGTCGGCGATTATGGCGTGAATACTGCCATCCTCGTCTATGTAGTGTCTGCCCATGAATATGCTTGTTCCTCCTCGTGAGATGGCTATTTCGACATATTCGTCCCTGCTTTTGGCGGAGATTGCAACATCCCCCGCTACTACAAAGCCGACGGAGGCTATGTCATGCTTGACGGCATTTGCCATCGCCTCAACCGTGTGCTGTTGTCTGAAATCCTTATCGGGCAGGGCGATATGCTGCACCTCATAGCTCCGCAGTGTCCTGACTATCTGCCGCTCGGTATAGTTGGAGAGTCGGTCGAAATATAAAAGCTCTATCTCCTCTATTCCTCTGGAGGAGAGATAGCCGTCATAATTCGATGGAGTTCCGCTTACCGATATAATAGAGGCGCTGCCGCCATATTCGATAACGGCATCATAGCCGTATTGCCGATTGAAAAAGACGATCGCAACCATACTGCGGTTGTACAGTCCATAAGAGATCATGCCCGACAGCAGGACTATCACACTTAACATAGCGGTGAGTTTGCAGGCTGTGATTCTATCCCTGCACAAGAACGCAACCCCTGCAAGTATGACGGCCAAGACCGCCCATACATAAGCAAATCCGAAATCTGTCGGCAGGTATGACAGCGGGATGGCCGAGAAAAAGCGGCATATCATAAAGACCGCCCAGACGGCGCTTTCGGCTATAAACTGAAAGACCATTCCCAACACCGGAATCCCGCCCGCTATGCCCGCCAAAAACCCCATGCCGAGAGCGATCGAGATAAATGTCTGGGTTAGTCCGTTGACTATGGGTGATGTTAGCGGAAATATGTCGAAACAGATTATCATAACAGGGATGTTGAGCAGGATAGCGCTTGTGCTGAATAGGATTCCCCGTATGAGCATATCAAACAGTCCTCGGTACCTGAATCGGTATTCATAGTATTTAGCAAGATAGGGATAGATGGTTATTATACCGACAGATGCCCACAATGACAGCAGGAATGACACAGATCTGACCGCATATGGGCAATAGAGGGTGATGATCAGCACAGCGATTCCCAATGCGCTAAGGGTGTCCCGCTTTCGTCCCCACAACGTCCCCAGATACAGCGACAGTGCCAACACTCCGGCTCGAACGACCGATACGCTGAATCCCGTCAGCGCCATAAACGCCAACACAAAAAGAATGGTCAGAGCGGCCCGAATCTTTACAGGAACTCTGAGATAGCCCAGAATCAGCATCAGCATAGAGGATAGCAGGGCAAGATGGGTTCCCGAAACAGAGAATATGTGTGCAACCCCTGTTCGTGAATATATTTTATACTCAGCGTCATCCATAGAGCTTCTGTCTCCGAGAATCATGCCCTTGAGGGTTGCGTTTCTGCCGAGTATAGAGTTGTTGTCAAGATTGGTGTTCATATAATCGGACAGCTTTTTAAAGGGATACATGGCCGATTTTGCCGATCTTCCCGTCCTGCGTATATCATAGGGATCGGTCTTTATAAAGATACCCTGAGACCTAAAGCGATTCTGCAGGGTTAGTCTTTCCCCCGTTGCTGTGGACGAAAATGTCCCGGTTATATTATACACATCGTAGTAATCGCCATCAATATAATAGTCGGTATTAAAGACAAAGAGCGTTCCGGCAAGACTGCCCTCTGTTATCTTGAATCTGTAGTTATACCATCCCTCATAGGGTTCCGAGCGTTCGAGCAATGCCGCCTGCACCGTTTTATCGCCGCTCAGTCCCTCAACAACAGGGTTCCATATAAAATGCGTATAGCAGACATAGTATGCAGTTGCGGAAAATGCCGCAATCGCCACACCTATGCAGGATGCTCTGTGATTTTTCGGCAGTATAAACAGTCCGCAAAGGATGACCGCAACAAGCGCCGCACCCGCAATGATAACATACACACCCGCAAAAAAAGCCGCAACAGACAGTGCGGCATAAAAAGAAAACCCTATAATCGCAAAAGGACGCAACATGTTCTCTGCCTCCTAATCTAAAACTGCCGCCCTCTCAGTCGGCGATAACCACGGATGACCGAGGGCGGTCATCCCTACACGCCCTCTCCGTCTGCAATAACCACGGGCGGCAGATTGCCGCCCCTACGGGGAAAAACACCCGCCGCTGCGGCGGCACCAAGGGAAGACCACCCCGCCGCTGCGGCGGCCCCCCCCCCCAGACGGGGATGGGGCCTGCGCTCCATAAATTTCCCCATCCCCCCTGGGGGGGGGCGT